>OMLO01001484.1_pt1 | contig 18071 bp, 7 predicted proteins | sample 1674811 | NCBI WGS metagenome assembly OMLO01 (sample SAMN06265003, study PRJEB25207) | coral metagenome | isolation source: Coral host | place: Mexico:La Bocana,Puerto Morelos, Mexico | collected 2008-11-13 | reverse complement strand
TTTTTCGAGCAACTGCGCATGCGCTGCATTTAACTGGGTTCTTTCGATAACAAAGAAAAGCTAAGAATTTCTGGGTTCTTTGCGTCGTTACCTTTCCTTACATATCTTTTTTAATAACAGAATAAAGCCATCAATACACTGCTTTCAATAATAGAGAAAAATAGCGCCGATAGTGCGGGTTTTGAATAAATAAAATGATCGCTCTATTGACGACATGTTTGTTTTTGCAATCCTTGTGCACGAGCTGAATCACATCAGCAAAAGCGCGCGCGAAAACTGTGTTCGGCCACCTTAAATAGCAAGTTCTATCGATTTCCATTTTGAAACACTGGAATACTGAAATTGGCATTCAGTTGTGAAACGTATTGGAGGAAATTAAATTTTAATCAAGATGCAGCGAGTTAATTAATCGTGAGTTCCAAAAATGGAATGTTGCGTCAATTAATTTGTTTTAAGTCCTCATTGGTTCATTGTGTTTTTTTACGATTCGTTTGAAAGCCTTTATAATGTTAGTTCTGAAAATTTCAAGGTACATCAAACAATAGCATTTATAAAATGAATCTTTTTCCTTTCAATAGACCATTTTAAAGTGGTTTGCTCAATGAGGTGACCTTGTTTTGATACAGACCTCACTGCATTTGTTGTATGAATCGGTTTGTACTTATGTTAAACGGCCATTCAAAGGCCAGCAGACAACTGTACAATGTTCTATTTATGAACTGGTAAGCGTGCAGCGTGCAACTTTCGAGTTAGGAAGTAAGCAGGAGGTTGCTAAGCGCGAAAGAAGCGTAAGAGTCGCACAAGGCGAGTGTGACTCTAGCTTCTTTAGCTTCTTGATAGCTTGTGCTGAATTTTATTGTCGCCAAATCGTGCAAAATTCTTTCTAAAATTCCCGCTATGAATTACTAACTTCGTAAGGCTGATACGACCAGTTTGTTGTTGTTTTTGGTCCTGGTCCTGGTATTTAGTACAACTGAATAATAAACTGACGTTAGCGTGCAACCCACGGGCAAATGCAACCTCGTTCCCAGGGCTTTTCCCTTGAAGGTAGGTGGGAAAAGCCGTGGGAACGAGGTTGGGGCAAATGGATCGAGCGTTTTACCCAATCAGAACTCGCGAAATTGTAATTTAAGAAATAGAAAACATGTACCGTGTTTCTATCGAGCTTTAGAAATACAAGTGGAAGTTTGGGTGAACGAGAAATGCTGTGGAAACGCGAGCCCAGGCGAGTGTTCCAACAGCTTTTTCGAGTTCTCTTTTTCGAGACGCGAATGTTCCAGTCCGTTTCAGGGCACAGCGAGAAAAGTATAGCTCACCACAGCTCGCGGCTAACTGTATTGCAGCCATAAGGTGTGTCCGATCCCATGTCAAACTAATTTGAGAATCATTAACCACAGAGGACACAAATTTCCACAGTCGGTAACCCTCCCTCCACCCTTCTTTAATCTGCCCCCTTCCACTCCTGGTACTGCACTTTCCTGCTTTACTGCGTTTAAATGAGTAACAGCGCAAATTGAAAGCAAATGAAACCCGAGAATTTTATATTTTATATTTGAGTCTTCATCTTTTTTTTTTAAAAAAAGCTTTCTTGTTAATAGATTCATCAATTCATTAGTTCACCTGTACATATTATCGAGTGAAATAAACAAGCTCCGAGTAAAGAGAATCAATTTACATTTTCTTACCGGAACCTGTAGAAGACAAGAGAGCTTTATGGATTGAAAAGCGACTACTGAATTTTCACAGCGCTGTGGCCATTGATGAAAAAGGACTGAACTATTTTGTATCCAGCATTAAATATTATAGAAGTTTTATGCCCTTTGTTCACTTTAAAGAGGGCACTTGGGTGTATTGAAAGCATTTTTTGCAGCGGAGGTGGTTTCCATGGGGCGGTGATGTTATCATTGGCTTAGGAAATGCACCACTATTGAACCTAACCATTAGCGAAGACCGGTTCCTTTCATGCGTCTTAATATATTTTCTTCTTAGAAAGCCGCTCGGTTAATATCAATTACACTATTATTATTGAAATACAATTTTGCTTTGTTATGTTTAATTTTTTTAATTTTTTTTCCATAGCCGTGCGAATGGACTGAACCTTAATTTAACAAATCCAAACACACAGCGATTCAGATGAGCAAAATCGTAAGGAAAACAGTAGTCATTGTCAACACGTTTCTCGAACTCTTTTCAATGCAAAAAGTGTGATTCTTCATTGAGCATCAAATCCTAATCACGTTGACAATCAGCCAGCGTACTGCATTTGACTGTTGACTTCGTACAGTCTTCTTAATTAACTTTCAAGGACGCACTTCAGTCATTTGATAAGACTAAAATTGAACACGTCGTGACCTGTTAAAAGACTTCCTGTTTTTCCATATCTTTACCGAATTTTGAAATCTTTACTTATTTTCTATATTAGCTTTTCAAATAAATTGCCATCTTGCCATCAGTTCAATATTTCAACAAACTTCGTAAAAAGGTAGGATCATTGCTTGAAAGTTTAAACAAGTAAGATTTTTAAATACGTATATATTTACCATAGTGATTCTCTGTATTTTAGCTGTCCCTTCTACGGAAGGAATCATGACTCCTTTCATAAAATTTGACCAAAACCTTTTGAACAAATAATTTATTATTCTTTATGCCGGTGGCTACCTCACGCTTCTGAATGAACATGGCTGATCCTTTACACAAGATTGAATCAACATATGTGACCGGTTTGAACCAGACAGTGATTATCCACATGATATCAATTAAGAAAAATGTAAGTGACATATGGGAAGCCACACTAGAGCTGTTATCGCGTGGAACAGATTAAAAGTTGACAAATACGTAGAGCAGTAAGAAGTTGATGCAGCGGGGCGCAGTAACATCATGATTCGACTAGGCAAAATGGCTGAAACTGAAAAATCAATATATCGCCAGCTTTCATAAAGCGGCACATGCAAGAAATATTTTTCAGTGATGACAACCGATCAATAAAAGTTAAATTTCACTTCACGTAGATTTGCAAAATTTTAAAATGTCCATACAATATTAAATAGTGAAACTGATTACAGTGGACCACCGGCGAGACAAACGCAACATATATTTAAATATCAAGTGAAGCTAGACTAACTGTAAATCAGAATGCGTTTGTTCAAATTATCACAGAAAGAGAAGAAAGTTGAGATCTGACTCACAATATCAATTGATAAATATTGAGATAAAGTCGCCTAATTACTGATTGAGATTGAAGCCAGTAGTGGTCTGAGTTGAAACACTAAATGACTGGAAAGTGCTGCTTTTATCGGGAAAAATTCAATTAAAAACATTTCTTTTCTTGTGGTTTATTCACTCATAGCTAAAGGTTATGGTAAGGTATTTAAAGCATATTAAGTAATATGTGCCCTCAGTATGAATATTCAATTTTGACGGCAGACTATTCTACGACAGCAGGTACCGTCAGTTATCGGTCTGTTTGGGTGTTTACAGCGCTTAATGTCATCCTCCATAAATAATAAAAGCATAAGCATAAACATATTCCGTTTAATTAAGTAACGTTAATATATATTTCTTTAACAAAACCATTAAAAGCTCAATTTCTGACAAAACTTGGCGGACCTGGATTATGTTCGGTAAAAACATATTTAATTTCGTCGTACATATGTTGCGAATCCGATTAGACGGAGCGTCTATGACAGTTCCAGTAAATTTGTTTATCGGAATTCTCAAGAACTGCAAATTTGAATCAATATACGCTGGAGATATGGCGGGAACCTACAAAATCAGATTTTACTTGTTTGTACTTTGTGATTGCCTTTGAACGTACTAACTTATAATACCGCAATCTGCGGTGTCTGGTTGACACGTCAAATAGTCATAATGTTAACATTTTACATATAAAGCGTTATATCAGATGTTATAACCCCAGCAAAAGTAAATTATAATTTGTTCCTGGCTGGCGAATTTCGAATAGCATACAAAGCACGTTTGTCTCTCTAAAAAAGCCGGGCAGTGTGCAACTCTTGTGTGGTCGGCAGAGGCCACCGAAACTTCTGCGTTCACGTCAAGTAGCGCGACTATACTGCGTCAAGCCCATAATTTTTAAAAATTAAGTTTGTTGAATATTAATTAGTGAAACTGAATTCGCACATTTTACGTAAGAAAAAGGCCCACCATGTTTGGCAATTTTGATATTTTCTTACCGTTCCCTCTTACCTAATTATTTACCTACGTTAGCGCTATCCAACATTCTCTTCCTTTGCCTTGCTTCGATAACGTCTTCGACGCCATTTAAGCGAGAGCTAGAACTCTAGAAAGCTAGCACTTGGTTCTTTATATTATTGCAATTGAAGCACCTGAAATTTAGATTTACGTTCTCACACCACTTTAAATCGAGGGCATAAAACTGCGAGAATATCTATTTCCGGGGCTTACCGGGGATTTGCAAGAAGGCGCTGGCCGCGTTGATCATCTAACCTCTTCTTTTCGTTGAATGCTTTCCTCAAAAGCTCGCTTTTGGCATTTTTTCCTTGTTCTTCTAGCAGATGTCTCCCCTGTCTTCAAACTGCTCACGTTTTTGTTTAAATATTTGATCAAGCAATAAAATGACTGTTGACACATTTGCTTCATCGCCGACGCGTCACAGGCAAAAACTAGACAATTTAAAGTGTGTATTGTTTTAGCGTCTTTCCAAATACCTGATAATACTTTGCTTAAATGTTTTCCTCCGCTCGATATAATGCAAAACAAAGCCATGCTATACGTAGCACAAAAACTTGGGCGAGTATGTCAATTAATTTAAAAGCAAAGTCGAAATCCTACGACAGGGGAGTGACAGTAACAAAAGGAATCCAATTAGATTCGGCGCCTGTCAATATTTATTCATGGTAAAAAACAAAAAAAATCCTTTTAGCGGCTATTTGAAAACATTGCTATTCGTACATATCGAATGTTGATTACGTCAAAACCATCAAAGCATGTACAACACAAAGCGATATTACTGCCAAACTAGCATGACTTTGTTCATCAAATGAAGATGCGACAAGATTTTGTTTGAGGTTGTAAAGTTTTTCGAGGCAAACTAATTTTGTCATGCCACGAATGCATAAAATGTTTACTCTGTAAGAGTCGCGCACGAAAGGTATTGTTGTATTTTGAATCGGTTAAGTCGGCCACCACTGCTTCGCATAGAAACCATGAAATATAGTGGTCTGTTCATGGAAGAGCGCTTAAAGTTGTTGAATTCTTGAATTGCTCTTGCAGCTTTCATCTGTTACCTAGCAAAGAGTTTTTTTCCACAGTCCAGCCTTTTTAATCAAATATACATTCTCAAACGGGGTAACCTTATGGCAACACTTCCCAATTGACCGGTGAGCGTTTTGTATGAATCGTTGACAAGTTATTTTGGCTTGCTCTCAATTCAAGTCACATAAATAAATTCGATTGACGCTGACATAATTTCATTTTCTCCAAATCGTCAACTTTAGTTTCCAAAAGTCGACATGAAAAAGGAAAATGTTCTCTATTATTTGTACATGTAACTAGAATATAAATTTTAGCCAGAGCCTAACTTAACAAACTTTATACCTAGATGGGTTGTCTTCATGAATATTTAATATATAAGAAATTATTACTCAGCAATACAGTGTAACGCTAAATATTTAATTATTTAAAAATTAGTTAAACGATTAATTTGATAATTCTTACTGCTAGGGTATAGATCTTCAGACTTCAGTGGACAGTATTTTTTGGCGCGAAATTTAAAGATTCAATGTAAGTGTAATTTATCACCCATGATATTAAAAGATAATCAAATAGTATCTTCGTGAAATTAAAAAATAGTTTCACTTACGTTTATCTAATTAATCTAATTAATAATTTCACCCGTGACCATCATTATATGCGATGTGCCCTTGCATTCTGTAACAGCATTCATAAATCTAAACCAGGATTTTCGATGTTTTTACATGTATGCAAAAAAACATTGTATGCAAAAACAATTCGTTTTTTCAACATTTGTATGCAAAAACAATTCGTTATTTCGTATTCGTAAAGAAAATGTTAAAAAATTATATTCCAACAGCTCTTTTACAAATAACTCAAGTTCTACAAGATATATTTTTCTCATATCACGTATTAGGCTGGAGAATTCGACGAGGTTTCCGAAAATTCAAAAAAAAGAATACTAAATTACCAAATTGGTTTTAAAGGTATTTAAAGGGTTTAAAGGGTCTTTTAGAAGCACTGTATCGTTGCCATGGCAACAGTTGGAGCATTGTAGACACCCTTAAAAATTGTACGATAACATTTTCATTCAAATAACAAAACATTGCTTTTCTGAGTAACACGCGTACGGTTGTAGTCTTTCTTCGTTCGACACGCATCGATAACGGCAGAAAACCCTTTGGATCCTCCTTAACTTTTACGTTTTCATACACAGTCTTTTCTAAAGATCTTTTCTTAAGATCTTGTCAAATGTCAACCGATTACGAACATTAAAACTCACGTTTTTTGTAACTTTATTTCCGAGAATCCACGGCCTTCATTAATTTTCTTTGTTCCAAGTCGTGGTTAACAATTTGAGTAAATGACGTCATTTTCTGAAAAATACCTCATGGATTGAAATTATAATGACAATTAATGTAGAAAATTGCACGAATATAAGAGCTAACTTTTTTTTTTCATACGTAATGAGAATTGTAACACTAATTGTAGTTGTGTTGCATTTTCTGTCAATTAGAATTGTATTTATATTGACGGTTTGTGTTAAAGCGGTTTACGTTCAAAAAACCAAACTGACATACAAGTCACTAATAAAATGGCCCAGGGTAGTTCCTCGGGATAGTACCTCGGGATAGCATCTCGGGATAGAACCTCGGGATAGTACCTCGAGTGCTCGATGTCGCTTGTGCTTAGAATACCTTGTTAAGATGTTTGGACGTGTGTTCTTTTCAGTTTTCTGTTGTTTCTTAGGAATCTTGTGTAAATCTTTACAACCATTTGACAAGCTCCGTGAGCGGGAAGATGAACCTATCTTGCCCGCTCGGGATACGGGCTTTGTCCCGTACGGAAAATTTATCATGTTTTGGTGTTTTATCCCCGTATAATAAACCCTTTATTGACCAAGCTTGTTCGGTCAAGATGGCCAAGATTTTTTGCGTGTTTATATAAACACGCAAAAAAAGAACTTGGCCAATATCCAGCCATCTTGACCGAACAAGCCTGATCGATAACCCAGATATACAACCATCATACCAATAAATACTCTTGATATTTTATTAAGTATAGGTAATCAACCAAAAAGGACAGACAAAGAAAAAAAAACTTAAAATAACGTATAAAAACTTCATTGTCGTTAGTAAATACAGAGCACAGGATGTTCTACTCAGTGGGAATTAGTTTGACGAGAACTAGGGTTAACTGAAAACCCGCTACCGCATAAGTTGCATAAACAGCTTAAGACAGTTCCTTTTGATTAACCTAAGATCCAGTCAAAACTAACAATAAAATCCGTGGCTTCTTTTATTGGTATGATGAATATACTTCTAATGCACTTATTAAGAGACTTAAAAAAATCCCTCGGCTGAGAATTAATTTAGAGATGTAGCAAGATCGTAGCAAGTACGTGAAAAAAAATTATAGAAAATTAGCCGGAAATGAAAAGAGGTATACTTGATCCTTTTTTTCAGTTTTTGCCGATCGACTTTAGAAATCCGATCACAAAATTCTTTAAATCTACCTTTTGGAATTGCAACATAAATACTCGAACAACAAAGAAGCATGCACTTTACCATTTTTACTACCATAAAAGTACCGTATATTTCGGCGTAGCGACGTCATAGGCAAACGCTGTAGTCACCTCACAAAATTGTTATAGCTTTGACATAAATTTCAGAAATGTAGCTTGAAGCTAATATTGCTGATATCTTCACCTGAATGCACTGGTTTGTATTGTAAGTAAACGTTTAAAGAAAGCTTCCAATGGTTTGTTTCTAGGCATGCGTGATATTACTTCACAAGCAATTAAATCTTAGCATAGGAAATTGCATTAAATTAAAATTTGATCGTAGAAAGATGGAAACATGATTTATTTGACAAAGTTATGTCCGAAGGTTTATTTCGACAGGACTAGGTCGAATGTTTTTTTCAGTGCTAAGGTAAGTGACTAGAAAGGTACCGGAAAATTGTTTAGAATTCAACAAAGAGGAGATGCAATGAGAACGAGAGGCTAAGTCCTCGCTTATCAGTTTCAACATTGATCGAATTCGTTTCTCTCTTTCATCTTTCACTGAAAGTAGCCGTTACTTCGCACTTATGTCCAACATTGAATTCCACGAGTGGGAAACATTTTGAAGTGTGAAAAGAATGACCACACACCTCCCGCAAACACATGGATCATTAATGAAAATTACAGGGATGTGTTCTTCAATATTCACACTTAGGAACTGGCATACGGTTTTTAGATTATGCGTGAACCTATTTTTTTTCAATATCAACCTTTTATTTCCGTTTTATTACTTCTGGAAAGATAATATCACTCTGACGTTGGGTACTTAATAGCTTTATGCAAACCCCCTGTAGATATATTCATTTTTCTTTAAAGTTCATTACACGAGAACAAAAATATATTTTTTTTATCCATGGATTTCCTCATCGTAGTTGTAGTTCCGTGCAAAATTAAATTTCGAAGAACTTAGATTTTGGGTTAAGTGGAAAGAAATATTTACGAGTGACCGCAAAATTCATTTTGAGCCAAACGCAAATTAAGAAGAACAATCAATATTCTAGGCGGTTTTCATAACATCTCATCTGTGTGACAGCTATTACAAATTGCATAAGTTTCATTATTATAAAGTTAGTATTCGTGTTTGGCAAATGTAATGTTTCTCGCTAACATTAATTCCCACTAAGCTTACCGGGTTGCGTTGTTTATAAAGTTGAGTTACAGTTAACAATAGGAAAAGGGCACAATATTTATGTGTGAAAAGGATGAAATTACTTTGTTTGGATAATACTTGGTTCTACATGACAACTTGAACTAGATAGCAGCTGAATCGATAAACAAGACGCGCTACAAGGGTAGGAAAAATAATCTCTAATTGCCTCTCTACTCAAGTATTGTTTTGGTTGCGAAGACGGCTTCTTCATCATATCGACGAGAAGACGATAAAAACTGAATGAGGATCATCCAGTATCTTGCTTTTCAGTGGTCAAGAAAAGCTTCTTTCTTTAGTGTCTTCTTCTACGTACCTGTTATATCCCACAATCGCCGTCCAAGGATCTGTAATACCCGGCGATGATCTGCACAGAACACGGTGAGTCAGTAAGCAAGTCAATACAAGCAGAAAAAAGCCAGCTCACAATGATCTTAAAACTGTCACCAAACTACTGGAATTCATTTTTTTGTGATTTCCCCGCCTCGGTCTCTTTTTTTGTGCTTTATTAACGTAGCTTTGGGCAAGGCAAAAATCTGTTAAGTTGAAACTATTCACAAACGGTGACACACCGTAAAGACCTGCATTACTTACACACTTTAATAGCAAAGTTATTTGCACTTTAAGGAAAACAATAAGTGCGACATTTGTTCAGAATCCTGCTTTCGTGTCGATTGTTAGAGACAGTTTGGCGCCCAGATTAAAGACGTCCATAACCTTTTCACAACAGATATCTGTGGCAAACAAGAAAAAGCAAGTAATAGAAATAAATAATGTTTTCAATGATCCCTAGCAGCAATCAGAATGTAAAGTATTCTGGTAACAATATCACATAGTGGGTATTAATACTGCATATCTCATTAACAACTGGTGATATTTTTATGAGGAATTTATGGGTGCCTTCCATTCGAACAAAAACTGCTGTTTGAATTCCCGGGAATTTCCAGAGGCCTAAGGAACAGCATTTTTCTCTCTTTCCGAACAAGGGGACAGGCTTGTGAGTTTGACCCTAATTGTCCTAAGTTTTGTACCGGGAGTTCGAATTTGCTACAGGAATTTCCGGAATTTGTGGTTGAATGGTTCGCATTTAAAAAATTCATCAATTCTACGATTTTCCGGATATTTTCCAAGGAGATTTCCGTGTCATATCATCATCATAGCATCTGTTTCGAAAGTTCTGGAAATTTTGGTCGAAATTAGAGCGCATACCTACAATGTATGACAACCATTAAATATAATTTTGAGTAAAGCTCGCCGACATAATTTACCCTGAGAACATAGAAAGTGTGCTAACTTGTGAAATCCGCATTGCTATGTATTTGGCATGTACCTTGCGAGAAACTCTGTTCTAGAAAGGCCAAACCAGAAAATATAGCAATGTTTGAAGTGTTTCGTTCACATGCCATTAAACAGCGCAAAATATATAGTTTGTTCACACAGTTTGACCAAACTACAATTCAATTTACCATTTTAAAGGAATACAAAGCAGGTATTTTTGTCATATAAACTGAGTGATGTATGTGATGTAAATCCGGCAAACTGAAAGCATATTTCAAGATGAGCGTTTTCACTCCTTTCTGTTAATTTGTTCCGAATGAAATAAACATATCTGAAGGATTAAAGCCTTTCGAATCACACTGTAGTCTGCTAAATAACTTATTTCTTGGTTTTTATGTGACGTCATCATTTTTCAAAATAAAAAAGAAATATCCATCTTTCTGAAGTTCAGTTTCATCAGATGTAAGACCCCAAAATAACTTGACGTTTTGCAACGTTTAAACCCAACAGGGTTTCTCATTTTGTAAATAGAGCACGTTTGAATTACATATATATAATATTATATGGTTTCGGGTAGCTGAGACAAACCTCCCGAATTTCTCCTTTAAATCCTAAATCATTACGTGTAACTGGCCACGCCGAGGGTTGTCCCTCCTGCCAGGGCTACCCTACCTGCCGAGACGAGACCACTCGCCCACCCGAGTTGTCTCGCTCCCCTAAGACGGTTTTGCGTTCCTAGTGATAATAATAACGACGGGTTGAATTTTGCACAGAAATAAGCTAAAAGTTACCTCGGCAACTCAAGAGGTACCTTGGTGACTCAAGGGGAGGGTTGTCTCGGGTACCCGAGACCATACAAGTGGGGCCTGAAAGTTTCCTCGGCAACAAAAAAGGTGCCTCGGTAAGTCAAGGGGAAGGTTGTCTCGGGTACCCGAGACCATACAACTGGGGCCTAAAATGGCCCCCGATAAGGCTCTCGAGCAGGTGGAAAGATGAGTTATTGCTAACTAAATGGTTCTTGCTCTAGAAGAAGTAATAATTTCAATTTGTCTGAGCTTTAGAGTAATAACTTTTCGTTTCGATGGCAAAACGCAATGAGAGATGTTTCTGTTACTTTACGAAGGGCACCAATATGGCCTCCATACAACGCTCTATACATTTGGGTGAAACTAGAATAACGCGTGAATGAATAACAGCAAAGATTTTAATCTTGGGAGGTTGTTTATATCTCAATCATTTTTCATATTCTATCTCGTTGACGTATTTTACGGTTTAATTTATTAAACGGTTACGATTTTTGTTTTTGAGGACGTGACACTGCAAACCAGTGATCCATTGCAAATAACATTAATATGCGGACAGCTCACCATTCCCAATCACGTGCACACAGTTACCAGCGACAACTCTGTTTTCAACAAACTCTCTTTTTCCCAGCTTTTTCCCAGTTTCTGTAACAAAAAATCTATTTGCATAATCCGCAGACTGACTTGTCTTGAGAGGTTATTCGACCCTGCCTTTCTTAACAAAAGATGAAGTGCAGAGTTGTGCTAACACATTATAGCGGTTTAATCTGACAAACTACGCCACACGGACTTATCTTTTGTTATATAGCACCAGTGTTCTTTGTTAACGTATTCTGGTTAACAGTTCGTTTTCTTTTAAGTCACATTCAAAAATTAAAAACAACAGCCCTAGAAGACGCTATCAAGTAAGTAAATACGTTTTTTTTATTGGAATATGATTTTGTCTCTGAAGATTAAGATGTCGAATAGGCGTTGCATCTGCTTATCAGTGGGGAAGTCAAAGCAAAAGCAGAAAGTCTTTGTTTCACTAAGACAAAAATTGAAGCAAATCCTTCATTCGTATAATCTGAAAAACATTTTTATAGGTAATCTCATCTTCCTGATCTGTAGAACAAGCAGCTTTGCTTTCTTATGAGCAGGCATTTAACAAGATAAAAAGTTTTTTTTCCGCATGCCTTCCATGTTGTTTCACTACTGTCACTGCCACAATGATGTGGTCGGGGGTCTCTTGTATTATGAGAGCTATAAGAAGCAAGCATATCAAATGCCAGCAATTCTGCATTTTCTTTATTATTGACACAAACACACACACACACATATTAGTTGTGCATCATTTTCCGGAAAAATCATAAATAAATAAAAATAATAATCCACCAAGTAATTTCCTACTTTTCTCAAAAGAGGAATATTTGGTACAGATGACTTTGTTTAGCTTTTGTGCTGCACACATGCCTAGTAGGAATTCAGAATTTTAATTTACACATAAGCTTCCGGAGCCGTGGCGGCGCCTTAATCAAGTGATGATGATTAAAGTTTATTGCCACGTGAACTCTTATAACGGAGGTCATGATTGACTGTTTTGACCTGGCAAAAAATTTATTAGTCTCACTTGTTGTTCGTCTTAGATTCGTTGTTCTTCTAGCAATAACGACTGTGCTTTTAATGTTTAATGTGTGGTCGGTATATCTTTGGGTGTGACCCAACTGCAGTGAATTTTTCTCTTGCAGTGTCGGTGTGTTCTCTATGTCTCATATTGAAAGCTTTAAGCCGTTTTGCTGAGACAATCTTTGGCAAAGTCCAGTCTTTCCAATTTACATATTACACAACACTTTTCTTTTTGGAAGACGTGTCCTTAACCGGTGAATTATTGTGCATTTATGATGTTGAAAAAAAAAATTGAAAAAGTTTCTCTGACACCCCAAAAGAGAAAATTAAAAGGTCACAAAAAGACGTTTCCGTTGATTTGTAATTTCTGGGCTCTGCTGTTCGTTCCCCTGCGTGTTCTTAGAACAAAACATATTTTTTAATTAAATGCGATTAATTGCAAACATGATAAATGCTGAAATTTAAATAAAGACCGTGTGAAAAAATATGAAAAAACCAATTGAACATGATTAAAGTGATAATGAATATAAAGGTTAGTCTGCGAAGACTAAAATTCGAAATATGAAGTAAAACCACTTTTTAAGTCAAAGAATGTCTTGCATAATTCACATAAGAAAAATTAGTAAAAGATGGAAAGGTCTTTATGCTAGATATAAACTTTCCAGTTTTGAGAATAATCAATTCAGTTTTAAACCAGGTATAAAATTGTTTCGTGACCACGACTTGTCAGTAGAAATCAATTAGCGTTTTGTGTTGTTGTGTTGATAGGCTTATCCGAGGCATGATCTCCATAAAATTTCACAGCAGATTTGCTTACTGATTTAGTGTTTTTTCTTGAGAACAAGCCTTCCCTCAAGAGTACCTATGAAAGCGCCTTTCTGAGTAATCACTATGCTATTATGTTATTTGTTATTCTGTCATGTTTTACTTTAAAGCGTCTCAGTCAAGTCTGATTTTACGGCGCCTTATTCACAACATCCTTAAAAGATGGAAAATATTTTAAGAACCTGATAATTTTCAGAGCTCGTCAGTAGTCGTGTGTATGGTCAACCATCAACATTATCGATAATAACTCTGATTTTAATGAAAGATACAAGTATTTGTATTGCTGTAAATGGCGGGAATCGGAAGGATTTATCCATTGCCCACGCCAGGCATCTCTCTAATCAACCTTAACTATTTAGTCTCATACGATAAAAAGAATAATACGTTTTTGAAAGGATTTACAAATTTAGAAGGAAAAGTTGAACTTGGGTTTACAATTTTTACTAATGGCTTGTTATTCAAAATCCAAAACGAAAGTTTCAAATCCAATAATACAGCTGTATTGTAAATAAGATAACAGCTATCTTTTTCATCTAGCCCTTGCTGAATAATTTGCATAATTTGAAACAATCACATGAAAAAATGTGTTCAGTTCCCACTGAGAGTCTTCGGTAATTCCAACTTTGGTTATCGCGATTAAACCGCGATAATGTCGTTCTTCACAAGTGTCAAGAGTAAATTTGTTTCAAAGAAACATCATTAAATGTTAAAAGGCTTTCTGGTTTTTCAACAGACAGCAATTCGAGTGCAGAAACAGGGCTTCTTTAAGCGAAGTCAGTTTTCAGGGAGAAAATCAACTTAGGTAAGTTTTATTGGCTACTGTTTGTTACAAAGGCCTTCAAAAGTAGCTCAAGGGCAATCATTCTTTCATAAATTTAGACATCACAAGTAACCCATCCGCCCTGTGCAAGAGTTTTATATGATTTACTGTAGTCTAATCGTGTTGGAATTTTTCACTTGCAACCCCTTAAATTCTGGTACTAATGAAATGTGTAAAGATGGTTTCGTATAAGATTTTTCGTTTTAAGCAACTGCGAATTTATGAGCTGTTTATTTACAAGCGAGGAGACAGATATAAAATGGTGCACTCGAAGTTTGAGGACGATCGCCGTTCTCATTCCATTATAATCTGACTGACATATAATCTAATGACGACTTAGGTCGTTCCTGTTGAGAGTTTCTTGCAAATAAACAAGTTGTACTGACAATGTTTAGAAACACATTCAAAGGGTTTTCAAATTTTCTTTTTTTAAATTCGCGTCCCCGAGACGAGACGTGTTTATCTTCTGCTAGGCGCTGTTGTACTTATCTAGCATGTCAGACTGAAATGATGATTTTTTAAGTTTTTTCCAAACTATCATGTGGCCTCCTCTCTCACCACATTTTGTGGCCTGACGCATCATCTGATAAGTTATTTACGTCTTTTATAATGAACCACAATCTTCACTCATTTATACCCAATGATCTAGGATCGTCTGCGGTGTTTAACACTCAAGGGTAACCAGTCTGAATAAAGGGGTAAGTGTCTAAAGAAACTGTGGAGCTGGGTCGCTGGGGAGTATAACAGAGCGACGAAGGGCTAACGCTCGAAAAGTCAGCTTTCCAACCTTGTTACGGCGGCCAATTCACATCATCAACCCAGTTGATGAAACCAATTTATCTTAAATGACGGAAGGTTTTCATCGTTACTTGAACAATATTAGTCAAGTTTACAGTACATGTAAACAGTTAGTTTAAAACACATCTTCCTGGCACTTTCCGACTGAACAAAACTAGTATTCCCTAAAATACTTGATCACAAGGAGAGGATTCCTGGAGTGAACTTTGTCATTCAACGTCCATTTCAACTTTCTGGGGGTGTTTATTTGTTAACTAGGTTTTGATCAGTTTAGGATTTTAGGAAATTCTAAAATTCTTGGTAAATAAATATGTAGGAGATATAATGGACAAGCTTCCTTCCGATTAGTGAAGAGTAAAATCTTCTGCAAAGCTGAATAACAGTCAGTCCAACTTACATTAAATATTCAATATGTCTTTTATTGTAAGAATAAAAGCTTTTGAGTTGCAAACTTGTTTATAACCGATTAATAGGCTTTGAAGCTGTTTTCATTTTTATTCCTTGTCAAGCAAGCTTTATAAGTTAGTTGAACAGAGAGATTGGAGAGGTGCGATGCAGTGAAAGTTGTGATTTGTGCATTGTGGGATAGTTCCAGTGGACCTACTTCAACCAAAGCCACTTGAGAATTATAAACCAATCACCTAAAGATTGTAAATGAAAGTTTGAACTTGATATTAGCCGTTGGAAAATCGTCTATTTTAAGTATCTGCGACGAGTTCACATCGAATCGCTCGTTTGTTGTCCCGTCCACGTCAGCAAAATTTTAAGCCAAAGAAAGTTATCATAAGTGAGTGTTCCAACGGCCAACATTCATGCTGCTAAAGCATGATTGGTGAGATCACAAACAAAGTCAAATTCGTGTGGCTTAAAATCGCACTTTAATTGGTTGAAAAATATTAAGTTGCCTAGGTTGAAGTCGTTGCACTGTAAAATATTAAATATATTGTACGTGAAGACTGAGGAAAAGTGTATTATTATATGAACGTGTAGTATCGCGACAGAATCTTTTATCAAGTCTGCCGTTTTTTTAAGATATGCATTTACCAAATTTCAATATGAGCTTAACTACTTATAATATTTGCGTTTTTAATCCGCGATCAATGTAAGGAAAACGTTATTTGAATATAGATTTTAGGACACATGAATAAAACCCATGCAGCGTAGTCAATCGATAATCAATAGAAACTGATATCAATTGATATCAATCGATGACCAAGCCGGTTTCGACAGGATCGAGTTTCGTCGATTTCTTCAGTCAATTACTCTAAAAGGCGATGTTTAGCTCACTTATTCATACTCGAGGTATAATGTTTCGCAATGACAGTAGAAAGTCTTTCTCTCTTTAAGGAGTGGAAAACCTATGAAGCGACAACTCGATAAAATCGCGTCAAATCGCTAGGAAAAACAAATACACTCAGACAACAAGCAAATACATTCTGGAACTAGGATAAGGTATTTTTTATTAAAACCTTTTTTTAGTATTTTTATCGCTGATCGTAAACCGATCGTAAATATTCTTATTGGCCTACAATTGTGATTTTTTTCCGTGACTTCTATTGGGAGGCTTCTGTAGAAGGTTTTGAAATCGTTTACACGTAGCATTTCTAATTACGTCTTTCCGTCGAAATTCTCTAATAGTTCAGTGTGGGAATCTGGACATAATTTTTAATATTCTCAAGCTCTTGTATTTATTCAACTAGAAAACCAAAAGAAGTTTTGCAATGCTTGGTGTGCATTCTCAAACCAACATTAACTACTTTCAAGAGATTTGGATAAGAAGTATCGAGAATCATTTAAGGCATTGGTCAAAACGTATCCAGCCCAAGCTGGAGCAGAACGGGGACAGGTCATTAGGTGAGTCGTTGAATTTTCAGCTACCCAAGGGGGTGAATCATCCTGTTTTTTGTTAACAGGAATTGGCACACATTTGAAACAATCGACAATAGAGGTAAAACTCCTTCCAGTTCGAAAGGACGAAAACTTTTCGAGTCGTGGTTTAAAAAGTACACTTGGTTAGTGTACAAAAGAGATGACAGTTTCATGTATTGTAAAATCTGTACGGAGACTAAAAAGTCTAACGGATTGAGCAAGGAGTCGCAGGGCAGAAATTTTCAAAATACTGCGCTTTGTCGACATGCCAAATTTCCAACTATAGCTATATGACTCCCAGGACTCACCACAGCCTTTATAGATGGATCACTGTTCCACGCGTAGCTTAACTTAACTTAACTTAAACTTACAAGAGTAAAGGAGAACAATATTAGTTTTGGATGGTTGTATCATTGTTAAAAAATAAATCTAAAACGTAAATAACAACACAATGTCCATCACAATTAAGAAATGGTGAGCGTGCAGCGTGCAGTCATCGAGTTATGGATGAACGCGGGCTGCTAAGCACGAAAGAAGCGTAAGAGTCGCACGAGGCGATAGCCGCGACTCTAGCTTCTTGCAACCTCCCGAGTGCATCCATAACTCGATAGTTGCACGCTGCGCGCTAACCCTTTCTTTTATAACATAGATGCATTTAGCATCTTTCCTTGGATTGAAGTATTTATTAAATCCCCTGCTTACAGGCCCGTAGGGTGGATTCTGTTGAGGGGGGTTCTTTTATATTTTGGGAGGTATTTTTTCTAGCATGGGAGGCGCTAACACGTTGTTCCCGGGGATAATTCTAACTTTCAGAAATTTTGGTTAGAATTATTTTGCAATGCTTACACATTGTCTTCGACTAAGAGCTTTGTCCAGAAATCCACAAAACAATTTTCTTTTCTCTCATCGTTTTCAATGTAGAGTTTTGAGTCCTTTGGCAAGGTGATTTTTAAACATCAGTCTGGAATACATGACAAGCAGATTGACCAACCAATGATATTATGTTGTTGTACTGCAAAATTGCTTCAGTTCAACAATAAAGGGACCATTATCATTGGCTCGGATGATCATAGCGTTGCAGACTTCCGTCAAAGTTTAATTATTAGTGTGGCCCAATTCATATCCCAAAGGCAAGTACATTCCACCAACTAC
>OMLO01001483.1_pt1 | contig 18071 bp, 12 predicted proteins | sample 1674811 | NCBI WGS metagenome assembly OMLO01 (sample SAMN06265003, study PRJEB25207) | coral metagenome | isolation source: Coral host | place: Mexico:La Bocana,Puerto Morelos, Mexico | collected 2008-11-13 | reverse complement strand
GCAGCATTTGAAGGTCAATAAAAGGCTTCAAACGTTAATTTCTCAGCAGTTGTATACACAATCTTTGTATTCAATACGCATCCAATAAACAGGATATCAAAAGGGCAGCTATAGTGAACGATATTTCTAGTGATAGAGAGATAATGTGGCGACACGCTTTTTGCCCCCGCAGGGCTTTGGCCTGGGCTAAAACCCGAGGAGGCACCCTAGGAGGCCCCAGATGTATACATACAAGGACAAAGAATATTTGTTGAAAAAGAAAGAAATGTGTTTGTAATGGGCGAAGCATTCTCGATTTGACTAAACAAGGCGAGAAATGATTTAAAGAAATATAAGAGCTTATTTAAAATTATTACAAAATTTCGTGTTGGTTACAAAATTATCACAAATCATCATTTGTCATGAGAATACACCTCATGTACACGAACACGGGCAGCAAATTGAAGACAGTCCAGCTCACTGCGAACGAAATGGAAAAACAAGACCGATATTTGCAAGGACAGCGAACAGACAAAACACACAAAAAGCACACCAGTATTGACAGATTTAATGTCCACTTAATTTTCAAAAATACAGCTCTTTTCTTACCTTGTTAACTGAAAAAAATTACCTTCATATCTACAACTAAGAGAAAAAGCAATTGATCAACATGTCAGGTAAAACATGTCAACACTTTTGTTTTTAAAAGAACCAAAGCGAACTGTTGTTAATTTTTAAACACTACCCTAAATACCCTACAAGACTAATGACATTAGACACCCAACAACTCTCTACGCCGATCAATAAGAAATTCCGTCTGATAATATCGTTGATGTTCAGTAAACTGGTTGACGAGAAAGAAAATCGTCAACCACGAAATATTTTTTCATTTTATCTCAGGACTGGTCGAGAAAACAGGCAGGAGAACGCGCGCGGAAATCACCTCCTACGAGGATACGTGACGCGCGAGGACGGGAATTCGCGTGCATTCGTGACCTCGTCCACTCGATTACATAGCTGATACCGATAACTGGAGCTCAAAGTGGGTAAAAAACACTTCATCAAGAAAAAGTCTTCTTTATGGAAAAGTTGGCCAATATCTATTAGCTTTCCACACAGACGTTGTGGCTTGTCACGCACTCCTCGTTGAGGGGAATTGCGTGACGATCTCAAAGGAGGTCTGCGTAGGAGGTCACTAATAATGGAATACCACGATTTCTTCAGGGTACAAATAGAAAAATCTTAATGACCCACAACGTAGAGAGTTTGCAGTGTAAATATTTAAAAGAGAGTTGCTATTCGAGCAGCTGACTATGAAGTGTTTGCGAAAAGGGAAATGACTAGTGTCTTTGTTTTTTAATGACTGTAACATTTAAGGAATTTTTTAGAGGTAGGTGGAAAAAATAATTTTCAAGGAGTTTTCCAAAACCCTGAAGCGAAACCTTACAATTCCGTGACTTTCCTAGTGAGACTTTCCTAGTAATTGCTGGCGCAGAGTTAACTCTGCTATTTCAACAGTGTTGTTCTGGCAGAATGACTAACTTGACAAGTTGTACTCTTACACTTCCTCCTCCTCTTTGTGAAAAAGACGAGAAATAAGAAGATCCCTAACCATTTGATAAAACACCAAGCATGATATTTCTAGCAGTCACATTAAACAGACGTGGACACTCAGTCAACCATTTCTTAAAGATGTGTGCAGGCCACCAGTTCGACTGTACCTTGTTTCTTCTTTTAACAAAACTTTTGTGTTACTTAAGAATGGCATATAAACAATTGCGCAATTAAATCACTTCTTTAGACATCAACTGATTACAGTTTTCCACCATTTCCATGGAGAGTGAAGGCAAAAAGAAGACCTAAAATCATTTAAATCCTCAATTACTGATAGCAAATGTAACATAGGCCAGCGATAAAACAGTTGTGCACTGTACTCTCGTGCGGTATACCATGATGAAATATCCCACCTGTTACTTGATCAGTCATGTTGTAGTCTACAGCCTTGTCAGTTGTGCATAGATATTCCTGTCACTAGTAGGATGTTTCATGATTTACCACTCGAAATTACTTCATAGCTAGACCTTATTCCACAGTTAAGAATCTTAAGCCATTAGAAACACGTTTAACTTTGCCCTTTACGTTTTAGTCTGTACTGTGTTACTAGAAGGAGTCCCGTTCTTTTGTGTCCTCTACAGTAAACCAAAACCCTTGGCATGTGTGATGGCTTTCAGAAGCCTTTCTTTCAGCTTTCCTCTGCTCGAGTATTCCGGGAGTAGTAGGACATTAAAACACGTGTGCGCGGTCGGAAGCCTGCAAGGTAAACACGACAATTACAACGAGTTCATTGCAGCGCAGTGCAAACCCAAGTTGATTAAATCCCTCCATACAATGACTTTCTTTTGTATACACGGCTATCTCTTAGAGCAGGACAATCACGGGACTAACTGGATGTTAACATCTGAGAACTGTTCTCATTAAAGAGAGTATAGTTACAGATAAAACCAGTATAATTTGGCTGGGATCAGACAGTCAACCATGTCAAACTTAGATAGGTTTCCATGTTACAACTGCAAGTGAAGGCATCTGCATTGACAGAGTATTGTAGCAAACCCTGATGTGCATGTAGAGAGCATCAACGGTCATCTATGTTCACTACCGAAAGAAGTGTCTGACAACCACATCTTGCCTCCGATTGGTTGTCCCTCAAAGAGCTGTACAGATGCTCAAAACGTTGGGAGGTCTGTCCGTAACAGCCTCACGGTAAACACGAACAGTCATGTTTATCTGTAGTTCCCTTCACCAACAGAAAGTTGAATAAGAAATATGCTAGACATGTAATGTACCTGTCTGAATCAGGACCGTTCTTGGCAATGATGAGACGAAGCTTTGAGAATCCTCCAACTGGAATTCTGTCACTTCCCGTCGTGAACATCAGTAGCTGTTTCTTCTGCTCCAGAGAGAAGCTGTGAACAACTTCCCAAAACCACCTGCAAGCACATCATGTATGTTCAATACAGTAACTTAAACTGTCTAATATTTTAGCCCTGTTGTGCCAATTGGAGACATTAAAAATAAACAAATATCAAGTTTTTCGTGAGATTAACTCAAATAATAAAAGTATGATTCTATGTGTGCTCCGATTGTATGGCTTGGTGTTTCGCAAAAGGCTAGGACACAAAGATACAACACATTGATGCCATAAGTGGCCTGACTTGCCACAAGACAATTTCTATGATCTTGAGATTAGAGCATCTGACATGTGTCTGGCTCTGGGATCAACTGCTGCGCTTGAGGACTCAGATTTTTTTATCTGTCCTGGGCTCATGACAATTGAACTTGCAGTGTAAAAATAAGATATACAGAAGTTATCGAGCCTTTAACACAGGTCACTAGTGAGGCAAACATTTATAACTCTGGTATGGTCAGCTGTGAGCAACAAAAGAAAGAAAACAACTAGAATATTGTACTTGATCAATGTTGAGCCCTCAGTAAGCCCGTTGTCATATTCAGTAGACTTCTCCAGTGCATCAAAATCAAAATCCTGAAAGACAAACGCATAACAAACGATTGAGAAGGTAGATCACACAAACTATTACCCTCTTCCAGGATTTCTGACTGTGGTACAAGACAAGTGTCAGTCGCCATGTTCCTTGGCAAAACTACCGGTATAACATTTTTCTCACAATCTAAAAAATGTTTTCAAAACCTGAATTTCCAATTACGTGTATAACTCATTTGGCACTGAACTAGTATTTCACACTTTACACATATCTTAACTACTCAGCATCACGAAATATTAGTCACTAAGTAATTCCATGCAAGTACAATACCTGGCAGCCAGACACCAGCAGCTCCACCTCATCCGGACGGAAAAATGATTTGAGAGGAGACTCAGACACCACCATGTCAAAACCACGCTTAAATGCTTTGAACTGTTGAAACAAGTTTTAAGAGCCTATTTACAATCAACTCAACGATTGATGTACCCAATCACTTCTTGCCTAATTATTTTAATCATTCATCTTCTCCTCCCCATCCTGGGAATAACAGGCGCTCTTTACTACAAATTAAAAAAAAACCGACAGGCTGGGTACAGCAGATTCAAATATTCATTACAGGAAAGCACTGCTGGAATGGTGGTTTATTTCTCTGTTTGTTTGTTTGTTTGTTTGTTTGTTATTCGCTCCAAAATTCTATGGTTCCACAGGTTTAAACAGTGGGTCATCAAAGCTTTTATTAGCCTGACTCACATCCAAAATAAAACATCTACAGTCAGGCTAACAAAGGCAGCACCTTTCTAGTTGATCACATATAAACTGTATAAGAAGTAACAGTACTGTACAACCAGCATCAAGAGAAAGCAATGAGAGGTATTTCACAGCTGTACTTGTTCATGTACATAATTACTCCAAGAATAATTATTTTCAGACAAATTTGTGAAGAAGTTAAAACCCAGCAAACAATAACTGAACAGCACCATATCATTACCTGTCTCTCAACTGACTTGTTCAGGATGAAATCAGCATACAGGTTCACAAATTCCTGAGAATTAAAACAAACGCAATTTTCACTGTTTTGAACCAACAATGAACTTTCAATGATTATTCACCTACAAATGACAAGCGTCCATTATTGCCAGGATTTACTCACTTGCTGCACAAGGCAAACAGCATTAACATGGATGAAAAGTCAAAACCTTTCTAATTTGGACATCAATGGGGCTAACCAATAGGGCTTAAAATTAAGAAAAGCCTTAGCCCATTGACTCTCATGCTGCCCGTAACCAGCCATAATGTGCATTGGCTTTTGTTCCACTTCTGACATCGTCACCTTTGATCAAATTGGCATCATCTTAACTCAAGTTTTGCAGAAGGAAAAGACCTTTCTAATGATACCCAGATCAGAGTGCTTGGCTCAATGGAGCCCAAGATTTACACAAGAATACTCAGAAACTTGAGTGAAAAAACTTGCAGCAAAATGTTTTGCAACTATGCTTAGCTACTCCATGATAAAAATTGCCCATTTCAAGGATGCTTTCTCAGAAATTGTTGAACTGGAGTCTAACCCAGTAGAAGGTCAAATAACTGCCATAAAAGGAGAAAAAGGAAAGATGAAAAAAGAATTAAGAAAACCCCAAAGCCTCAAGACATAGGATAACGTTTGTAAAAGGAAAGGGCTAAATTGGCCCTTTTTTCCATTTTTCTGGGGGCCATGTCTGATTGTAACATGGGATTCCTGCAATGGCATGGTCTGGAGGAAACACTGTTAGTAAAGGTCACAGGTACTGGAAGGTGTCTGTATTTACCATTGTATATAGCTGCCCATACAAAGATGTTCAACTGTTCCAAAAGAAAATCAATTTGCTATCGCCAACCCCGAGGGGGAGGAGGGGGAGGCAACGAGTTTCTATAATGGTTGCCATTAAGTCCTAACCCTCCCTTCTTCTAAACCATTTTTGAAAGAAAAAGTAACATTTGTACATTTTGTATACATGTACATGTCTATCCACCATAGAAAAATAATGACAATCCCTTTCAATACCTCCCAATCAAGATCTCTTACTTGTCTGTTTTCATTGGTAACAGTGATCTCTGCTCCATTTTCCTTTAGCTGCTTGGTAAGTGATGAGCCAAACATATCTGTGTATCCAATGGTGAAGTTACACATCATCTCATTCTCTACATCACCTTCGTAATCCAGCAGATCTTGAAGGCCACTCCCAAGACTCTGGAGAGACACAGAGGGTTCACATGACAAACATAGAATAACATAGAAACTCTGAGAAAAATTGGGTGGGGCTGCAGCCTGCTTCCCAAAACCCTCACCCTAGATTTAGAATCAAAATTTGCAATTTTTTTCTACCCTATTAGTGACCTGACCAAAAATTTGGGTTTACCTCGGCGTAAGAACCTGTGAGGTTTCTTTTGTTTTGCAGCTATTGTTGGGGTTAGGATCTATTAACTTGACTTCTTTGTTTTGTTTGTTTTACGTCACAGGTGAGTGTTACAGGTTCTTACACTGACGATGAGCCAAAAATTTGATGTCCTTTTTATGACTGTTACGGCTGGCACAGTTACCCTAAACATAATTTATGAAGGACTTTGTTTGATGATCTTATCAATTATGATGGAAAAGTAGCTTGTTCTAAAAAACATACCCACAAGAGTGCAAACTAACAACCACACAGAGTACCTTATTTACGACCCAAATGGCCAATATCGATACTGTACCTGTATTTATGACCACAATGGCTAAAAAAACATGCCCTTTGGGGCCACACATACCGGTACCTATATAGACCATATAAGGGAGTACCCTCCCCCAGAAAAAAAAACACTTACAGAATGCGAATCCTTGAGGTCCTCAAATGTTCCTTTCTTGCCAAACAACTTTCTGTACACAACCATCGGGAAATGCACATCTAGAATGACATTGTTGTAGATGGCTAGGCCGAGAACTAGACCAATCAAAAAGAACTGCCCGTCTGTCTCAAATGAGTTTAGATTGAACCAGCAATAACGAGTGGCTTCATCAAAAGTAAACATCCCTGGAAAAAAGCGGACAGAAATCTTCCATCAAAAGTTTCCACTTAATGATACTCTTTTCTAGAGACAAAAACTTAAAAGCATAGTTGCATTAGGTAACAAACAGAAAATATTATTCATGTTTATAATTATGAATTATAGAAACATAGGTCTAGGAAGTTTGGGAGAATGAAAATGGTGGAAGACGTTGACAAATAGACCAGGAAAACTGCTTAATCCTTTGACCAAAACGTTCCAGGGACAGGGACACGCAACACACTAGTACAATGGTGAAGTGCACTGAGTCTGCAATTTACCAAATGAATATCCCTGACCAGAATTACCCACTACTACAGGATTTAATTCCCTTAATTATGATCATTACATTATTTCAACAGCTCAAGCCAGTTGTGTACAGTCTACCCACACCTTGCAGACATCCATCTCTTACAGACACTCACTATTACAAACAGAAGATACATCCCCAGCCAAAGCTACAAAGAAATGTATGGAAACAATTCCAGCTATTATGGAATTGTGGGCACTTCAGGTAGTCCTAAACTAACATTGTGAATGTTCTTCTCTTGATACAATGGACAACCTACATGCATACATACATACACTTAATAGAACATCCCTAAAAAGGGCTTTTCGCCATCAATATTAAAATTAAATAGGTGACTAAATTAATCATTTCATTAAATAACTTATAATAAATATACTATGTACTAAATAGTAACTTTGTACAAGTTTTAACAAGTTTTTACAACTTAATTGTATTGACATAATTATTCTGTAGTCTTGGAATGTTTGTTCACTATTTTGACCTACATTATGTGATTATGAATCAAAAGTCAATGTACCCTACAAATAAAAGGAAACTGGAAATCTTAATTACCAAAAATTGCATCATTTTCATTACACCCCACTATTGAGAACAACAAATGACAGTCCCCAGGGTGTACCGGTAAGTTATAATGAGAGTTGACTGTATTTCCATAGATTTACAGAAATACACCATTCACTCACACACTTCCTTCCAGGGTGTTATACAACAGAGTTTAGAAACTTAGGAGGCACATGCTAACAGAGTTATCTGTACAAGAATTATATTCACCATAATCAGGGTTGAATATTTCCTCCACAATCAGTTGAAAGAACTCCTTGGACACACCCCCTTCATCAATTCCTTGCTCTCCTTCAAACTCAACATAGAGCTGCTTCTTGAGATCTGATGGATTGTCTTGTGAAGTCATCTCAAGCTGGTTACACAAACAATACATAGACAAATACATAGGATATAAAGTGAAACTGCTACACTGTAGGTGCGTTAACAACGGGGAGGTGATAACTACTAGCCTTAGTGAATCTAAACAGCTCATGTTTGTCTTCAGTCAGTGGGCTTTCCAAATTCAAGTAGTGGTTATTGAAATTTAAAATTTAAAATTTGGACACTTAGAAATGCTACTTTCAGCATCTCCAGTCAGTATTTTTTTTTTATTTTTTTTTTCTATATAAAAGACAATTCAGGATACACACAACTTACATTGACAAGAGCATCTTCAATTAGGTGGTCTCGTCGAACTTTGAGTCTGAGGTATGGTGTTGCATGCTGGCCTCTCACAAGACTGTACAGTAATGTCAGCCGTCTCTCGCTGTACATACGCACCCGATTGTCGTAAAACAAGCCCGTGCTCTTTGTAGCAGTAGAAAGGATAAAGTTGAACTTTAGGAAAGAAAACTTGCCCTGTGCATCGTTCTTAAAATAGGTAAAATCACGGTCAACCTCGATTTGCTCATTTAATGGATCATTGACAAATTCTTCACATTTAACTAATGGCTTGCGGCAATCTAACACATCAATTTTCAATTCCTTAACGAGAGGGTCATCATGATCATTGCTCGCCGTGGCTCCATCACGACTGTTGTTCAACGTTTGATCAAAATTTCCTCCTAATATACTAGCATAATAAAGCATTTTCATAGTTTTCGTTGCAGCCACAATTGCCTCATCCTCTTGCACTGGCACATTCCCTGTGGCACTAGGTCCTGTTAACACCTGGTATGTAATCAGTTGCTGAAGAGTTTCAACCATGCGCCTGATTTCCTTACTTGAAAACTGTGACCAGATATGGACTAAAGTTGCTTGGAATTTAACTGGGAGTAACGCCACTGCTTTGAGAAAACTTGGCAAAGCCTGGTCTAAATATTCAGGACTCTGTAGCATCGTGTTTTCCATGATAATCACAAATTGATTCAAGAAGTTAGGGTCATTGCTTGGTGCTTTGTATCGAAGCTCCATCTCCAGAGTTGGTGCTAAGGCAACCAAAGAGTTAATTAATGAATTCTCCACTGAAGAATCCCCTGTCTTGAACAGAGCAGAATACATGTTTTGAACAGCTTCAATGTCAACATTGGTTCCCATATCCCGTTTTCCAGCTGAGTCTAACAAAAAACTTTTGTTCAGTGATTCAGAACTAGAAAACACCACACCAATGTTGTGCACAAGTTTCTTGTAACTTCCTTCCTCCTTGCATGAAATCAGGTTGGACATGAAGGATTTTTCTGTGAGAAATGGGACCTCTTTGGCTGGGACTAAATAAAGAAACATGGTCAGTCTACTCAAAAAGAAATGTGGAGACCACATGTAACTGGTTAGAATAACATTCATAGAGTAATAACTAAATTTCATAGAACCTTTAATAAGTGAACAAGGGCTTCACCCTGTAGGGGAGAAACCATGCAATTAAGGTTAAATATATGCCATTGGGCATGTTCACCTATGGCCAATCCATCTGTATTTCCACTGGAAACTCAGAACTGTAAATAAGACACTCTAAAGAGAGATGAGACTGAAAGGTTTTAGTTTTTTTCCATTGTTAAATATATCTTTAGACAAAAGTTTTAAACAATTTCTACCAGTTTTATCTCAATTGCCATAATGGTGAGGACTAGAAAAATTTCTGTTTAGGTTTCCTTGTCATATCCTATGCTTACAGTTAAACTTTTTCCCCTTGTTTTATGTGTTTACATAGACAAATAATAATAATAGTAATAATAATAACAATAACAATAATAATAATAATAATAATAATAATAATAATAATAATAATAATAATAATAATAATAATAATAAGAGAACGGAAACAATACCAGTTATCATTGGAGCACTTGGAGCTATCAAAAAGGGTCTAGAAACTTATCTTGGAAGAATTCCCGGCCAATTAAGCATCAGTGAACTACAAAAGATAACCTTGCTAGGTACAGCACACATTCTGAGGAGGGTGTTATCAAGCTAAAAACTGACTATCCCCTAGTGCCCCAGGACCATGGTTTGGTCTCGGCCCAAGGGACTCTAAGCAAACATTACGTGAGGACAATAATAATAATAGTAAAAATAATAATAATAATAATAATAATAATAATAATAATAATAATATTTCTTGGACAAGGATACGTTGTCAAATCTGACGTATTCTCTTACCATCATACTTTGCCCTATTTCTTAAAATTACCAGTGGGCAATGACATCAAACTTGCCACTGTTTACAGGCGATCCATTTTCCAAGTGAAGTGGCTCATAGCCACTTTGATTGTGTCGCGCATTGTTATTATGAACTAGGTTGTGACAATTAAAAGACACGTAAGAAAATACAATCTGCTGTGAGAATTGACTAGGACTTGACACAAGTAGCAGAGACAATGTTTTTTGCTCTACATGTATATTACCTTTGTGATTATTTTCTTGCAATGGTTCACAAAGGCGAGCCTTTTTCATGAATAACTGCAATGCTAATGCTGCAGCATCATCCTTTGAGGTCTGCTTTCTTCCGCTAGATGCACAGTATTCATTACTACAGCCCTGCATTCCACAGCCATCTGTCAGCTGGAAAAAATAGTTCTTGATTTTTTGTTCAGCTGCACGTTTCCTGAACAAATAATAAAACAAATAAAAATAATGCAGAATAGCTAAAGTATTCTGGTCAATGCTTTCCTAGATTGTTTTCTGCTGCTGAAGTTTCAGAGGAGGCCAATTCTGATTTTCTCTTATTACCGGACGGGTACATTCTCAAGATGGTTGCACAGCTGATAAAAAGGATCAAACACACAGAGTGGGAGCAGGCTTTTACCCATATCACCTGCCAGATGGGTGTCCAGGCAACCAGTGGACTCCCACTTTTATAAGAAAATTGATTTATTTTTCTCATGGTAAACTGCTCATTTGAACAAACGTTATTAAACATTTTAGACACCCACTTTTCAAATCCTGGTTGAGGGCTTGAGTGGGAGTGACTGCAGTAATACTTCTCCACTTCCCTTCTCTACCCATTAAATTTCAACCCACCAAGCAAGGTTATGAGGCACTTTGCAATCAATCACACCGGCCCTCCCCCCTGATCTTTTAAGGTGGTGCACTACAGTTTTTCCAAGACGTAGTAGCGTGTACCACTATTGCCTGCCAGACATCAGTTAGTTGTGCATGCAAAACTGATGCAAATTACCCTAAGAAGAAATGAAACAACTTCAGCACTTGAAGCACATTAAGTCATTGTATGTGGCAATAGTTTCAAACTGCTTTAAAACGTAGGATTAATAAAATATGACAAAAAAAGGTTGATAAACAACTGGTAAAAGAGTTTTAATTTACCCTTAATTTTTTGCACACAATATGTGGCATCACAAGAGCCAGGGGCTTAAGAGGCATGCGCAGTTCAATTCTCATCCCAGGTTGTAAAAGCTTGTCTTCAACCCAAGATTCCTTAAAAACCTACCACACAACCCATGCATTTGCAGGGGTGAATCGCATTTATGGCCAAAATTTTAAAAATAGCTGTAAGAACAGTTTTGAACTACTTTTGAAAAAGGCAAAATTCCACATTTTCTTATTTTGTGAAAAATATGTCATACATACATGTATATGTTATTTGCCAGCTGGGAGATCCATATAGTGAAAAACTGTGACTGAGGTCTTGAAAATGCTGCCCAAGGCCGAGGCCAGAGGTCACAGTTTTCACTAAACGGACCGACCCTAAGCCAGTAAATAATATTTTTTCCAAGCTCTCAAATGAAAAAAAACTCACAGAAAAAATTCATGCAAGGGTTAGAAAATCTGGACCGTGCTAAGAACCAATCAGTTAGTAGGATTTGTTACCAAGCCCGCTTGGAAAAAAATAGAGATTGTTATTTTGCTTTTCATAAATGTTTAATGAGAGCCTGTTTCTAATTCCTGAAATTTTGACTGTAGTATGCCTCCTTAAGTACTTTTACAAATACCTCAATTGTGTATTTCTATGACAACTACTTAACTTACTTGTGGAAAAATTAGCTATGCAAATATGACGCCTTATTTGCACTTGAAAAAGTAACTTGGTATAAAAAAATATTGAAAATGCAAGCTAAAATACTTTTCTTTCAGAGTTGCAGAGTAGCAATGTCATATTGTCCACCTCGAGGTCAATTTTGGAATCTTTCTTTTAAAGACTTTTCAAGGCCTCTAAGCCACTGCATAGAAGCATTTCTCACCACTGTGTAACTTGCAAGCATAATGTTAATTGTAAAACAAACAAGTAGTTCCAACAACAAAAAATATCATCAAATTTAGCTTAATCATAGAAAACATTTCAAACGTTTAGTTACCAAGACGATAATTAATAAACGTCTGTGGAAGTTGCAGGTGAAAGGAAATCGTCTCGTGACTCAACTTGTGCGGGAAAAGCCATAAACAAAGAAAAAATAAAAACCGATTCTTCTAGTGTGTAAGGGGTGTTAGAATCAACCGCGCGGTAAATGACGATATGAGCTCAAGCTCAATTTAGATCAATCGAACCCTTGTAAAAAAGTTGTCACTTGTAAAATCTGCTACTTACATGTCCGTATTGTCATCACCATCAGTATCTTGGGTACAATTTCTTTAGAACAGAACAAAACAATGAAAGCGATTTCAGTACACAAAACATCTAGAACGCAAATCACGAATCGACAACAAACACCTCGGGACCGGCTAAAATGGGCATTGTCGCAAACATGCGCGCTTGAATCAGTTTACCTGGACTCGTTGCGGCCGTCCTTACCATCCGATGAGCAATAGTTTTTGTCCGACATAAAGACTATTTCGCGGTGAAGTTAAAGTTTGCTAGCTTGACGACGATAACGAGGCCAAAAGTTGAAATATTCTTCCAGGAAACCCATCCATGATGGTTCACCAAGTCATGTGTGCTCCATGACTCAGTGAGTGTGGAATTCTGGGAACTCATTAGGCTTCGAGAGACTGGGACTAGAACATGACGAAAGTTTTACACAGTACACATGCAATAACTTCCATCTTTCGTTAATTCTATTTTATAGCAATAATTGTAGTTTAAGTTTAGTGTTATACGGGTCATTTGTCGTATATAAGAATCGGCCATTGGGACTAGATGACTTCCTATGCAAGGAAGTTTGAAGAAACAACAGAAAACAGCGGAAAATTATCGCGAAAGAAAAAGAGATAGCAGGGTTTCCTGTGTTGTTTTTTTTTATATGATAAACTTCACAGTCTTAATTGATACACTGGTGGGCAAAGGAAGAAGAAAGTAACATGGGAAAGCCAAAGAAAGGAGGCAAAAAGAAAGACGTGGATTGGTAAGTCTGGTCTTTACCCAAATAATATTGTACGTGTCACATGTTTTATGAAGATCATTTTAATTGATTTGATTTATAACCATTAAAACATCTATTATTGTTAAAGCACTTTATAAGCTGTTGCAAGGAAAAGGAAAACTGAGCAAAACCAGACATCTGTGAAAGATCATAGATGACTTCAATAATTAATCACAGAAAATCAATCTAGATAATTTGGTTGGGTCATTGGTCAAGTAATATTGGTCACATGGTACATATGTGCAGCTAAAATAGATTGGTTATGCTCAGGGAGATATGGGGGCTTCATTACTTGCGTGATGAACTGTATTTGATCGTGGAACTGCTAGCTTAAAATCACTTGCCACAATATTCAATAAAGCTCTCGACTATCAGATGAGATGGACTGATGATCAGATCAAGAATAGTTATAGATAATGACTTTTCTTAGTTAAGGCTCTTGTGTGTGTTTATAAACACACATAATGTACTCTAGATCAGTCATACAATGCTTTTATTAGCAATATTTCAATTAACATAGTAAATGGTTTGAACCAGGGAGTATAAGTACATTGTCTTGGTCAGTTATAGTAAGTTTCAATCCATCTATTGTTAGTCAAAATTCAGTCTGCATGGGGTCCATCTATTGTTAGTCAAAATAATTTGTTCTGTTTGAGGTCTTTTTCTGGGTTTTGAAGATGAAGATGCCTTCCACTCAGGTTGTCGAAATATCAGTCACTAACAACAGTTCCTTATAGAACTACAGTGTACTCTCTCCCAGATGATCACACAAGACAATATAAGTTTCTCCCCCGAGTCCTCCATGGCTCAGTGGTTAATTAGAGTATCCAACCGGTATTCTGGAAGTTCGTGGATTCAACTCTGATTGGGGAACTCTGAATTTTTTTTTACTTATTGAGTAATTCAACTTGAGAATGCTTTTCATTCATTTCACTTCATCCAAGTAACCACATCACTTCAAATGACCTTTTTTGATGAAGGATATTTTTTTTACTGTGCCCTTAGCAGAGGCTTTTATAATAGCATCACACTTGTAAAATAGCTAAACTTGTCTTTGCTACTCTCAGGGAGGATGATGTTTTGAATGATCTTGAGTCACTGAAAGATGGCGAACCTGACAAAGAAAATGCTACAAGTGAATCTAAGGTGAGAATGTACAATTATTCCATCCTCGGTGGGTCACTACAGTCATTTGTTTGACTAGATGAGAACTTAATAAACTAGTATTCAAGCCTGGAAAACAAAATGAAACTTACAAATATATGTTATTTGCCGGCTGGGAGGTCCGTATTGGGAAAAACTGTGCCCGAGGTCTTGAGTACGGCCCAAGGCCGCAGGCTGATGGCCGTGCTCAAGACCGAGGGCACAGTTTTTCCCAATACGGACCAACATATGCCGGCAAATAACGTGTTTATTTTTTTCTCTCTGGAAAATTACTTTATACGAAACATTTGTGTTTATTTTGTACTGAAGCAGTTTCACACCGTGTGCGTGTGTTTGACGTTTTGGTCAAGCAAACCCGTGTTGTTTACAAAGTATTTAAAAGAAGAGATTCAGTTTTTGCTGATTTTAGAACTGAGCAATGAAGGATTTACATTTCATGGAGATTTTTAGTGTAACAAAAAGCTGTTAAAATAGCTGCAATGTTGGAAAACTCAGAGCGGTTCGTATGTGGCGTCTGGATAGGAAAATTCAGACTGCTGGAGCACGCAGAATTAGCCAATTAGATTCAAGGATTTAGGATTCCGGACTGCTGAGATGCTTCAGAAAAAAATAAATGACAATATGTTCTATGCAGTCTGTGTATGATGAAATGTATTGTTTTATGATTTGTATATTGTACATGTATATTGTTTACAAATAAATACAATTCAAAATAGGGAAACAAAACTGCTGCTGGAAGATTTCAAGGTCTTGATATTGAAGATGATGGCATATCAGATGATGATGATGATGTGGACGTAATGCAAATGGTTACCAATACAAAGAAGAATAAGAAAGACAAGAAAAAGAAACAAGCTGAAACTGCCTCAGAAACAACGGAAACAGTTGAACCCGATAGAACTGCTGCCATTAATGATCACAAAAATGGAGATGATGCCTTAGAAACATACGATAATAATGTCTTAGATGAACCTAATGTCTCAACTGCAAAAAAATCCAAAAAGAAAAAGAAAGACAAGAAAGATTTTGACTTTGATTTTGAGGATGAGTCTGGGGATGAAAAAGTAAAGCCAGCTAAAACACCAGACAGTGTGGCAAAGAAACCTGAAGTGCCAGATGAATCAGACACTTTAATCAAAACAGCAGCACAGAAACGAGCTGAAAAGAAAGAGAGGGAAAAAAAGAAAAAAGAGGCTGAGAAAGCAAAGGCAAAATCTAAAGTTAAGAAGGATGAAAACAAAATAGATACCAAGGTAGATGACAAGACAGAAGAGGGCTCAAACATCGATACACAATTACCTGCAGATAAAGAAGGTGAGGATGTTGCAGCATCAAACCTATCAGGTATGTCATACAGTGTTGTAAAGTCATACTGTATCAAAATGTTTGTTCTATCTTGTGCTCAGAATGTCAATTCTCTTCAGAATTGACATATATTATTATATATGTTGTAGTTAAAAATTATATTCAGGTCAAAATTAAATTCCTTTGTCTCTTAACCCTACTTATTCATTGATTATGAATAATTAGGGTTAGAAGACAAGGAAATTAGGTTAAAATTATTTTTACCTGAATATAATTTTAACGACAACATGTTCATTATTTCTTTTTAATATTTTTTTCTTAGAATATAAAAAGTAGTACAAGTATGTTTGCTTTAATAAACTTGTGTTTGTAGGAAAATTTTTCAAGGCAATTTTAAGTATTTCTTTTAATTTCATTGCTATGAGATCCATTTATTAAAGTAAAATAACATTCAAGCCAAGAACTACATGCAGTTGATAAAAGGATCTGTTTATATGACAACAAGGTCAATAGTTTTAGGTTTAATAAAGAACTGTCACATAGCTATAATCAAGAACAGAACAACCTCGCACATGTGGGGATGCAAAGATAACAATAAACTTATTGTGTCATATGAACTCCAATGATAGTAGTCTGTTGTGCAGAATAAATTATCATATCTCGACACTAGTTACATATCAAACACAACATGTGTAGATCAACACAATTATTTCCCATCATAATAAGTTGTTATATAGAAATATGTCATGTACTGGAAGTTGAAAAGCTGATATTAAATACTGGTCAATAAAATACCTCTCTGATTGTTAACAGTGGCCAAGCTATTCAGAATGCTAGAAGCATAGTTTGTTACAAATTGAGCACAGATTATAATTAGTACCGGTACATGTAATAGCGATGGAGTGAATCATCCATGTAGTTTTTCCAACCCAATTGTACTGATGTGAACATCTTAGGAAAATATAATTATTACATGTAGAAAACTTTGCACTTATTTTCAAAGGAGATGTGGGTGATGCTGATGCTGATAAACCTGCTGGTGACCTTGATGACAAAGGTGAAGAGCAGGATGATGAGGAGGATGGAGAGGACAAAGAGAAAGATAAAAGGAAAAAGAAGAAGAAGAAAAAAGGAGAGAAAGAAGAAAAGAAAGTCAAGAAGCCCAACAAAGCTTTGGTGAAACAGATGCAGCAACAACTTGAACAGCTGAAGCTAGAAGAAGAAAGAAGGAGACAAGAAGAAGAAGAAAAACAGAGAGCTTTAGAGGAAGCAGAGAACAGGAGACTTGAGAAGGTGCAGTGTAACATTCATTATCTGTCAATTTGTAGATGTTGTACTTTAAAATTGTATTTTAACTAGTTTTCAATAAATTTTTGTCAAAGGGGAACAGCAGTCTGGAAACAGTAACTTACATGTATTAAAACAACACACATATGAGAAAGTTTGTCAGTGATTTCTTTCTAAAGGAGGTGAAGGTTATTTTCAAAGTCAGATATTGGTGTTTGAATCCACATGTAGGTGAATAATACAAAATGAAAAACAAGATCCAGGGTAGGGTTATAGGGTTAGGTTTAGGGGTGTTATTATGGGATCTGTGCAGGGTAGTGTAAGATTAGATATTAGGTTATTCTTTTCATGAACCCCAAAAAGTGAAAATTATATCACTTTGAAATATTCAACTTACCACTGGTTGAAATCTTTTTCACCTAAAAAAAATACATTTTAAATTACAACATATTGCTAGATTTAGATATGTAGTCTCAGTTACTGTATGTTATACATTGGGAAATATTTGGGAACAGTCAAGGACTGTTGAGAACTTTGGTAACTTTCATTTGTTGTATGTAATATCCTGTGATTTACAGGTTTGGGTAATAAAAATTAGATGCTGAGAGAGTAATTTTGTTTTGATTGTTACTAAATACTTTATTGCAGATAAGATTAGAACAGGAAAGGAAGGAGAAGAAAAAGCAGAAAGAAAAGGTACATGGATGTAGTAATCCTTTAATTTCCAATCAAAATATTGTTAAGCATATTAGTGGTGGGAATAGAGATACAAATCACCTAAGAACATTAACACTAATATTGAGAAATGTAACAATGACACATATAAGTTGGCTCTTGGATTCTATATAATATATCCAATACAGTCAAATGTAAAGCCAGATTGTCTGCTGTAAAGCAAGTTTAGTAACGGCTTGCATTGTTCAGCTATTTCGAGAAAAGTATTACCAGTACTTGAACCAAGAACACTTGACATTTTTTCGTTTATGTATATTTTTTGCATCTATACATTAAGGGATCTCTTTAAACTAACGAATTAAAGTAATAAGGGGTTTTACTCTGTAGAATGCCAGCCTTTTACAATATATGAAGAGCCTCGACTATAGACACCAAAACAGTGCATTATTTTGAAGATGTACTCAGGAGTTTATAGTTTGAGTGTCCATACATGATGGA
>OMLO01001482.1_pt1 | contig 18076 bp, 15 predicted proteins | sample 1674811 | NCBI WGS metagenome assembly OMLO01 (sample SAMN06265003, study PRJEB25207) | coral metagenome | isolation source: Coral host | place: Mexico:La Bocana,Puerto Morelos, Mexico | collected 2008-11-13 | reverse complement strand
GACTGACTTGAACAAACAAGTTGAAAACCTGCTGCGTCCAACAAACATCCAAATGACGCCATGACGTGAGAGTCAGAGTGATAACTGTTTTCGGACTCGCTCATTGCGAAGGTATGTGCCATTCCATTTTATGAATTCATACATTGTTTCCGTGCACACTTGACACAATTCTGAAACCACATGACCATGACCATACTGCTGTGCTACAAACTCCATTTGGTCATGGTTTGGTTTCTACACATGCAATGGACAAATTTGTGATATGACCACGGGCAACCGTCAATGTTGCCATTGTCAAATTGTCAAACGTCAAAAGCTTACCCTTTGACCTAGTGTGCAGTGTACAAACACGTGAAGCATATTTTCAAAACTGTGACTGATCAGTCATCTTCAAAGAAGAGTGTCAGATCGCTGGCATTGCAGCTTCTGGGTTTCTTTGATTCGTCATGTTCATCATGAGTTTGTGATTTCCGTTTTCGATGGAAAGTGTCCATTGACTCCATTGACTCATGAAAATTAAGCCGGCGATGTATCATCAAAGATTTGCCAGCCTTCATAAGTCTCATTAGATGAGGGTCAATCATCACTTGAGACATCCCGAACAGCATGATCACACCAGCCACATTGCAATGCATGCTGTTCCCAGACATCTCGCAAACACTGTTCCTTGATGGCCATCCTGAGTAAGCCATCCCATTTGCACTTCTCTGGCTGAACGAACAACATGGGACGTCCAATGTCCAGGCAGGACAGACGGGAAACCCCTGAACACTAAGTATCTCCCTTGGCGTGAGCCAACGCTGGTGAACTGCCGAATAAAGGATTGTACATGAACCAATCAATGTGGGAAGTGCCTTAGACTAACTGAAAGAAAACAGGCAGAGGTGGCAGAGGAGGAGTTTGTTTGAAAGATTATCACAAAACTAACCCAGAGAACCCGATCCCCTTTTTAATTTACAAGTAAGCTCTAGTCAGAAACATCTCACATACAAGAAATACAAGTACTTACACTTGGAGTTCAACAACCAACCGTCCAAAAAACCAAACGATCAAATAGTGTGTAGTGTAGTGCGGGCTAGGTACTTGACCATGTGATCGCATACAAGTAAAGGCAGGGTCTTGGTTCAGGCTATACAAACCATTTGGATATTTGCTTTCATAGGCATTCAAGAATCCTACCTCCATTTGGTTGAGACATGAATGAAACGCTGATGTATCATGGAGTTTCGGTGCTTCGTCTCCGGTCCACAATGAAGTGGGTCTGGATGATGCCCATCGGAGCTCATCGTTCAAAACATCTTCGTCATTCCTAAGAAGATGTCGGTAGTGCTACACAGAACTACGTGACTGAATGTAAGACTGTATGTACTATTTACGGCGAAACATACCAAGACAAACAACATAACTTGTGATGGAGCGATGCACGAGTTGACCATTGAATGTTTGAATGATATTACATCCACTCAGCTCAACTAAGATCTGTTCTCCCAAAAGAACATGCACCAGCTCGCAGAGGGTGCAATGTTTCTGGCAAACAATGATGTAAATGATGTCAACAAAGATCTGAAGCCAAGTGTTTTTGTTCGATGTCGTCCCCTTAGGTTTCAAGCCCAGGTCTCCACACTACATTTCACCGTCACCACCCTCACCAAAACAAAAATTATTTCTCATGATTATGGTCAGAATTGCAACAACATCAGAACAGCTGAGAATTACCAACTGAGGAAATGACAAAATCCATTGTCGGTTTCGATGCACCGGCCATCCAAGCTCCATTGGATTCAGACAGGTGAACACGAACTCATATTCTGGAAGATACGTGGTGAAATATGATATTGGAAATGTGGTCACATTTTCCTGAATAATTACCGGCTCACCCATTTTCTTCCTCTGTCCAAGCCATATAATGAAGAAAGCAAATGCCCGTGACTGTTCCTCCTCTTGCAAACCGATGGGGCTGTGGGCGGTGCATGGTGTTCCGGCCACATGGATGTCAGCAACATCATGCTGGATGTTACATTCCTTTCCATGCTTCAAGCACCACGCTGACCTGAGTGGCTGGGTGAGTGGAAGGTATGGTTGTCTGCCACTTAGTAATGTAAATATTTGTGTCTCAACACAATGCAATCAATACACGTGGGCCAAGCATATATGCTCACATACTTGACACATTCTCGGTACACTCAGTATACACATCGCAAATACTAATTACAATCAAATCATCTCATGTCATCTTGTTTCAGTCATCCAAGCTACGTTTTCACTGCATTGGAATTGGTTTCCACAACCAATGGCAATAGAACAGTTTGTAGCTGATCATTGTTGATGAACTTGTCCAATTGGCTTTTGACGATTGGTGCTGCAAAATCCGCTATATCACCGAAGAGACATCTTGGGGATGATGGGTGTTGTAGTAGCTCTCGTTGTGAGTGGGGTTCCCATTCAATCGCAAAAAGATGACCCATATGACAGTGACTGTTGTGTTTCGCCTTTTTTGCAACGACCTTGTTGGTAGCCTGCGAAAGTGTCCTTCTACGCCTCCTATTCAACTTCACATTCAAGCTGAGAAGTAGCTGGTTCATGGCAGTACCCGGACTGTCAATTCCACTAAATGCAGTACTGTACTGTGTGATAGACATTCGTTTGAACAGTTGTTTCAACGAGTTCCAGGAGTCGGTGTTTTTGAATAAACTCTCATCATGTTCATCTTCAGAATCACCACAAGTAGGGTCTGATTGTTCACTGTCGGAATCCGAGTCAGTGTCCACTTGTGCAGCCGAGAAGTCATAGGCTGCAGGTGTGTTCATGTAGGTGTTCAGCAAATGATCTGGCCAACCTCAGCAAGTGAGATGTGTCAATATCTTCAACTACAAAATAATAAGTATACAATGTTACACAGTCAAGTATGTATTACAGTCCAGTATTTATCATCATTCTACACAAATACTTTCGTAAATCAAAAGCAACCAACACAGCAACACATATTCTTTCATATTATATAACACTTGTAACCTTGTAAATTCTTTGACAGGATTGGTTGACCTGATATGCTCTTGGCTCATGACTCACAACATTAGATATGATTGATCCAGCTGCGAAACTATAAGCATCCTCCAATGTCGATACAGCAGAGATATCCACATCACCAACGCCACTGCAACCTGTGGCCTGCACCGTGTAGCGCTGTCATTCATTATTTTTTTAGCAATCATGAGGAAGGATTGCAATGGTTGAGTCGTCGCATTGAGTATTTGAACATGTTAGCCAATAGATAGACTATGAGTTTTGATATTGTAAATTTAATGTTCATGTACAGTGAAAGACCACATTGACGAATGAGAATCTTTCACGGTCTCACCCACCACCAAACCAAAACCACCTCATAAAACCGACAAATGAATAATTGGACCTTGGAAGGAAGTGATTCGTCGCCATGATTATAATCTTGCTCATGTCGATGGCTTTGTGAAAGAGGCACAGGCATAGTCTCATTCTCATACTTCTGTTGTACAGCTGGTTCACCTGTACCTGAAAATCATGTGTGTGTGTGTACGTGGGTGTGTGTTTGTGTATTTGATCTTTGGATATGAGTTGTGGGTTAGAATTTATAATGAGTAATGAGCATTCGTTCGTATGGATCTGACATATTGAGTTCGTTAGTTATCATATCTTGGTCTAGTCTCACTGACAGTTATACCAAGATACCATCTTGATGTTCAGCAATCTGCGGTGTAGTACTGGCAGTTTCATCATACCTTAGAGTCAAGCGAACGTGCTGATATAATTGGACGGTGTAAGTGTCAGTATCAGCAGTATCAGCCAAAAACTCAAAAACAATTAAGCACACACACAAACTTTGAAACATAAACAATTTGTTGGATAGTATTGTGCAAAATCCAATTGAACCAAAGTGCGCAATATCATGCTGTGATTTGTCAGGAACAGTGACTGTTGTCACAAAATCCAAATCAGAACTGGTACGCTGCGATAATGCCAATGTTGGGTCCCCCAAATCAGCACCCCCTGTGAAGTTCAACTCCGAGTGTTCTGCTGTTGGTTCACGATGAATAGTGCGATTTTGATCATCAATAGAATCAGAAGATGCTGGAATTTCAATATCATGAGATTCCTTTGGTTCAACATGATGTTGATCTCCGGTGGTGTTTTCTTGTTGTGAATCGTTCCCCAAAGATGTCTCAGCATTAACACCAGTTCCAACAGATTCTGACGGTTCTTCTGGTTCTCCGGCAAGTGGAACCTTTGTAACCCAATTGGTGATAGATTTGCATTTCATACTCAATGATGTTGCACCCCATCCCAGTCGAACTGAACAGGATACATCATTGGGTTCTGGAAGCCATGAATGTGCTACAAGAACAATCGCGTAGATGGGAGACTTTGGGGCAAAAGAACATCTTTTTCGCACATCATTGATACTAGCAATCTCGAATTGTCCTGACTTAAACGTACTCGCAGGACATTCTTTCTTTCCATCATGTATCTGCAGGATTTCATATATCTTTGCAGTTGCTAAAGCTTTCCTGTTGGTACCTTTCTCATTTGGAGCAAGAAGAATTACAGATGGAAGCTCCGACGTCAATGACTTTCGAAGCAATGATGTCCTTCAGGGACAAAGGTATTCATGTTACAAAACAAAAAACAATATCCATCCACGAAGATCACTTACATATGCAACGATATATATATATATATATATACATATATAAAAATATAAATATAAAGTTTACACTCATATAATATATATTTAGTTGCAACACTCTTTTGTATACCTTACCAAACGTATAACAAGTCAAACACAAACAATTTAACATTATGAAGTTTGGCTTTATGTATCAGTCCTGTAGACCACATACTTGGTAACTCCTTGTTGTTTGTCATTACTCTTCTCCAAGAGGTTTTGTGGATCGAATTCAAACAAGCACATAGCTGTCATAACAGGATGACTGACGCTCGCCATTGCAAAGATTGGATGGTGTGAATTGAATCACAAAACTAATCGTAACTTAACAATAACACGGAACACGAACGTGTTTTATCATTTGTTGAATAAACATTGAAAGTATCGTGACTTATAGTTTCATTCAATGATTATAATCATAATGGTTGGTTGTACATTGTATGATTTAATGAACTTAAACGTACAAAGTACAAATATATGTCTTGTTTTCTGAGCCAGCTTATGCATGCCTCCAGCGAACGCTCTTGTGAATCGTTATGACATACAAAATGAAATCAAAACCCTCCAGCACCAAGCCCTTGTGACCCCTTGCGCACTCCAGCACTCCGCCCTTGTGAACCCTTCATCCTCCAGCACTCTGCCCCTGAGAACCCTTCATCCTCCAGCACTCTGCCCCTGGGACCCCTTCATCCTCCAGCACACTGCCCTTGAGAGTACTTCATCCTCCAGCACCATGCCCTTGAGATCAATACATCCTCCAGCACGCTGACCTTGAGAGCACTTCATCCTCCAGCACTATGCCCTTGAGATCAATACATCCTCCAGCACGCTGACCCTGAGAACCCTTGATCCTCCAGCACTCTGCCCCTGAGAACCCTTCATCCTCCAGCAGTATGCCCCTGTGAACCCTTCATCCTCCAGCACGCTGCCCCTGAGAGTACTTCATTCTTCAGCAATCTTCCCTTGCGACACATTCATCCTCCAGCACGCTGACCCTGAGAATCCTTTCACGCTCCAGCACTCTGCCCTTGAGACACCTTCATCATCCAACACACTGACCTTGAGAAACCTTCATCCTCCAGCACTCTGCCCCTGAGCACCCTTCACACTCCAGCACTCTGCCCCTGAGTCTAGTTCATCCTCCAGCACACTGCCCTTGAGAGCCCTTCATCCTCCAGCACTGTGTCCTTTAGATCAGACCACCCTCCAGCACGCTGCCCCTGAGAACCCTTCATCCTCCAGCACTCTGACCATGAGAACCTTCCCCCTCCAGCACGCTACCATTGGAACCATTCACATCGTCCAGCACCTGCTCTTGACTACAATGTTATGACAAAAAAACATTGTTGTTCAATTTGAATAAAGTTCAGCTCTTTTTTTGGTTGATCGCGTGACCGTCAAGTGTCAAAGACGTCTACGTTTGCAATCACTGCTACAATCAACAGAAGATTCAGTTTCTGAATCCACTAAAAACCGGTTGTTTTCCATACTGGGTGTGGTTGAGATATCACTTAGGTTCGGTGTATATTCCAAGTCATCAGGATCATGATCATTGCCATCAGGGCCATCATGATTTGCTTCATTCACGTTGCCCGGGTCGTCCAACTGGTTTTCTATAATATCACTTGTCTCACTTGCCGCACTTGTTTCCGACCCAGTATCACTATCATCGTCATTGTGTTCAGTCTCGTTTCCATTTTGCTCTTCATCCGAAATGAACTCATCATTGTCGCAGTTGTGCAACTGAACGTCATCATCATCATCATCTACTGGATGCTGATGTACCGTCTCCGTCGACTGAGACCCAGTATAGGGAAGTGGTACCCCAAGTATTCTTGAGTATGCTTGCATTCTCTGTGTGAATTGTACATCCGGTGTGATCCATGGAAGGTACTGAGGAATCCAATCCAATTCCAACGAACCAGAATCATATCCAGAATCACAATCTGAATCATCTCCGCCATGGTCTATGACATCAGTAGAGTCATTCAAAGTATCAGTACCAGAGATGTTCGCATCAACATCGACGACATCACGACTGTTATCTCCACATGCCATAGCGATATAGGGAACAGTCAATTGTTGAAATTGTTGTATTGTAAGGCACTCAGTGAGTCGAGTATAAATCTGATGATGATGATAAGGACGATGACGATTGTATGTTGAAAGTCTGAAAACAAAATCCATTATGTTCAAGTATTGATTGTACTGAGTACTGCGATTGTATGGTGTAGAAACGCAAAAGCTTACACCTATGTGTATATGTTTTAACTGTGATGCACTTTCACAATATTGTATTCACAATGCACCTTGGAGCAATCACGAACATATTCGGTTTCCTCGTGTGTACACACCATGCCAGCAATGATTTAACTCACATATAAGTGCTTGACCGATCTAACAACACACAACACAATGCTGAATATACGAATTTGCGTGTGTGTGGGCAAGCATTCACCTTTTTTTACACACCACAGAGACCGAATCACGGCAAATCTTTCCCATGCATATGATAGTTGGTGTCGATGACGATGTCGGTCTGCAATATATCAACAGCCTTACAGAGATCAGTGAATGACATGATCGTGTGAAACTTAACATAAACACTGTTTGTGTTCTTTTTTTTGGAGTGAATATATGTATATATCTTAACAATTGTTCAAACCGTGACAAAACAACAGCTTCAAACCAGCTTCAACTTCAACTAGTTTATGGATGAGCAACCCACGCAGCAATTGAATCGGAGCTGAAGTGGTCATGCAAGGTTCCTTAGATGTTCCAATTCATGCGGACTTCATGAAACAGATTAATTCTAGTTCATACATACATAGTCCATAGTTCATCATTACTTTATCCTGATAATCTTGGTCCAACATGATGAATCCTGAGGACCACCGACCGATCAATTTATTTTCACTGCCCATACCGGCACATACCCATTTTGTGATGGTCAGGACCAAGTTTCATTAAGGCATGCAATCAACATTGTTGATGTTCATGATGAGGACTCCACCGGTAACCTGCAGCAACGGAACATAAAGTACAAACTCATGTTTGTAATGGTGTGGGTTCGGAAGCATTAGATTTAGATGACTGTTGGTCATCATCACACCACTCAGTGTCGAGTATGCAGTACAGCAGGTAATGACTCAACGTGAAAAGACGAAAGCAAACCCATATTAATTTCAGTAGAGGCCAGAAATATTTAAGGCTTCAAGTAAAGGTCATCAGTCATTATTCATCATGGTCATCATCAGCTTAACAGTTATGAGGACTTCACCAAATGTGAAGAAACAAGGTCGGCCAGTCATGAACTGATGAGAAACTGATGGACTGATGGTGACAAAAAGTGAGACAAGATATGATGTCAACTGGTTAACATGTCCTAAGTACTAAGCCATAGTCAAATGATGTCAAATGCCATAATCAGTAATGAAGACAGTTCTCCTCAACACGGCACACTGTCACAACTTCACATGATGACTGTGCGCCAAACACAAAATGGAATCTACGACTCACTGGCTGCCAAGAATCCGTCGAATCCAAAGTTTGCAACACATGCAAATAATCTTCGACTTGTCCATTTCGATAACATCATCTGATCTGAGAGAACCAAAGATCCTGGACAACAGTGAACATCTCAGATCATGAGGAACATGATTTTGTTTGGGCTTGGTAAGTTCTGCAACCGATCACAACAAACAACCCTTTACATTCACCTAAAGACTCGTTGATAGATAAATAGATAAACAATATAATATATAATGACATATCGAGCATATACATGTAGTACATCAAAGTGCATGGAGTCAGTTTATAGTGCATCAGTGCATAAGTACATAGTTCATGGCCCATGGCCCATGGCTATGATTCCATCACATTATTTACACAGTCACATTCACCGTTTCAAATGCATCATGTCCAGTGACATATGACTTTTTTGCAAGATCAAGTCACTTCATCTTCTTCGGACATTGTCCACGAATATAGGTGGCGATTGATGGCAATGATGGGCAGCAATCAGCAACAAAGATACGAGGAATGTCGTTAAGGCAAAGACTGTGGTGTGAAAGTGCGGCTGAAGACTTGACCAAATCATGCACTTTGGAAGCGCATGAAACGTGGGCATGTAACAAACAACATCCACACTGTACTACTCCATGTTCAGATGTGCCACAAATACAACATTCTGTATCACACCCGCGTGTTCCCCCCAACTCTATGTCTTCAGGAACTGACGAAGATGCTGACAAACACTGGTTGTACATCTTTTGGAGTCGAATAATCTTGTCTGAAACAATTGGACGATCAGCCTTTCTTACCTTACGTACACATTCCCCAATTGCAGGGTGCACCACTTCAAATTTATCAAATGAAATGGGAACATTCATCCAATGAATTGGGCAAACAATTCCGTTTCTCTCATCCAACCTGATCTCGCGACCAGTCATTGAATATGTGTTTGTCCACTGAACAAAGGGGAGTGTCATAGCACCATCACATGCAATGCGAATCATTAATGACAATTCCTTGTCATCACCAACTGATCGTGTTTGCAATGCTGTTCGTTTGTCAAGCAAAGACTCTGATGACAATTGAAGTGCAGAACGCCACAAGGTTACACCATCGTGAACTTGGTCAAATCGAGGAACACCAACTGGACCAGATGATGATGATGCATTACAATGATCACCATCTTCGTCTGGATCCTGTTCATTTCCTGGCCCTTCAGATGTAAACTCTTGATATTTTCGAGACAGCAGTATGTCTTTTAACCATGCCTCTTGTTCAACATTGTGATCATCCAAAACAGAATCTTCAGGATTGATTCCTACGTGTGATTTGTCCAACAATTCGTCCACCTTTGTCAAACCAGTGTTGTTTCGATGTCTTTCAGCAAACTCATTTGATGCAACTGCAGCTATTCGTTCATTTGACTCCTGAGCATCAATAATGTCATCATCATTATCATCAATGGAAGATTCTAAAGCAGCGACTTCCAGACCAAGTGCAAACGCAAGATCATCTTCATCATCATCATGATCTTCATCAGTGTCATGATCTGAATCATCACTGCTCCATTCCAACGCCATTGTGTCCCCCAAATCACCAAGTGTCATGTCGTCATGAAGTGGTGTTGATGTTTTTGGTTTTCTGCTTCTGGGTTTTCGTTGACGTGGCTGAAGAACACAAACAGAAGCAATAATAGGCTCGTTTATATTGACAAGTGTCCAACAGAAACGATCAACTGCCATATCAGCTTGCACCATTTCCAGCAAGAATACCGAACAATTGTTATCTTTTGTCACTTTGTCAAATATAGCCGCCACAACTTGGTTGGATACCATTGGTGATGATTTTCTGGCCACCCGAAAGTATTTGGTATGTTGACAGTACATGCGCACCATATCACATGGGTTCTCACATTCCGCAACATCAAATGATATTTCGATACCACCATTACATCCAGAAACTTTTCGATCATCACCATCACCATCACCTGTTTTGTATGATTCCAACTCGATCAAAAGCCCAACTGACCGGGAAAGTTCACCGAGAACAAAGAATTTGGTGTCAATACAATCCCGTCCATGTTGAAAGACAAGACACGGTGTCCCACCTTTTGTTGATGCAACAAATGATTTGATTGTCTGGATGATTGTTTTGTGTTGGCTGTATGTTGCACGTATTGACTGTCCTGGTAGTAGGCCTGGATTCCAATGTTTGAAGTGACCATTCTGAATTGGCTCATCTGGAGAAACTGACCATCTTTCAGTATTCACCAAAACATCAGACCGATCATTCCAAAACAAGTATATACTGCGGGCCAAACCTGATGCAATTGGGATTACATGCTTGAATTTTGTACTACCTCCCGTAAGTGTAGCAATGGTTTTCCTCAAGCACACACGTGCACACAACAATTCCAAAGAAATAGAGGTGGTGTTTGCCCGTAAGACCTGTGATTTGATCATGCTGTTCAGACCTTCCAATTCTTGAATATCTGTTCTCAGTAAGAGGGCTGCCGATATAAGTACCGATCGCAACAAACCAGAAGATCTCATTGTGCCCGAAACTGCAGCCACAGACAAATCATTGAAACAATGGTGTTTCAGTTTGCGTGTAGTTGCTTCCAACTCCTCGTTGTTGGAATTCAATATTTCCATTGCCACTCCTCATGCGTTCCAAAAAAATAAACCCAAATAAGGCCATGTGTCCAGTGACAATGGAGGGTAAATATTCAAACACACATGTCATATCATATATTCACATGAGTCATTATCAAGTTGTCATCAAATGTATCCATTCAATACTCCACACTGCATACCAGTTGACCATTCATGTATAGCCATGGCTGGTTTGGAACATACTGTCAAATTAACTTGTACGTATTTTGATTGGGTTGCTAAGCATATTGGCTTTCTATTGCTATTCACATTCATAGTAAGGACCCTAAACAACTAAATAAGCAAACGTGCAGTCCTATCAGTCCAACATCACCATACCATACCCAGACCATACCGTATGACCATACCCTAAACGAAGTGTTTTGTCACACATGTCATCATCAATTCATCAATCATCTGGACAACCAGTACCATATTCAGTATTCAGTCAGTAATCTTTTGATGTAAGATTTCAACACTCACCTTCCATCCACTGACAAACATCAGAACAGGTTCGTTTCCGGTGTGGGCAGGAAGTTCCAGGTTCTTCAAATAGCATCCAAAATAGTTTGTACGGATACCTTGGTTTTGTCATCACTGGTTGGTGATTCGTGATCACTGGGTTCAAGCCGGTATCATTCAATTGGTCCATTGGTTATTGACTCGACAAACTTGTCATATAGGAAAAACTCGAAACAACACAAAACCAAGACCAAAAGCCACCAGTCGCTAATCATTCTTCATAAATGACAGTCACCCAATCTACAATTCATGATAAGCTCAGCTCAGCAGGATGTTCTTGCGGCTGTTGCCATGATTTGCACATGTTAGAATGTTAGGCTGACACTGACTTAAATACAGGTTCAAATAGATACACCAAGTGACTGATCGAGTACATTTGATATTCGGCGCATGAATGCAGAGTAGTTGTGCAGAATCAAGCGCATTGCCATTGCTCTCAATGATACAGTCTCTTCATCACTCAGAGTTCTCGAATGGTGGGGACCTACTGCATCAACAGCTAATATTAAGGCCTCGTTGCTCCAGTGATCAAATGAGTCAATGAGGCTGATAAATTCTTTTTGGATGCTGTCCGAGTATTCACAAACCAATTTGACTATTGGTAGGTCTCTTGTGGGGCCACCACAACCCCTTGACAATCCTTCGGGGCCATGTTTGGACAGTGCGTTGAAGAAATGTTGGAGGGGCCGACGTGCATGATGTGAAGCAAACAGAACATACCAAAATGCAATGTCCTCGATGCTGGACAATGCTGCACGTATCCACTTAGTGCATTTTGCTCTGTATGCACGTTGTTCATCAACCGCCAGTTCATCCACGTCGTCGTCATCACAACCCATATTGGAACCTACTTCTTTCTCACGTGCAGCCAGAAGTCGTCGAGCTTCCGTTGTGTCAAAGACTGCCATGAAACATGCATAAATACGATCTGGATGATTTGACATGAAGAACTCTTCTGTACCTAAGCTACGCATATGAAATATGTACGCAAACAAGTTTTGTAAGCGGTTTAGTTTACAAGTACTCATAATCATATCACTCTTTTGGGATGGACACGGGAAATATGATATCAGTAATGACGGTGTTGAACGTGTTGAAACTAACTCCGACCATAAGAACCTGTCAGAACCAAGGTACAAGTAATGGAACCCCACCGACCGGCCAAAGGAACGGGTGGAAGAACCCTTGCAGCTTTATCATGCCGGGCATGTTCTGGAAAGAGTAGCTCCCATGCATTTGTGATTTTCTTAGCATGACTCCTCCATGTATGTGTGATCTGTGCCAACGCTGAGAAATACTTCCAGGAGTGATCTGCTTTCTTCAGTAGTTGGTTTGTAACACGCAGAGAGTCTTTGACAATCAAATGAAATTGATGCTTCAAACACCCCAGATCGAACCAAAACTGATCATTGTATATCGGATCTGTTGAAAGAAGAGCCTTCAGTGCGTTCCGAGAGCCAATCTGGTCTGGACCACAATCAGTCGTACAGGCCCACACGTGAAAATAGCGTGCTGGAAGTTCATGTGACCTCAACTGGATGTCATGAATTGTCAAAACATGTAAAAACAAAAATTGTTCCAAGCTATCATCACGACACAAACTCGCCCAATGGCCCAAGATAAGAATGTTTGATATCTACTGAAAACTGGGAACAAACAATGCCAAAACAAAGACATATGTCCCCGTATCATTGTCTCTCACAGATAGGATAGACGGAAAGCTGATAAGATTCTGGTAAGATCTGAAAAGATAAGAGATGGACGACTTGAGGTAGGCAGTGTAAGCTTTATTTCTACGTATGGTATGTATAATGTGAACATCAAATATGATTTTGATATAAAGATATATATCTACATTCAATCATAAATTATGAATATATATATATTTTTAAAGATATGTTCTTTTTATATATTATATATATACTAATCAATCAATCCCTTTGCATATTTCAAACAAAATGATATATAATATAAAATATATTCATTTACTTATGTAATACTTATTTATGTGTTCTTCATTTTTCCTCTTTGATTGGCCTTGACTTTGTCATATCCGTCTTCTTGTGTATTGTAGAATCGTGACATTGTTTATCATCCCTGAATTTCATGATTTTTTGATTCAATGATTTCAAGATTGTCAAGTAACCTCTGACCACGGGTAGGTTTCACAAGTCCCCAAACCCAAACATGTCACACCACTCCCCAATCGCAACACAAATGCTTTTGCATCAATGCATCATCCCAAATGTGTTGCATGGCGTGTATGGCCACAACACGATGGTTAATTGTCCATTGCAATTAGATTGTAATGGTCCTAACATGGTCCCCATGGTACTGGTACCTGTCAAAGACCAAGGGTGCCGTCACAAACTGAAGCAAAATCAAGATCTCACACTCACACTCATAGTCATGGTATATTGATGATCTTGTTCGTTTTGTTACAGCGGCATCTATGGTCCCTGACCCCGATATTCTTGGCTCATGCGACTGGCACTGCAAACAAATAGACTTCAAATAAGGACGCACAAACACACACACACACGTATAGATTAACAACAATGTAATCAGAGATATGTACAATGAAACAACTGTTATCGTTGGTTACAACAGTGTACAGTGTACAACCATGAAGAAATATAATGATTGTGTAATGTAAGTGTAATGGAATCCTTGAGTGCCTAAGAGCGGTGATAAAAATCACATTGGGCCCTCACATGTTTGTGTTGAATCATGGGATTTGGTCCCAAACGCAAATGAAATACTCCATCAATACTGATGGTGACAGGAATAATCGGATATTCCGAAGAAGAACCAGGAGGCAAAGGTTCACCGGATGGTGGTTCTGTATCAGGAGAACCAGTATATGGAACAATGGCCATGGAATGAGAAGGCCCGAGTGTGTCGTCATCACTAGGTCCATCATAGTCACTACCCTCATATGCATGACCCTCATCATCATCATCATCATCCCTAGGATGATCGCGTCCTGTATCAAGATCCTCATAGCCTTGAATTGTAGCACGATGTGCCTCTGACAAATCTGAATGATAACTGTCACATTCAGAAGGTTCAGGTCCACCACCAGCGTCTGCATCTCCTTGTTGAGGAAGGGGACCAATCAGTACGAACCTCCCTGCAGGTGTAGCATAAGGATTGGTATGGCATTCATGAATAGCACTAGCCTGTTCGGAGGCGGGGGTCGGAACATAGTCATCATAGTCCCATCCAGATTCATCATGATCATCGATATCAAGATGTGCCAAACTACACTGTTGAGGAGATAGTTTCCAAGGATTGTGACAATCATCTTCAAGGTTGTCATTGCCCATAGGTTGCAACAATGGTGAACCGCGTGAAGAATCTACAGACACTACAGACATAGATTGAGACTCATCCCCCACACTGATAACATCAGTCAAATCACTAGGCCCATCATCATCCTTGTCGAATGATCTGGCACAAAGACGTCGAAGTTTGCAAGGCGGTTCTGACATGGCAAAATATAGACTCTGCACCACAAGCTCACTTGAGCACTGAATGTTGCTGATATAAATATACAAGGCTGGTATATGCTGGTATGATTCTTTACTATTGGAGAAAAGATCAATTAGTCAATTAGTAGCCAGTAACATCCTGATCTTATGATCTTATGATGAATCAGCACTGAAATGACAACTGAAGAAATAGTCAGTAGTCAGTCAGTGAGTAGTAAATTGACAAATGTCTTTCATGGTTTCACGGTTATCATTCCCGGCCGAAGCCTCACTGACCCAAACCCAGTGGGGCCAATTGAAATGCCAGGTTGCTGTTTTGCCTTCGCTAAATCATCCCATGTCTTCACGTTGATAGATCGAAGCTGCTTCTTGATCATGGCGATATTACCAGCTGCAGTTCCACTGCCGACAACTTGTAAGTCCACCCTTGGTTCAGGTCAAGACTCACAAGGCATATAGTATGTGGGTTGATGCTTTTACTTATCATAGTAGCTTTGGCATCGGAATATCATCTCCTGAAACCACAATGGTAGAAACAAATGAACGAACAAACAGGCAGACTATCGTCAACTATCATCCTGAAAATTACGCGAACCATCTTATACAGATTGGTCTTGCGGTCTTACTTAGCAGCAGCAAAAAATGTAATCTGACATGATTAACATCTTCTAACATTTCTAACATGGTTGTAGTTGTAGTCGAGAGATTGAGAACTTGAGAACTAGCACTTTAGCATATTGTGTAAGTGTGTGTGTGATGATTAACTCTATCCAAAATATGTAGTCCATATTCATCAACCTACCATTTACCGATTACCACCCAACATCATTATATAGACAGATATTTATCCTGTAGACTGTTACCCTGGTAGGCTGTATACTATATATACCAGGAAACAATGTGCGAAGCCAGGCAAACGCCGATCGAAACCCAGCAGTGTTAGAGGGATCGTTCAGGTTGGATGGGTTCACCAGGTACAATGAAGTGACCAACATACCACATAGCTTGCTGTTTTGCCAAATACTGCTATTGGTGGCATCCCCACAAAACTCCGTTCCTCCCAAAACGAACTGTTCATCATTGCCTTGTACACACATGGCAGTTGTGCACACACCTTGTGGTAAGCGAAAATCATTCGTAATTGCATCCATCTCTGAAAGACACATGTTACCATCAAAATCATCTGACTGTGTAACACTTGACGATGGTTCCAGTGTGACAATAGCACTTGAAATATTCTGGTCTAAAGATGGTATGCTTGGAAGAGGTTTCCAAACAACTAACATGCGTAGTTTTTCTTCAAATAGTTTTTGGAATGACCGTGCTCGAGAAACCAATGCCGCCCATACGCTAACTTCAGCCCTTATAACAGTCCACCGGCTCGGATTGACCAAGGCTGCCAAAGGAAATCCGACTGCGGAAGTAAGGGCCAATGCTTTGCGTACGCCCAAAGCAATCGTACCCCTAGCTGTCAATCGAACCTTAACCCTGGAAATCTCAAGATCGTCATGCTGATGGTGTTTTGTTTCTGCATTCTCCAACTTTTTGGCAAGCTGTACATTTTTGCGTTCAAGCAAAGCCACTTGTTTTTTGAGTTCTTTACATTCCATTCTGGCATCATCACGTTGTTTTTGTGCTAGATGCAATTTGTCAATGACATGCTGCCTATTGCACTCGTACAAATTGCTTTCACACATAACTCGCAGTTTGTGGTTGTTGTGAACAGCGATGATTTTTGAATCCAAATCCAAATCATGATTATGATCAGAAGTGGCAACAACATTTCCAGGTGAACGAAACCGTGTGGCATGTTCTCGTCTGCCAAATACAGAAGCACCACCAGAAATCAAACGGACTTGTGATTGTGATGACTGCGATTGTGATTCAAATGAGTCCACTGAATTCATTGAACCCATCGTTGAAAATCTTGCAGCCTTTTTCATTGGTATTTCATAGCCACCACGACCGCCCAATGACCCAAGATCCAAATCCAAATCAACAAAACCACGTTTGTTGCTGCTAGAATCTGACGTCAACGAATCTGATTGAATATCTGTAATATCTGTGGTATCAATCTCCGTAGCACATAATGCCGATGATCCACATGATGCTGTGGCTGCGGCTGATGATGTTGGTTTCCGTGTCGACATGAATGGCGCCAAACACTTAGAGTCCATTGTTTTACAGCTATTTGGTTTCCCTTTTGTACAATCACGCCCTTGTACAAGAGAAACTTTGAATTCTGTTGGTTTCAAAATACGTGTCGAATACTCTGTTTGAATCATGGTCTCCCACACCTTTTGATTCACCCCAGATTGTCCCGAGCCACTGCAAAGTTCGGAGACCAACACGACAACTGCAATCGAAAACATAATGCCGGATGTAGTCATCACTTTGTAAGAATCCTTGGTTCCACTGGAACTAGTAGCGGGAACATGAAGTTCTTTTGACAAAGGAATTCATAGGAAGACAAAAACTACACGTAGCTACTACTACAATCAATATTTTCACTTATCATATGTGCGCTAATCTTGTACTTGCAGCACTTGCACATTTTTTGAAGAGAGTGAGAAACAATCATTCTTAATTATCACTGGTTTCGTGTTGACACAGTATGATACCCATCAACATGACAACATGAACATTTGAACATCACCACATTTTACTTCAACCTCCACATCATGCTGCAATGTGTGGTGTTGTTGTTTGTGCGTGTGTCTTTGTCTATCCCGGAGCCTGTCAGAGTCTCAGATGTATGTGAAATAATTTGTAGAAAATATAAACCCAAACATTCAAAAAACTAATGCAAATAAAGAACAGATCTTTGGAATCATCACTTCATGTTCACAACTAACAATGTAGATATCCCGCTACTGTGCCATTGTCACCACCCATCGAACAATTCCACATGCTGTTGAGAAGCAACACCTCTACTTGTCAGCGTTCTTGTGGTAGCACGACGCAGGTCAGTAGAAGAAGAATAGGATGTCCGCAGCAATGATTGGCAAAAAGTTTCCAGCCTAGGCAAACAATTTGTGTGCTCAAGTCATTGCATGATATGTATGTATGTATGTATGTATGTGTATGTATGTATGTATGTATGTATGTATGTATGTGTGTATGTGTGTATGTGTGTATGTGTGTATGTGTGTATGTGTGTATGTGTGTATGTGTGTATGTGTGTATGTGTGTAT
>OMLO01001481.1_pt1:15000-18096 | contig 18096 bp, 9 predicted proteins | sample 1674811 | NCBI WGS metagenome assembly OMLO01 (sample SAMN06265003, study PRJEB25207) | coral metagenome | isolation source: Coral host | place: Mexico:La Bocana,Puerto Morelos, Mexico | collected 2008-11-13 | reverse complement strand
CACTAACGGGTCATTTTTAACACATATACACAACACTAAATATAATAGTTGATTATAAGGGTTGCTGATACCTAAATATTCTTTTGCTTTATGCCAACCACCGTCTTAGTATTAATATATTTTAACTTCGCTCAGCTCGATAAGCTTTTAGTTTTTCTGAGTGATGTTACCAATTTTCTGTTTTAATTATATTTTCTTTTTTTGAGGCATTGTATGTAAGTCTTTTGGTAATAAAGTTGTTGTTGACTCCAAACAAGAAAGATCAGTTGATCCCTTTGGTTGCGCTTTTTTTCACAGTTAACATTAACACAATGAAGGGTAGTTACGCGGTCAGTCTAGGGACTAACTGACTGATTAACTGACAAAGTGATTGAGAGGTAATGTTCACAAAGACCGAGTCAAATTAAAGATATGCGGTACACGAGTTGTATCAGTGAGGTAGCGTGGCCGAGTAGTTTAGGGCGCTGTTGTTGTAATCAAGAGGTCCCGGGTTCAAGGCCTCCACCCTGCCACTAGCGGGTTTTGTTTCTCGGTAGCCCTGAGTTCAAATCCTCGTTCACACTTTGTAAATAGCCAACTGGTCTGCCTCCTGCCAGTTTGGCCTTTGTTTTAGTGGCATGCCTATAAACTAGTTGAGCTTAGTGTTTAGTCCTATTGTTGTATTGATTAATTTTCTCGAGTGAACTAGCGTTATTCGTCAATCTTTGGCGGAGAGTTTGTTTAGTTGTGTGTAGCTTCGCGCTGTACTGGAGCGTAATCTTTTGTTTTCGCGGCGTACAATTTTAGCAAAAAAAAAAAGGTTACCTCTTTCATCGTTGGTGTAATTGAAAGGAGTGTCTCTGGAATACCCTTAATCAATTTCCTAGCTTTCTGCTACTAAATTATATGTGGCTCGAAACAGCTTCCAGCACTTTTCAAGACTTGGCAATCATTGATGAACATGATTCTGTCAAATTTGGGGCACAATGTAGCAACAATAGCAACCATATAGCATTGCTGTGAACACCCTCTCTTAATTTTTCCAAGAAGGTATGGTAGCGGACCCTACAACTAACCTGATTGGTTCTTAGCGCGGTGCGGATTTTCTTACCTCTAGGCCACTATGACCTGCCAAAAACACACAATTTTAGCTTTCAGCGATTATAACTCAAAAACGAACTCGGTGACCCCCATGTTTTTATTATCGAATTTTTATTAGCATGATATGATGCGACTTTTTGCGAAGTTTTAGATGTGAAGGGGGTTCAGAGCCACATTACGTTTTCGCAAATGTAAGTGGCTCGGTCACAGTTTTTCACTATACGGACGTCCCATCCGGTAAATAACATATTTCTTTTACAACTAACTGTAATACAGTAAAAACCCACTTGTAAAAACCTACAGTTTTTGAAGTCTGGCAATTTTTTGAGATAATTACAGGGACAAAGAGCAGTTTCATTACGAGCACACGTTTATTCTAGATGGAACACTTTCTTTTTACAAAAATAAACCTTTCCATTATCCATAGATTCACATCCGTACTGGAGAAATTTTTTCAAAAAGTCAACAACAATTTTACTTTCATAAATAAATTTTTTGAGGATAAATAAATTAACCTGTTTCCTTTTTTATTAGGCGCTAGATTACAAAATGTTCATATATTTTCAGATTTGTAACTTTTTTGTAAGCCAAAAACGATTCCATATTGGAAAAGAATGTTCTCTGAGCCATCAACAACCATCAAGTTAAATAACAATTTTCATCAATATTTTAAATGAAAAAAAAAGAAAGCTTTGCTCACAGAATACAACATGTCTTTGATTTCTTGTCCCTGTTGTTATTTGCCCTACTTGTTAAATCTTTCGTCTCGGATATCTTACGTTCCGAAGTAATTAGTTCATTAACTTTGTGTGTGGCTGAATTTCTCTTGTTGTTATTTGCTTCGTTCTTGTCTTTATTGGTGGATGTTGTCCTTAATTCCTTCATTTCTACAAGAGAAAACGCAACAGTTAGTATCTTCAAAGCAAACTCAAAGTATTGATCGTGAAGTGTCGTTCTGTTTAAAACTCAGAGCACGTGTAGGGATTTGGACTGCCGAAATCCTGATTTCAATTAAGAATTAAGAACCGACCAAGTCTCTGATTAGACTACTCTCTCTTTCGCTTAGTCCGTTGTGTGTGACGCGGAAGAAAGCCGCGAGAACAAAAAAAAATTGCCCGCGCGAAATACAGGCGGCGGGAAACGCGCCTTCCTCACGGTATATTTACGGTCTAGCTCGAAGGACGAAAAAGCAACTACTCGCAGTATACGACAAGGATAGGCACCGGAAATTTTAACTGGATTGTATTAAAATATGGGGTCGAGGTATACAAACCTTTGTTGATTTGTCGTCGTGAGTTGGCAAAATTTTCTTGGCATGAATTGAGAAATGAAACTGATTACCATGCACAAACATTTTGTTCTCGTAATAAACAGTTGAAGACATTATTCCATCAAGGAAATATGCCACATATGCAAAAGCAAGGCTGAATTTTCTAAATTTTGGAACCCAGCGATATACACTTACTATCAAAATCGAATTGCCTTAGAAAGCAAGGGGAAATAACTGAATTATTTTCCAGCACTCAGAGCTCAGAGTTAATCCTCTTCTTTGAGTCTCCTATTCCGATCAGAAGCATCGTCTACTTTTGATAAGCATTTCCTGATTTCACTGAAGTAATCTGGTCGGACTGTCTTTAACCTAATGGTACTCTTCGGCGGCGTATCAGGCGAGTTTGGTCTAGAAATGGCCATATTTTAGCGTAAAGCAGTTGTGCCAAAAGACCGATGGTAAGACCAAACGAGCATTCCTAACTGGATGTAACTGTTTTGTCTAGCTATGGGCATTTTATTTCGTTTGTCTATCCAAAATATAAACCATGATTGGATGATATTTTCACAGTATGGAGTCGCTAAAAACAGTACTCATGATCGCACCTTTTTCGTTACTCTTGTCCGCCAACGCCTGCCAGTTGTTTTTATTATCGACACATCCGTCATATAAGGGCTTTAGACAAGGTTCCAAATCATAAAATAACTATAAGAGAAGAAAGCACAGCTAATCATGCAAATGGCGTC
>OMLO01001481.1_pt1:0-10000 | contig 18096 bp, 9 predicted proteins | sample 1674811 | NCBI WGS metagenome assembly OMLO01 (sample SAMN06265003, study PRJEB25207) | coral metagenome | isolation source: Coral host | place: Mexico:La Bocana,Puerto Morelos, Mexico | collected 2008-11-13 | reverse complement strand
CCACACCTCTGTTCCATACAGTAAGATGGCCACTACATTGGTGTTGAAAATGCGGAGCTTAGTTTTAGACCTGTACTTTCATGATTTCTATAGGGGCTGTAGAGTGGCAAAACGCTTCTAATTCTTGCAAGGGCCAGTCTTAGTTTGATATTTGCCTTTGTGCCACCTTGCTCATCCAACTGACTGTGTTGAGGCAGGTGAATGCTTCAAGATATCCTAGCTCATTGCCGCTAACAGTAATTAGGTCGTTCTTTTTGCAGTGCAGGCACATCGTCTTGGTTTTGCTGGGGTTGATGTTAAGACCCACTGCTTTACCTATGTCATGAAGGCGGGATGTCTTCTTTTGGTTGTCATTGTATCTGCTTCCTAAGAGTGCGATATCATCCGCATAGCCCGGATCTTCTAGAACAGTGATAAGATTCCAAAGCAGTCCCCTTATTTTGTCAAGAGTTTTTTTCTCATAATCCAATCAATCCTAATAACGAGGATGAAGCCAGGAGTAACACAACCCTGCTTCTCACCTCGAATCAGTCTGATGTTCTTCTACTCTAGAGGATGCGGCTTAAACTCTAATCATAGAGCTCTCTGATGATGTTGATGTACATACTAGGTATGCCGCACTTTTGCATGATGACCCATAACAACTCTCTGATAACACTATCAAACGTTTTCCTGAAGTCAACGAAGTTCACTTAGATGGGGGCCTGCCATTTCATACATTGTTATAAGATAGCATTAGATAAGCGCGCGTTCTGATAGGCTAATACGCTAAATCCAATTGTCCCGTGGGTTGCACGCAAAAACTCGGAGACGCGGGAGTGTTAGAGAGAACTTTGCAGCGATTTGGCCACAACAATATTCAGCACAAGCTATCATTTCAATGTAATCGACGAGCAAAACATGAACATGACAGTTTTAACAAATTTCTGTTTTTAAGTGAAGCCTTACATAGTCTTGTTCGATGTTGAATTGAACTCTTGAAGGAGCATGCAGCCACTTAAAGGAACGACTGCATCGGGACAAATGTAAGCTTACATTTCTAACATTTTCCTTCAAACCCTAGTTTTCCGTTCATTTAAGCTTATAGTAACAGAGATCATCTTTTTAAAGCAATTCAACGTGTTCAATTTCAACCTTAGACGCGCAACCTATAAATATAAAACGAAGTGGAAATGAAAACGTAACCCACAAACCTGCTATCAAAGAAGAACATCTCAAATTATCTCCAAGCCGTGTTTCTCCGTGTTTTGTCGCTTTTTCACCACTGTCGCTTTTAAGAAATGTCTGGTTCCATATTGTTCTTTTCTTTTGCCGAAGACGCCGTGAAGGACATAAAGCTCAATTCTTCGGAAAACCGATCCACATTTTACTTACTTTTGAGAAACGCTTTTACAGACAGCAATTTCCGTTTGTTCTTAACTTGATATTTAGGTTAACTGAAGAGTTGGAAGTTGTTTATTTGTCCAAGATCGAGAAAACGTAAACTAACTCACCGCGATCCAAGAAAAATGTTGTGTTGCTTTTCCAGATTTTTGAATGAAAATTTTCGCGCGGTTGATCTTGTGCGTTTAACTTCATGTGAGCAGGAGATTTAATAAATACTTCCATCCAAGGAAAGCCCTTTGAGCCCTAATTGGATATATACGTCCAGTTAATTGTCGTGCAATTTGTACCACTTTTGACGTCATTAGTTTAAGTGATGCTAAAAATCTCTGATAGTCACTCGATGCAACGCAAAAAGATCTTGTAAATGATACCTGAACGACAAAGATCGGATCAAGTGAACCTAAATAACAGCTAAAAAACCACCGAACCTTTACCCCCAAAACACAGGAATATCATGGCCTTCCCACCGACTGCTACTTTTAGACAACTCTTTCCTTTTCAAACGAGCTTTGAGGCCAAACTTTTCTCATCGCCGGAAACCGTGGTCGTATGGCTGACTCGACAGCAAAAAGCGAGAACCCAAATGACAATGAAAGCGACGGGCTTGTGCGCTAAATCTCGAAAAAATTTGGAATTGTGCGCATGCCCCAACTAAAAATGCTAGAAAACGTCCTGAAACCGAAAGAAACGGCCACTGTCCATGCTAGAAAGCACTTTTCTCGAGGATTGGGACAAAATTGGGACGAAAATGGCCAAAAAAGGCCATTTGCTGCCTAAACGTGGCATTAATTCGGAGCTTGTCAGTATTCAAGGGTTAAAAGCGTCAATGTTATAAAAGAAATGGTACGCGTGCAGCGTGCAACTATCGAGTTCTGCATGCACGCGGGAGGTTGCAAAGTACTCAAAGTCGCACTCTTACGCTTTTTTCGTCCTTAGCAACCTCCGGCGTTCATCCATGTAACAAATAGGTTCCATGTTGTTGTAAGAACATCAGTGATACACTCGGCTGTTGCCTCGTGTGCCACTTTTTTGTTGTTACCACATTTTGACATCATCTGTGATCTATTACTGAACAGACGCACGACAACATGGTATCTATTTGTTTTATATAATAAAAAAACAAATTTCTATCATTATAATTACTCGAAAGCCGGCCTTTGCTCACTTTGGCGAACACGAAAAAAGCCATTTGACGTAATCTGTTATCTACGCAAAATGAAGCAATCTCATTGGTTGCTATGTGTCGCAAAAGAATTGTGATTGGTCCAAAAACTGGTCCAGGAACTCACACCACTGTCAAACTTGACTCGAATAGCTTCTGGTGAAAACTTACAGCGAAAGCAAAAATGAACTGCAAAATCACAATTCTTGAAGAAAATGCTGGAAAGTTCAAGGCCGTTTTTGTTATCAGATTAGTGTGAGCCGAAAATCTAGGATGTTGCCTTAAATACTGCAGGAGTTAAAAGAATACGCTTGGAAAACTTGCGGTTGCAGTCAACATTGATAACCACTCGATTCGAGTTTTGGATGAAAGGAGCGTTAGCGACGGTGGAAATTTGTGTCCTCTGTAGTTGGTGATTCTCAAATCAGTTTGACGTAGTAACGGAGACACTTTATAGCTGCGATACAGTTAGCCGTCGGCTGTAGTGGGTTATACTTTGCTTTACTGCTTACCGCTGCACGCTTACCATTTCTTAATTAAAGGGTGTTTCTAAGTGTCAATATCTGGTCCGTTTCTTGTCTGAAGCCAGCTTGCTCCTGGCGCAGCCTCTCATCTACACCCATCTTGATTCTGTCAATCAGAATTCTACCGAAGATCTTCGATGGCACTGTCAGAAGGGATATACCACGGTAATCGTCACATAAGGTCAGATTCCCCCTCTTAGGGATTTTCACAATGAATGATCTTCTCCAATCTGATGGAACTTTCTGCAATAATGGAGCTTTTGATTGCGTCGTGATGCGTACATTTGAGTATTTCGCGCAAGTGGGCAAAGGCCGGGTTCGAGTTATGTTCGAAGAAACAAAAAAGTTATGTTCAAAGAAACAAGAAAAGAAACAAAAAGCTTTATCTGAAGTGATTTGTTGTATAAAACAAATAGATTCCATGTTAGCGTGCGTCTGTCCAGTAATAGATCGCAGAGGATGTCAAAATGTGGTAAGAACATCAGTGACACACACTCGGCTGTAGCCTCGTGTGCCATTTTTTTGTTCTTACCACATTTTGACATCATCTGTGATCTATTACTGAACAGACGCACGACAACATGGAATTTTGCGAATAGAAAAGCATTGTTCAGCTTTTTTTTTGGTGTACCGGGACTACGTTCATTCGACAATTTCTCAAAGAAAAAATTCAGTTATATTCAGCGAGTATGCATTTTCTTTGTTGAGAAAACAGTTGTTCGGAAATAGCTGATGTCCCGAGTGCATTGCTTGAGTATATATCCACAAGCACGCGAGAGGTTTTAAGAACACGAGAGAAGAACATAAAGAAACCAGAACCGTAGCCGAGTGCTCTTTGCAGTTTTCGAGCGAACTTTCGTGGAGAGCGCAATTCATTGAACAGGCAATTCAATGAATACAATCCCTCGCTAAGGTCACAAACAGCGCGATAAATTGTTGAAAGGAAACCCTTCCAAGAACCTGTACTATTCCAGTTAACGATCCATAACATTAAAAAAGAAATCCTAAATAAAATCCCTCTAGCATTTTGAACGCAGGGCAGATATGAACAAGAGCCCGGCATATGGCACGAAATTACAAAGGAATTTTTCTTGCAATAGATGACTGCTTCATAAACAACGGAATCAAATGGAGTTGCAGCAAGCATATGCCTCGACTAGTGAAACCAGCTCTTTACCATAACAGAATGAATGTATTTTTCGTCGAGCAGGATGAACTTACTGAAAATAGAGAGCAAGGTCCGTAGACAAGATAGCGTGCTCCAATATCTTGATTGTAAAGCGATAGTCATCTGAGGACAGCCCCTCGAATATATTGTTTCCCTTAAAGAGAAGATCACATAAGTCAGCTTACTTTTGCTTCATACATCAGTGTCGTAAGTATAGGTAATCAAATGATTTCGAGTGCAATTTGGAATAAATAAGCACAAGTTAATTGTTCTAAGACTACAAAAAAATTACACGAGCCTGTAGGGCGAGTGCAATTTGTAGTCTGAAAAAATTACGAGTGTTTATTTATTAAAGTTTGCACGAGAAAAATCATTTGTTTACTTGAAAATAATATTAATATTGTTTTACGTGACCAATTAAGCGTCAAACTACCTCAACTTTATTGGAAGCCGATTTGAGATGTGAATTCAAGCCCAAATATGCATTCACTCTCTTCAAAGCTGATTAGAAGAACTTGGCAACAAAAAAACTCGCAGCTACTCCATAATAAAAATTGCCCATCACAAGGATGCTTTTTCGGAAACTTTTAAAGTGGAAGCAAGCCCAGAAGACGGTCGTTCACTACCGCGAAAAGATCACAAAACCCGAAATGCCTAAAGACATTTAGGCATTTTCTAACACAAAGTTTGATTTCTGTGTATACATGCAAGTTACTGTAAGTAATGTATTGTAATTATTGTAAGTTTTTTTTTGTAAGTTAAGTGATGTAATGCATCCTACGTACCGCAGTGCATTGTTGAAAAAATAAACAAATTACAAAAAAAAAACATTTTGTAAATCGCAGTGCCAGTGGAAAGAAAGCCCTGTTATCACGTTGCAAATGCCTTTTTGAGTAGATTGGAGGTAGTTTAGCTCATATGCAGGCTGAAAGTCTTCAATACGTTTTTGGCAAAAAGCTATGGTAGTCAATGTCTTATTCTTTCATACGATCCTTTGTCGCAAGCTTCGAATGATGTCTGATGAGATCAGATATTCATCATTCAGTCGCTACACGATGATTTGTTCGTAACTTTGCCACGTTTTTTTGTTGCTCCGAAGAATGTTGCTTTTTCGGGGGTTGGTTTCGCCCAAAGAAATACAAGTGAACTAATTGCTTTATGGTTCTATATTTTTTATGGTTCTTACTGAATATTCGAGCGAGTGAGCTCATCAAGCTGGTTATTTGATAAAAGAAATGAAACAGGCAAGAGAGCATGAGAAGTATGGAACTATTAAAGGAGGGAGAGTAGGGCCGGTTTATACCATCTCCAAACAAAGTTTGTTTCAGTAGTGATGACGTAGGCGCCTCACAAAGGCAGTCACTGAACAACTGATAACAACAACTGATAACACCAGAAGCACCTTACCTCAGAGTTTAAGATCATGATACAATGATCAAAGTGGTGATGTTCCATTGTAGACGTGCCATACAACTGAGCTAGCGGAGATTCCGTTCTGTGATAAAAACGTGTATGATTTATTTCATATTGCTATAGCTTTTGCATATTGGTATGCCGGCAGTTATTCTAATCACAGATCTTCTTTTTTCTTTTACGCACATTTTCACTTTTTGTTTGTGAATTTCAGTTGTACCGTAGTGGTTTACAAACAAAGGCGATGATGTGGAGAATGGATGTGCAGCCTTTCCTACCTCCGGGAGCACCAGATCTCCGAAAGAAAACTAGATGAAAAGTTTTTCTCTTTCTAATGGCAATAATGGCCCTTGCTAAACTGAAGTTTCATTCCATTTCGAAGTCATTTCAAGAGTCAATCGAAAACCTAAAAGTAGATTCCTAATCAGTTTTCTTGAAACAAACCTAATTAATCTCAAAGAATCTCTAGGTACGCTCATTTAGGATATTTGTATGATACGCACTTGGTTTGAAATGCGTTATTGGTTCCGCGATGATCAAGATCGTGACAATAACAGGCCACTAGTAAAGCAAACACTTCCAAGTCACTGAAAAACTTCCTCATGTTACCTGTCTATAAATAAAAAAAGTTAAATAAATTACAACTTTTAGAGAGGAAGCCACATCAGCTGGTTTCCATGCGGGTCATCTATCCTTTTTGTTGTACGAGGAAAATTTTCATGGTTAACATTCTCATTCGTCTTAATGATATTTCTGGAAATAGCAGGACTGAATTGTCTCTGCTCTGGGCAAATAAACAAGCAACAAATATCATGAAGTAAAAGCCATTAACCGAGTCAGGGAATACGTGTAATTTCCGTGTCATTAAAAGGGAAACTGGTATCTGTCTCTTCCAGCTGCATTGTTATTTTATTGCCAGGATTTAATTTTGTTTTATTTTTCAGTTGACTCAGTCACTACCCCACACAACTATACTGACTTTACATTTCTTATTTACTCCACTTCATATGCATTCAGTACTGTGGGACAGTTCGTTACAGCACATGCAGCATATGTAGATATTCTTACACGTTTGTTGCGAACAATGATTGAGAAATCTAAGAACCTTTCTGCAATAGACAAATGCTGACATTAAAAGCATGATTAAATCCAGCCAGGTTTCCTAGGAGACGACTCATACTCAAGCCAAACTACTATTTACTTTCAACGTTAATGTATCTTTCCATGTTTGGAGATCAATGTGTCGCTAAGTTGTTTCATTCGACTCCATTGCTCAACCTACGAAGCAACTCTTCTGTACAGTCTAAAGGACTGCGGGAGAGTAGTCTTTACTCGAATTAAACCAGAGACAATAAAAGAACTAAAAAAGACATATGTTAGAACAGAAGAACTAGCCATTGCAGTTCAAAGGGAATTGCTACGTACCGTAAGCATTGTAAACATACTCTGTGCTACGTTGAAGGCGTGTCTCCAATTGTGATAAATGACAGGACGGTAGTTTTTCTTCACACTCAGTAACCATCGGCAGAGTGTCTGAAAAAATGAACATTAACATTAATACAGGCCCGTCGTTACCAATCGATGAAATCGATGATCGATTAAAATCGATATCAATCGATGGCAATCGATATCGATTAATCGATTGATATTGATAATCGATGACCAATCGATGAAGAAGATTTTTGTGACCTTATCGATTGGCATCGATTGACATCGATTGTCATCGATTGACATCGATTGTCATGGATTGCCATCAATTGTTATCGATTATCACAATGCAGTTTTTTACTCTTTAAATATGAAAGTTCGACACATTTATTTTGAAAACATGACTTTTTAACAGCAACCGAACTAGCAGAAAACAACTAACTTAAACTCATGCAATAAAACATTTATATTGGAACTATCGCAAAACAATAATTCCTGATTAATTCTAACGCACAGAGCATTCGCCAATAACAGTTGAATCAGATGGATCAAAACTAGAGCTGCATAAATAATCTCTAACATATTTATAACCATATAAATTGTGCTTAGTACAGTGAATAAATATTGATATATTGACAGATATAGGTAGTGTCCAATTGTAGTACAGAACCAATACGGGCCGTCCTATATTCTTTCCATTTTTGCATGAGCGGTCTTTGGGATGTGCACTTCCAACACCAGAGGATTTTGATGACCTGCTTGCACTATCCCCAGCATTGTCACTTAATCTCTCTTTCCTAGCTTCCCTTACTTTCTTTACCAAATCAGCTTTCTTAAGGTTCTTACTATATTTTACGTTCATTTCATCCAGAACTTCACGCAGTAGGCGAACTGTCATGCAAATCGATGAATTAATTGCCAATCGATGCCAATCGATGAACTTAATTGCCAATCGATGCCAATCGATGACTTTTTTTTGTGACTATCGATTGGTCATCGATTGGCCGATACCAATTGATATCAATTAACTAATTTTATCGATTGCATTTCCGATCATCGATTTCATCGATTGGTAACGCCGGGATATAGGTCACACTTGATACGGTTTAACAGACTGTGCGTTATCAAACAGGCATCTTGATAAAACAACAAGTTGTATAAGTCATCACCTGTATAATGTAATAATCAGTGACAGTTTCTAGCCAAAATTCATTGTGCTCTTACTTTTCGTGGTTACTGATTAAAATTTAACTATAATTGTGAGAAATGGGGCGTGAAAACGGATCAAGAATCGGCCGTAACGGTTCAGAGATACCACAGAAGTAGTATCTATCAAACGCTTTTCTCTTTAGAAACAGGAACAGGTATGCGGTCACTGTCGATCAGTTTTGACCTCCATACTAGACTTAAACAGATGAATGCTGCCCTTGCCTTCTCTATTCCTACTGCAATATCTGTGTCTGAACCACCATCCTTGCTCACCATACATTCAAAGTTTGTGAACTTCGATCACCGGATCTACGTGCGGTTTCGATAAGCCTTTTACTTCAATTTAAGAGCTAATTTAATGCTATTTTCGCATCCTTTCTAAGGAATGGTAGGAAATAACGTAATAATGTAGATCACGTGTAACATAGGCTAAATGTCATCGACTAGCTTGAAGCTCTTTGATGTCCTGAGGATTCGATTCATGGCATTAAACCACTACCCTTGTTTTTATGTTTCATCTTAATGGATGGATTTCCTGATGTTTCTTACTTCTTCAAAGAGTGGCACAGAGCAGCACAACCAAGATTCTAAATGGTGCAAGTATTTCTGAAATTTGCTGGGCGTAATCATGTGAAACTCTGAGTTCTTATACCCGTAGCAGGTATTCCCCTTTCTTTGCGTTTTTGCCACGCCGGCAGCTTCCGATGGACTTTGAATTGCATCTCAACATTCCAGAAGATAATCAATCAATGCTTAAGATTCATACTGCTCACCGTTACGACTGTTACTGTACGAAAATAATCCTTTTGTTAGATGACACTTTTGGGGAAACCGATTCACCGCGACACGTTGGCTGATGCAATTTGTTCAAGCGCTTGAAGTGTGTTATAAGAAAGACCAGCGCGTGTCATCTTCTGAATCATGCGCATAGAAAGCAACTCTTTCCGTCGGTCGGTCAAGTGGAGTTTTCAATTCTGCCGTACGACTGGACGGTATCTTGTTTTCGTTCGAAGGTGTAATTCGGCAATGTACATTTGACTGACTAGTGATTTGTTTGGAACCTGCAGTGGAGCGGAGAAGAGGATTTTTCTTAGGGGTTTGTCGTCTTCCAAAGCGTCATTAGCGTCAAACCTGGCAGAAAACAGGGTTTAGTACACATCGCTCAATTTATTAGTTGCAGGGTGCAGACTGTGCTGTTTGGCTGATTGTTAGCATGTGTATGAATGTGAAAGACACTGAAGTAAGTGCAGTGTTTTATTGCTTCAACAATAACTCTTCTTGACAGAGTAATCTTGTTAAGTGACCTGTGCTTGTGTTGGCGATTTTCACTACGTTTTTGGCTTTATATGTAGAACTGGTACCGAGTTCTAGGAGGGGTTACTAAGTTTGGCGCGGCAACCAAACAGTGTGAGTGTGCTTGTAACGTCTGTGTTCGTTTTGCGATTAAATTCTATTCGTGTTTTTACCGGTGTCCGTCCTTCGTTTATTACACTGGTGGCAGCAATGGGTTCACATCGAGTAGTCCTACCGGAGGCCAAGTTTTCTGGCGAAGAAGATGTGCGGGAGTTTCTTCGGGACTTCGAAATTTACGTAACGGTTAACGAGTGGACGGACGAGAAAGCAGGCCAATACAAAAGACGACGCAAAAGCCTTTTATCACCAACAGTCGGAGGCAGTGAGGAAAAGTTTTAGTGAGTTATCGAAGGCTTT
>OMLO01001479.1_pt1 | contig 18102 bp, 10 predicted proteins | sample 1674811 | NCBI WGS metagenome assembly OMLO01 (sample SAMN06265003, study PRJEB25207) | coral metagenome | isolation source: Coral host | place: Mexico:La Bocana,Puerto Morelos, Mexico | collected 2008-11-13 | reverse complement strand
AAAGCAATCGGTCTCAATTTTTCGAGCAACTGCGCATGCGCTGCATTTAACTGGGTTCTTTCAGTAACAAAGAAAAGCTAAGAATTTCTGGGTTGTTTGCGTCAATACACTGCGTTTAATAATAGAGAAAAATAACGCAGAAAGTGCGGGTTTTGAATAAATAAAATAATCACTCTATTGACGACATTTTTGTTTTTGCAATCCTTTTCGCGCGCTGAATCACATCAGCAAAAGCGCGCGCGAAAACTGTGTTCGGCCACCTTAACCCAATAAATCAGTCTTTTTAAACATGATGTTTCCGTTAGACGGGAGCCAATTAAAAACTACTTTTATATGTCACAACAGGTAAAGTATCAACTTGTGTGAACATTGAACACGATGAAGAAATGTACACCTTGAATGCCAGCCAGGGCCGCTGGCCGCGCGATGGGTTTTGCCGCGCACTGAGTGCCTCTACTGCAACCGAGCCTGACATGTATAGGATAACCACTGACTTCTATGTTCCTGCGACCAAGGGCTCAATGCTAGTAAACTACGTCGGAGTATTTTTCAACGCTGAAAATGAGGACAATTTCGATTTTATATTCTTCAGGTAAAAGTAGTTTTGAAATTGCTTATGAAGTTAAATTAACATGACCTCTTTGTAAAGATGTTTCTTTCAGGACACCGACAGGACAAATAAAAGCGTTGGATGACATATTTTCAAACGTCTTCGTCTTCGTCTCTGAGCCAAAAAAGTGGCGAAAAGGAATCCACCAGAAGCTCGAGTAAAAAGCGGAAAAAGCTTTGTAGCGAGATAATCTATCTTCTGAAAAGAAATCATTTCTAACAGCAACAAATTTTAAAGTTCAAATACATGTACTTGGCAGAGCTTTGAAAATAAGTCGCTTTTTCGAGTTCCTATGCATGGGAAACTGTTTTTGGTGTTATCTCAGCTGGAAAAAAAATACATGTACTTGGCAGAGCTGACGATGTATTTTTTTACCCGTGTTTGCACAATTTTTCTGAGCTTTGAAAATAAGTCGCTTTTTCGAGTTCCTATGCATGGGAAACTGTTTTTGGTGTTATCTCAGCTGGCAACTGTTTATATATTTATCTTTTAGAAAATGCAAAAAGGACAGCAATACTTAAATTTATTTTGGTACAAGTCTCTTGTATATTAATTGCTCGATTTTCAATCAGATTTTGACATAAGCTTTTACATGCGTCCAAATATGCAATTATTGTGAGCGCATTTAAGAAAGTTTCCATTTTTAGGCGTTCAAAGCAAAATGGGAGAACGTCTTTCCACAGAGATTTCAAAAGTCTAAATGTTTGAATAAAATAGATAGCATCTACAAGCGGATTTACTATGAAGCAACACACAAGGCCCAACTTTCTGTAATGAATTTGTCAGTGTTGAATATTCAAAATGGAATGTCAGCTGGCGCTTTTCCTTGCGAAATCTGTCTTGATAATTTGATCTTTTACTTACCCAGGGTCGGCGCAAGCGGCAACCCGTGTTTCCAAACTGGTGAAATCCAGCAAGGCCGGTTAAACTGGTATGAGTCCCAAATGGGTTCCTGTCCACACGGCCCACCTCGCAAGGCACGATGGATCCATGTTACACTTGAGGTCCGAAAATCTGACGTCTCCGTTTTCCTCGAGGGAGTCCACGTGACCTCCTTTAAAGGGCACTTCCCTCCCAAGGCAGTTGGCGGCGTTTTACTGGCTAATTACCATGGCAACGTTGTTCAATTTAAGAACTTTGTTATAGCTGACTTACCGTCGCTGCCATTTGAGACAAAGAGTTGTGCCACAGTGAAGGATAACTTGGAGTATTATTCTGTTATAAGTCAAGGTGACTTCTGGGCGCACGGATTCTGCCGCGCTCTTCTTAAGGATATCCAAATGGAGGAAAGTTCTAGTTATCAGGTTTCCGTGGATTTATTTAGCGAGCTGGGCTGGAGCGGAGACCGAATTGCGTACGTTGGAATCATGTTTAATGCACGTGATATCAACAATGCTGATTTCATCTACTTCAGGTAATGTGATTCCGTAATGTAATATAAAAAAAACACCGTACACCGATAATCCTTTCATTCATTTCTGTTTCTTTCGGCCTTGATCTGCAAATAGCTTCAAACAAATTATTTCAGCGCTTAGTGGTCATTTTGTTGTAAGAATATTGTACTTATCCTAAGTTCTGTCCACTTGTGTGGAAGATGGCAGCACAGTTGCTAGATAGAGTTTTTGGGATCTATGAAGACAAACGAAACGAATAGGAGCTCTAAAATTGCCTCCTCCCTGCAATACCCATCGCTTGTCTGTTGCATATTTTCCCAGAATTTTGTCAATATAATTTCCCAGTGGGCCAGAGAGTATTTCTACACCTGCAAGGAGAGAGGCACTGTGAGAGTTAAGTGTTTTTCCCAAGAACTGAACGGCAATGACCATGCAGCTAGGACTCGAACCCGAGTCCAACATCAAGTTGGAAATTGCTATTTTATCTAGCTTGACATTAAGGCTGTCAACAACAAACTAGTTATTTTTAATTTGTAGACCATACTGGAAGGACCATTGTTACCAAACAGGCTACATAATGGGTGGGATCCAGAAAAGAGAAGGCTCCAAAACCGGGCCCTGTTCTTGTACCGTGACCGGGGGCAAATGGTTCAATGTGCGCCTAGAGATTCGCAACAACATCGTCAGCGTCTTCATGAACGATCTTCCAGCCGCGACATTTAAATCACATTACCCGATGAACAACAAGGGCAGTGGCATCCTTGTTACCGGCGGCTGCCGGAAGTCGATCCGATTCAGGAATTTTTCAGTGTCGTCACTTCCGCTGCTTCCTTTCACTTCCAAGAATTGTCAAAGCGCAAGGGATACTGGGGAATATTACAAGCTCATGGCGTACCCTGGGATAGAGGACACCTCACAGCCTGGAGTGTGCCGTGCATTGTATCCTAAGGCTGTCAGTGGCGACACTTTCACCATCAGTGTCAGTTTTTATACCCAGGGGAGTCTACTGGGTGGGAAATATGGCGTCATATTTAACGTAAAGAACGCTGACAGCTTCGAATTTGTATACTTCCGGTAAGTATGTTGTAAAAATCTTCACGGGCTGAAATAAAACATACATTACTTGCAAAAAACTTCGGAAGATTTTAATTTCGTACACAAAAGTGTCCCAAATTTACAAGCGTCTAGGTCTTCGTAAAAGCTCGAGACTGCAGTAAAACAATCATTTTAACAAATGTTGTTTCAGTCCAACGCCCCGTACACTCGTATCAGGATATCTTTTAATCCGCGACTCTTTCTTTTCGGATACGGCTTCCGTCCACACGTATCCTCCGAGTCCTGCAGCGAATCTGGATATCTTTTAACCCACTCTCTAGAAAAAAACCGCAACGAGTCCGATGATCGTGTGGACGGGCGAATCCGGAAACTTTCGAATCGGATGACGTAGCAAAATCGTGTCCAGTGTCTTACCGAACAATGTACAAATCTGGCGGTACAACGTTTCGGCCTCTCTAGAGTGAATGCGGATATCAATGGATGCGTGTGGACGGGCGAATTCGATTTCAATACCCTACGTCAGTGGGCGGGGAAATTTTTTAATCGGGAGAGAAAAAGTTGCGGATTAAAAACTAACCGAGGATGTGGGGACGGGGCCTAATTCGTGTTTTGTAGTTGCAAATTTTCAGAACAGTGTACGAAATTGCTGTCCGAGATTTACGTATCTCTTGTAAGAACATAACTGTAAGACACTGAGGTATGCTTGTATCACTTATGAAATAGCCAGCTATTTTACGTTTGAAGGGTGAAAGTTTCTAAAGAAACTGTGGTGCTGCGTCGGTGGGGGATAACAAGGTAATTTGGTTATATCAACTAAGTTTAAAATGTAAATTGGCCACCGTAACGAGTTATAAAGCTGACGTTTCGAGCGTTAGCCCTTCGTCAGAGCGTTAGCCCTTCGCCCATTCGCTCTGACGAAGGGCTAACGCTCGAAGCGTCAGCTTTATAACTCGTTACGGTGGCCAATTTACATTTTCAACTTAGTTGATATAACCAAATTACCTATTTTACGTTTGCTCAGGTCTCGAAGTCCTACATAAGGCTTTTAAAATACTCTCTAGTCTGAGGTGACAAGCTAGGCTTTATAATTCTGTCACGTGACGGTATAAAAGCGACTACAATTATTGTGTTAATAAAAAACTATACATTTCGTTTCCAGGCCCTACAATCGCGACAACTGTGTACAGATCGGATACCTACAAGGGACCAAAGTGAGCGAAGGTGAGGGACGGGAACCTAAATCTCTGACATGCGCATACGGGTTCATGAGGGGCGCAAGTTGGTACAACGTTCGAGTCAAAGTGAGCGGAAGTGAAGTCAAGGTTCTTATCGATGGCGTACAAGTTGCTGTTTTCAAGAGTCGCTTTCCAACGTTTGGCCGCGGAGGAATCATGGTGGCCAGCGGTTTCAAGAGAAAAATAAGTTTCAAACACTACCGTATATTTTAATACAAACGCTATAATGAAATTATACCCGGTGTCGCTAGGTGTCAGTCGTTTATAGTGGCTTATAAAATAATCAAGGACTTGTGAGCACTTCGATTTGTGAGCACTTCGATTGGTCAGATTGAGCTCATTATAGCCCCATGATCGAAGCATGAGCTCCGAGTCACGGACGTGCGTCACAACGCGCAACTTCTTGAACACTTTATATTACACTTGCTCTTTGCGATTGCTTAGTTATATAAGCACAGGGATTTTTAAGAACAATACGTCTTGTATCCCCCTGGGGAGGGGGCTCCCACATAAAAAGGACGGGGAGTGCTCGCCCAAAAGAATCCCTAAGAGGTGCTAAGATCCTGTTTTTTGGGCGTGCCTCAAAATGAAGTACCAATTCTAAAACAACACATCTCCTGTCCTGTATGTTTTTCAACACAATACCCTAAAAGGTAACGAAAAAGCTTCCGCTGAGGATCTTTGGACGCTGAACACCCTCAGAGGTAATAAAACCTCGCTTTTTAAGCCCTATACGGTACGATGAGTACCCCTGTCCTTTATATACGGGGGGCCCACGGACTCTCTCAATTGAATTCTCTTCCGCTCTTAAAATTTACCAGGCTTTTACATAACTCAACAGCACACGCACGCAAGAACTATTTCTTTGCCGAAGATCAATCGCTTTTACATGGTGCGCTGAAGTGGGATAACCTAGAACGGAAGGCATAGGTGGGCGTAAAGGTATTTCCTATCTGTGGAAGAGAAAGATTTTCTTTTATAACGCTTACGCTTGACGTCAAGTATGGCGCGGTGGCCCCATGTTTAGTACGCTTGACTCTGGATTGAGCGATCTGGGTTCAAGCCCTGCACGGGACATTGTGGCGTGTTCTTGGGCAAGACACTATACTATCACAGTACCTCTCTCAACCCAAGTGCATAAATGCATGGTACCGGCGATTATAATGCTGGGAGTAACCCTGCGATGGACTAGCATCAAGGGCAGAGGATAAGCTCCGCCCTAATGAGCCACTAGGTTCAGACTTAAGCTAATAGAGTGTCTTTCTGTGGTATAATTTTAACCAAACCACAAAAACGACGCCAAATTCTGGCAATATTTGGAAGTTAAGTTCTCTCATATTCAACTGTATATATACCGTCAATTAAAATTCCGCTCAGTGTTGAGAAGTATTTCCCATGCGGTGTTTTTTCATCTATATCTAAAAACCTATAGAATTGGGTTACTAAATGAAAACACACATGATTCGCAGCAACTCTGAGTTTCGTGCTTACGCACTCATCATCTAAAAACCTAAATTCTTCCCGACTCCACATTCCCCTGGGGGAACCACAACCAGGACTACCACATAAAAGATGTTGAATATGCTCGTCGGCCAAATTTGAATGAAGCCCGTAAATAGGACCAACCTGGACGTGGTTCGATTCTTATTTGACCCCTATAAGACACCACTTGACTCGATTAGCAGCCGCTGTTCAGGAAAGGATCCCGCGATTGTCGAGCGGACTCGAGAAACTGGCAGAATTCGATCCGAAAAATTGAAATAAGAGCGTATTTTTTATTATTGTTTCTCCGAGTGCATCCTAAAAGATACTTTGACAGCTAAAAATGAGGGCTTTTCGTCATGAACACCTTCATTCAATAAGACCAGAATTTTTTATTTACACCCCTAAGTGTAATATGGGAGTCTTTCTTCTATTAATTTAATTATTATTTTAATTAATTTGTAAAATGTCAGCAAAGACATCAGTTGCCTTAGCAACTACATCTCCCTACTAACAATGTCATTGCAAAATTCAGAAGATTTGCATTAAACTAACAACTGGGTGTTGCGTGATATCTGTTAACAAATTTCTTTATGTAGAAAAGTTGAACATCTCTTCTGTTTACTGCCACAAATAACTAACATTAAACCTAGGAAATGAATATTCTAGTCATTTTAAATAGATCTGCGCTCGATCGAGACGCACTTCAGGTTTGGTTTACTTAGGCAGCTCAGGTATTTGCCTACGCCATTAAATCAAATATTTTAAAAACACTTTGTGACCGCTCTGAAGGGAATAAATGAGTTTTTTTTATTCAAACTCAAAAATAGAACACTCAGCGAAAGAAATTGCTTGATGACGACCTGATCATGTGCGAGTCGAAATTTCAAGCTGATATTTCCCTAAGTTCGCGCTAGTGAGTTTTGAACCATGCACGTGACACTTTCTCCTCCCATCGGAAAACCTTTTTGAGACGGGAGGTGTATATATTTTGGCAGCAAAAGGACGGAAGACATTGAGACGGCCTTGGGAACGTGCTTGCTCCTAGCAACAGCTTACCTTAGATAACAATGTGTTTGTAAGTAAAATTGTATTTCGATATTAGAAAACAAAATCTATGACCAAAAATGGCAGTCCACTATACAAAACGAGCTCTCTATATCTTATTTTCTTTCTGCTTCGGTGTTTTATGTGTTTACCTCTTCGTTAGCGACAGAATTACAGGTGAGAATAACCTTAGATCTTCGCACACGATTTGATAATGGAATCGACGTGGAGAACAAACTGATTTTGATAACTAGGTACCGGTGGTTGCGGTAACAACAAAACAGCCGATCTTAAGAAAGAGCGAGTAAGCATCTAGTTGCTGCTCATTGATTAGCGATAGTTTGTGCTACACGGATTTCACGCTTGGACACGCTTTAGATAAAGATAATTGTTTATAGCCTCGGCAGGGCGACTTGGGTAAAATTGCGGACTGTCCTGAATTCTCTAGTTCTCACGTAGTCCTTCTTATTGGAAACCGTGAGTTTACCGGCCGGTACAATAAACGATAGGTTTTTGACCAAACTGAGCGCGTGTACTAGTTATTTTATAAAAAAAAAGAGTGACGAAGAAACAGTTTCTGTTTATATAGTTACTATTCAAAAAAATTAATTAACACTTATTCCACGAGCGAGCGTTCGATATAATATTGTAGACAGCTATAATCAACTCATTTCCAACAAGCCCGAGAGGAAACATAAGGAACTAGACTAAAATAATTAAAAGACGCTCCCTAAGGTTATGCGTATGTTTACCATATTTGCAGAGCTAGCGTGGTATAATTATTCATATCTCATGATGGCTAAATTACAATTATCATATTCATGTGAATAATATTGATATAATTTTTCATCAATATTTCTTTAATTTAGGTGAATTTAGTTCCATACTTAAGTCAGTTTGGCGCGAAGAGAAGCCTTTGCTTGGAACAAAAGAACTGCTTCGGCTGCAGGTATTATTTTTTTACGTTCAACTCTTGAGTCTTGCCGTTCTGTTATTGGCTTAGTAGAATTCTACTAGTATTGTAATGCAAATGCGGCATTCTGATTGGCTGGGCTACTCGTTTATTATATATCAGCCATATGAGCTCGAGATTTCCATTAGGTGATAGTTGATAAAGCTGAAGGCCGAATGAACTATCACCTCACAAGAGAGATAAGAGAAAGAGCTCATAAGAGTTCATAAGAGAGAGCTTAAGAGAAATCGCGAGGACGAATTTGACATTTGCGGTTGTGTACGTGCGCTAATTTTTAATTTTTTTTCGATAATTTCCAGCTTTTTTAAGTCAAGTAATCGTAAATATGGTGGTCAATATGGTGATATGGGGGCCGTCCGTATCTTTGTGTTTCGAAATATCTGGGAAGAGGATTTAAGTGAAGTTCAAATGAAAAGTACCTTTAAAGCAAAAGCAATTATATTATTGGTTGTCGATTTCTAGATTATATCAATATCCACCCACTAATTGACCAAAAATCATGACTGCTTAAATGTCCCAGAAACACAACGTGGTATTAAAGAGCAACACAAGACACAGTTTCGTGAACTTTTAGGAGGCAGCGTGGCCGAGTGATTAGGGCGCCAGACTTTGAATACGAAGGTCGCGGGTTCGAGTCCCGCTCTGATCACTTAGCTGGAGTTGTTTCTTGGTAGACCCCAGTTCAACTCCTCTGCCACGTTTGTAAATAGCCAACTGGTCTACCTCCTGCCAGTTGGGATTCTTAACCATGTTATGTTCATTTGCATTATTTGTTTCATCATTTGTTTCTATTGGCCCTGAAAAGCCCCGTTGAGGGAGTGATCAAGTAAGGTATTTATATAACTGATCTTGGCAGTATTTGGGGGTAACGTTTCTTTTCTTAATGCTAAACACTAAACTCCAGCTAAATAACCAAACTAGAATCTCTCTTTCCGGCCACTATGTCTCGTGAAACGTCGAGGTTTTCCGGTGAAAAAAGTGGTTCTAAAATGTCTTCATAATTTTAATTTGCTTCTTTCACAAACAGGACACTGCCAGTATAAACCAGAATGTGAGGATGGAAATTCGTTTGCAAGAACGAAGAGCCTTAGTTCAAGATTACTGCGCGAGGCACAAACGTCACGACACTGTATTTGGGAACGATCTTCGTTATTTCCTTGTATTTCGTAGCAGGAAGGTTATCTATTGTTTTATTCCCAAAGTGGCGAGTACACAGTGGAAAAATGAACTGTCAGTCTTGGAGGAGGAAGACGATCAAATTTATGGGAAAGTAAACGACAACTTTAAAAACAATCTCAACCATTTTTCTCCAGAAGAAGTGGAAAAAATGCTTAAGGACTATTTTACTTTCCTATTTGTCCGAGATCCCATGGAGCGGGTGCTTTCTGCCTACAAGGATAAATTTCTGAAAGAAAATAAAGCTTTTCATCGCGCGTTTGGTAGAAGGATAGTCAAACAATACAGAAGTAACGCAACACAGCAGGCCCTTGAAAAAGGCAGTGATGTGACCTTTCCTGAATTCGCAAATTTCGTGGTAGATTCGCATCTTGTCCCTGATGAACACTGGGCACCATTTGACAAACTTTGTCATCCTTGTGCTGTTAACTATGACTTTATAGGTCGTTACGAAGATCTCGATGAAGACGCTCCTTATTTGATACAAAAGACAGGAATTGACGACCTCGTCTCTTTCCCGCCATTTCGTGCGTCTAACACCACAGCTGAAATGTTACATTACTATTCTCAAATTCCTAAAGCGAGAATTTTGCAAATAGCAAAGATTTATGAAAGTGACTTTGAAATGTTTGGTTATCCTTTTCCAGGCCATTTAGAAGCACTTTTAAATTCCGCTCATAGTTAATTTCACGTGACTGTTTTTGCTAGGACTGTTAAAGTGCCTATAACCCTTACCCAGTTATAATAAATTTCGAAAATTTAGGTTTTTAAAAGCACTTTTCCGAAGAAATAAAAGTTATTCTGCGTTTGGACATCTCTTAAAGTATTGAAAGAGAACAGCGTTTGGCATTAATACTTTTAAGCATTGATATGTGGTTTTAATTTTGCTATAGTGCAAAGTCAGCCAGCCTGGACGAGAATCGAGACCCAATACTTCAGGGAATTCGTTAAGATTAAATGGTAACGAGTTTCAGACCTACAAATGCCCCTTTATTAAAGTGGCTAATACAGATGATACAGAGAACATCAAAATAAATACCTTGGCATTCTTGAGATGAGTTAACACCATTAAACACCATATATTGCTTTCGACTCGATAAACACTCGGCAGTCAACACTGATTTGGAGAGTACAAATCATTTTACTTCCAAATTCTTGTTGTTGTGTGATATCCAGCTTTGTAAGCTAATTTTGTATAGGGGTTTTGGTATCAACAGTTTAAGCCGAACGCGTTTTATCGCTACCTTGGACACGAGACACCTCTAAATGTGCTCTCAAGCTCTCAAGATGATGACGACATAACACAGTGTTGCAAAAAACACCCATGGAAAGTTCGAATCTTCAGTGGCGTGAAAGGCCATTTTTAGTGCTCAGCCGTGAGGCCGCTTGTTACAGTTACGTTGCTATGGCACAAAAAACACGTGGTTCTTGAAACACAAAAGTTTGATTGGCTAGATTCTAGAACTACGTTTTCGCCGAACAGGCTGATCATATGTGAGGGTTTTAATCAGTTATACCGACGATTTCTAGAGGATTCAGGGGCACAAAGTTCGAGAATAAGAACAAAAATTATTTACTTAAAATCTTAGCACGATGACTCTCTGAATACTATTTGAAACATTTCACTTTAATTCCGGCGTCCCCTTAACACGCACTCGAGAAAAGCCATTCCAGTTGAAACAACTGTCAAGACAGTCGGAAGCCAGCGAATAGAAATCCAGCTAGACTCAGGGAAAAAAAAGCTTGGGTTTGTTTTTAAATTTGTGGAGTGCGACAACGGTTTTTAAAACATGATTAAAAGGGATTGTTTCTAATTGTCTTTGAGTTGTTGTTTTATTGTCTCTCCAGTGCAATATCACGCAGAGCCTCGCTTTCCGGACGGTCGCAATTCCACGCTAAATCAGACCTTGCCTAGGTAACTAATCAGGGTGACTGTCCGAGCGGACGACTGCTACTTTTTCATCAACGAAACAAGAATGAAGAAGGAGATCTGGCCCCGGTTGTTCAAAGGCCGGCTGGATAACGCTATCCACCGGATAAATCGCTATCCAGTGGATAAGTGTTAACAAAACTGACAAACCACGCTATTCGCTGGATAGTGATTTATCCGGTGGATGGCGTTATCCATCCATAGTTTTAGTTATTCATTAATTTTGTAGGGGGAAATTCACGTTTTCAAAACGAGCATTTAAAAAAGGTACAGAAGGAAATGTATAAACGTCCTACTTTTAAAGCAGTGAATAATAATCTAGATAAGGATTGAAAAACATTTCTTTCGTACCAACTGTATTCTACTATTAGGAACATATTTTAGGTATTTTCTTCTTATATATGTGGTGCCTTATTGGCTAATTTAACTTTAATATCTTAAAAAGTAGGAAGTCGTAATAGGTGAATCGTTTACAGATTAAAGGATATGAGAGAAGTAGCATCATCAGTAGTAGTGTCCCGGTAAAAGAGGCTATTGATATTCAAAGAAAACTGGCGACCCTATTTGAATCAACAATTACACCAGGTAAATCTAAAACTACCCTTATAACTCTCACATTTGTTATTAACTGAACTGATGACAGGAGAATCTGTCGAAAAATGTCTTTAAAACTTAAAAGTTTAAATTCTTGACTACCGTTATATTCGAAATGGTATTTTTTATGTATTAATTTTAATTATCATTTAATTATTCTGAGTATTTATTCTATCGTCGATTAGTTATAAGCTACATCATTCAGCTCTCGTCTGTGGTACCATAAGGCTTGCAATCCTGTAAAGAAGAACAATTAAAATAAATAAATGGCAGTTCTGGAACTACGCCGTATTTGTTGTCATTTTATTAAGTTCTTTTAGTTCTCTTTTTATAATTTTCAAGCACAGAGCCCCTCTTTTATCTTAACTTTAAAACTCGAGGCGGCAAAATCTAGAATCGTGAAAGATTCTGCAGAGCATGAGCCACGACAATGCTCTTGTAAACGGTACCCGCTAAAACATAGAAATGAACCGCTAAATTCAGTGTGCCCCACACTTGATTGCGTACTGTCCCGAGAAAATGCGTTCTATGACTTCTATACGTACACACGTACAAATGGGCCTCTCCACGCTTCACCGCAACATGTCCGTAACCGTGTGCTAACCACAATCAGTGGTACCTGGCTACTTTTTATTTTACCTTATGGTATCAATACTCTCCTCAGCGAATATACACTACCAACGTATCTGCGATACCAACATTTCCTGCAGGAAAAAAAGTAGCTATCGTTAGAAATCATAATTTAAAAGATTCAGATCTATTTTCCTCAATGCAATCATTCGAAGCAAGTTTGTGCATATAGACCATTTTAAAAATTCTCTCCGATAATTTTTCCTTAGCCTGTTGGTGTCCCCGTCTTACTTCTCTTATTTTTAACGCCTGTATCGGTCATGAAGGTTTCACATATGCATGCATGCTAACTATTCTCACCGTAATTGTTCCAGTTGACGTAGCTTGTGTGGTTACTGTACATGACCGTTGTTTGAGGAAGGCGCGACTCGTAAACGCAGTCATTGAAAGACACCAGGAGCCATCCAAAATCCTGCGGGCAGCCGCCATGACTCTTGGTTATGTAAAAGGTTCTTCCGCAACATCCCTGTAGAGCGAAGGTGAGCAACGGTTCAGTGAACAGATCGGTCCAAGGTGAGTGAGTTAGACGACCCCTTGAAAACCAGTTCACGTTGTTTGAATTTGTAGCGTTGAACACGAGGGAAAGAATTTCAACCGGTTTGGATTCATTATTGCTGTACAGTGCCACTCGCGCCTGAAACCAAAGAGAGTGATATATTTCAACCAGATTGCTTAGCTTGGCTTTCTCTTATTAAGAATTGCTTGTGTAGACTTCGAGTGCATTGCAAACCCTGCCTAAATGATGTGACATTTGTTCAAGGATTACCAAGATCTCTTGGTTTTGTTATGTCGGTTGTGTTCCTGGTGTACCGGTACACAGAGGGAATAATCATTGTACTCCTTTGTTTACGAACCTTTGTTTAGCTGTTAAACATTGTTGCGGCTTTTGTATCGGTTCTTGTGAACCGGTACACGAGGACAGAACCGTTATGTGAGAAATTCAATTAGTGGCTTAAGGGAAAGCAGTTTTTAACCGTCTCGACAGAATATGTACTTCTACTTTGAAAGGAAAAGTTTCATTTAGATCACGCGTGGGAACAACTTATATGCAAAAACATGACTGCATGAAGGCATTGCTTTTAATAGAAGAACTTCACTGTAAAAGAATGACTTATTGTATTAGGTGGACTTACTCGCGGAAACTTTAGGTATGTTTATTTCAACAAAAGCTGTAAATGGTGACATTTATCTGACAGAATCACTGAGGCATTATTAGAACGAATCTTTTTGGCTAAATGAATAAATCAAACATTATCATACAGTAAGTTACATGCCTACCTCCTTGGGTCTAGCGGTTGGCCAGTTTTGTACAAAGCGGTTCTTGTAATGTCCCTTGAATGAGGACGTGACGTTCAGTGCTTTTGTGTTGTTCTCGTTCAAAGACTCTGCTGACGTCCACAACTGATATATGTCAGCGGAGACACCCGATACTACCTTGAACACCATAGTCCAACCTGGTTACATGAAAAATCATCACTGATTTCCAAGTTAAATTATTAGTGATGCTGTGCTACATTAAAATGTCAAAAGCCTAAATGGGTAACGGGTCATTACAGCTCTTCCTTGTGATTGGTGCAAACTGAGTCCTCTTGTATAGAGAGCTTGGATTGTAGCATAATCATGATGACTGATGATTTAATCAATAATGAAAAAAGCTGAAACTCCTTCTGAGCTTTTAAAGGAAATGGAAACATTTTATATATTCTTTTCTTTTATTTCCTTACAAGTAAAGTGTTTAAGTGTAAACCTTGTCGAAAACCAAGGAACCTCTTTTAATGAGTAACTGAATAGAATATATGAAATTTTCGACTTCTAATGGAAGAGTTCTCAAGGAAACATTTTTTAGTTAGTTAGTTCGCGAGATGGCATGGCAAATTTTTTATAACTGGTAAACTTACTGTTTGTCCATAGAATCAAAAAAAAAAAAAAATTCAAGGACACTTATCTACAATTCTGGTACAAATTGTTTGAAATGCATTAGAAACTTTAAATTACGATCAACATAACAGCAACTTGACAGTCACCATCATTTAACAGTTCTGAAGTGTCTTCTCGTCATTTAATGGGGAAATTTTGCGAAGTGCTTCCACAATTATGACCAGAATTGCAGTTCAATTAGCGTTGTACCTCCTCCCCGGCTAGACTGATCACAATAGACATCAATCATTTCGGACTGGTCACTTAGGATTTGATAGACACCATCCTTGGTGAAACCAGCAGTGAACAGCTCCGCGCAGCTCTTGTACCCTAAAGAAAAACGCGCGCATAAGCTACATCGCTGACACAGTGAAAATAAAGTTTCTTGAATATTCATCATTGATTTATTTAACTATTATTTTTAAAATTAACATACAGGATACAAATTTCAAACATATTGAATATCATGCCGTTAACTAATAAATCTTAGTTTTACAAAGAGTCGTAGAGCAAGAAGGGTTTTACAGGAGCGCATTACCCGGAGTCTCCATGTCCTATACCAACCCTGTAGGTCAACCCTTTCCCGTATTTTTCTATTGATAGAAACAGTTCTTTATGGGAGTTTTCACACGACCCCTTTTTAATAGCCAATGCGGATACACAAGGAGCTATTTTTGTTACATCAAAGACTGGGATTCCCCTTGGCCGCCACTGATTTTGCGTTTTTTATTTGCAGAAACAAGATATTTCGTAGGAAACTTAAAGACTCCTGTGCTAAATAAAGTTCTAAAAATAGAATGATACGGGTATGCAGTACGTTTTGTTGAACGTCTGGAGGCTCCGTGTGATGGGCTCCTAGTTTTTACTATGGCTAGTAAATACTCTTCGAAGCCTCTTTCTGCAAGCAAAACATTATTTCCTGAAAGGATGTCGATAGACTATAGCCCAGTCTCCTGAAGACCCCTAGCGCCGCACCGATCATGCGGTAGTACCACTCAACGGTGTGGTCAGCCATTTTTGTGCGAGTGAGATTTCTCTGCTGAAAGATATCTGAATCCTTGAGCTAATTGTTAAATAACATAGCAACATTTCTGGTAACGTTAAGTGTTAAATAGGGGAAGAACCCCGAATACCTAATGTGTACTTACTCTTTTCGTAAGCGCACCGTTTTCCTCCGAAACTAGAGGTGCAAACGCATTTGAAATCGTACTCTCCGATAACTGGATAACAAGTCCCTCCGTTCTTGCATGGGTGGAGATCACAAGGAGCCTGCGAAGAGACAATATAGCTTGTCAAATTACGTAGTGGTAACATTTTACTAACATAAATTAACATGCATCGACATTGAAAATAAAAAGTGCGACGTCATCCAAATTAATTTAAGCTTAATCTTTCATTTTAAAATGACAGGGGTTGTTCATATTCATAGACAGAACATTTAATGGTATCGGTAAATATTAATTCCAGGCTACTTCCAAGCCGCTAGTTTTTTTTTTTTATTGTTAACTTATAAAATAACTTGGCGAACGACAGGTGATTTAATCGTTAATTTTTAATTTGCGCTTCAGAGCAAATTAATGCGCGTGGGACCTTAAGCCGTAGAAATTTTTGGACGGGGCTTAAATTTTCGTATAAAAAATTAAGCAATAAATACACTCGCCTTACGGCTTATGCAATTCTGGGAGACTTTTCAAATGCCATTTTCGTTGCGTCAATCGATATACGATTAGTTCACACCAATATAATACTAGTTTACGCTAATTAATATTAACTACTAATAATTCCGTAAATTATAATGTTTTCCTCACGCAAACCTTCAACAAAGTATTGTTAACTTTACGGGGGAGGCAACAAGACACATGCATTTTAAAATCTTTCACTAATTAAACGCGCAGCATAGTCAAAGATAAAACACTACGAACGCCTAAGAAAATTTTCCTCTTTCATAACGGTCTGAAAAGCTGTGAATTCCGGTTTCTAAAACTGTTCAATGACATACTTGTCTTTCCGTCATCAATCTTTTTCTCTACAGACTTTCGAGTGATTATCTATAAAGACACAAGCTTAAGCTACTTTGTTTTTAAAGGCAATGAGAACAGCACGACATGGTTGCAGCTCACAGACAACGTGCTTCGGGACGTTTATATTTTGATCTGGATCTCCTAATTCGGAAATTCAAGCATTTTCAAATAAAGATACCTCCAAGCGCTTTGCCATTCTTTGCCAGCCTCGAGACTGTTTATAAATGCAGATTAGAGCTTTTCTCGTTGGTCTATTTGCTTTTTTTATTGCATGAAAAATGAATTCCATTTGTAGAATCGAATGAATGCGAGTGGCGAATTAAGCATCGATGCATCAGATCTAACAGAAACGAGAATAAATTTTTAAAATTGTATTTTCCACGTAGGTCTGCGAGTTGCGAAAAAAAAAATTAATTTAAAAACAATTCTTTCCACTTGAAAATTAGTGTCATTTCGTTTTTTCTAATTTCTTAAATTAATAACTTTCATCATCTCGAGATGACATTTACAGCGCGCTTTATTCCTGAAATCTAATATGATGCAGCTGCCAATTTGTCGGAAAATATTGAAGAACTTGAGCTTCTTTACAAACCTATCTTTTCGTAGCTGGGTAGTAACTGTGTGTATACGTAGATAAAGAAGTCCCTCACTTTTTAACTTTGCATTTAACTTGGCCTTCGTAAACGAAATTTGCAGCCATCTTTACGGCAGGTGTTTCCAGCAAAAACTGAATTTTACGATTCAGTTAGAATAGGCATGGAAATCACACAAAAATAAGCCGTGTTTCTTAATTCTTTAAAACTTCGCTTCAAGGCGAGAATATGAACTTTTCGAGAACTTAGAGATAAAATATTATAAACTCGCCCGGGGCCGGTTGCCACTAATACTCGACCACAAAGACAAAGCTGTGTTGAAAAGAATTGTAACCTTTTCTTTAAATACACGTACCGTAAAGCTGTGGTGATGGAAGTCCAAGCTACCATTGAAGGATTCCGACGAATTAAATTTGTCAGTATCCAAGATTTGACAGAGATATTTTCCATTTGCATCAGGAACTGATCTGAAATTCAACGATCGGCATTGAGAAGACTCCGCACATGCTGAAATGCAATCCCGCTCACCATAAACTGTGTGAGATTCGATTGGTGTCGAATTGAGCTTGTGATGTGGAAATGGATAAAAGTTGGCGTAAACTAGAATTCCATCAGCGACATCAATAACACCTTTAAGGCTCGAAAGCTGATCTTTGCATAACGACATACAAAGGAAAGAAATGGTGGCAACGAGCAAATAAACTAATTTGGAGAACATAATGATAATAATAAGGGTGAACGGAGATCTCCTTCTGATTACGTGAAGTTGTACCACTCAGGCGTTAACAAATTGTCCATGAATGTTTGGGCGCATCGCGCCCTAGAATGGTGCAACTTTGAATGAAAGATTAAAGGCAATTGTTATGAATTAAGAGGGAAAACCGTAATTTAATACTGCGTCAGAATATTTAATACCAACAGCTTGGTCATTTGTTTATTCTCATTTTTTTTAAAGAATATTGTTTTTTCTCAATGTGATTTTTGTTTCTCGAGACGACGTCGAGGGAAACATTGAGATTCGAGGGAAACATAATTAACTTTTCCGCATGGAACCAGTCATTAAGTGATTTGTTATATAGCAAAACAAATTGGTCAAACTGGTGGAAAACGACATGAGGCCACCTTTAATTACTTCAACGTCATCCAAACACCAACTTGAATACATTTGAAAACAAAAATGTCATACACTACAATCTAATTTTTGAAGCCAGTCAACAGGCCTTAGAGCCTGATATGACGCATATAAACGTCTTGTAGAAATGTTATTAGCATCGAACATAAGAGCTACTGAATATGCTGTGTTTGCTTCTTTTTTGTCTAGTTTTTCCGTTTAGAAAAAGGAAGAATTCTATACGGTTAAGTTAAAGCATACAGTTGTATGCCAAAGAAATAAATAATATTCGTTTTAGAATGTCTGCGTCAGGTTTATTTTTAAAACCTTCTT
>OMLO01001478.1_pt1 | contig 18102 bp, 15 predicted proteins | sample 1674811 | NCBI WGS metagenome assembly OMLO01 (sample SAMN06265003, study PRJEB25207) | coral metagenome | isolation source: Coral host | place: Mexico:La Bocana,Puerto Morelos, Mexico | collected 2008-11-13 | reverse complement strand
CGTCCGTACTAGCTCAGATGATTAATTCAGCAGATAGAGACATCACATGCAGTGGCCATTAAGACAATTAAGGAACACTTGCAGTTCCATGTAGCAATGGAGACCTTCAAGGGGAGGTGTTTACGTACAAGTTCTATGGGGCAGAGCCGTTATTTCGCGAAACTAAGTTGTCTGCGAATTTTTTACCAGCTAGTTGTTATTGGTGGTGTGTCTCAATATATAATATATCTATTTGAAGTATTTTACACTATACAGGCGAAATTGAGCTTTTATTCAAATTCTGTGATGTAGTGCAGCAAACTTGTTCAGCTTCAGGACTAGGTGACAGTTTTTGAAGTTTTCGTTCAGGTTTTTATCAAGCATTTAAAGCCTTGAAACGCCAGTAGTTTAAAACAATATTTATTCAAGACAATAATTAGGCAAAAACCACAGGGTAGAACAAGAATGATAAGTTTTGACCAGAATTAAAAAAAATAGTGAGGAGACAAATTTTCATTTCCGTCGTTATGCCTGGCTGTGTTCCAAGTTCACCTGATATCAGCGGCTAAAGGCCCAACACTGAGGCCCCAGTTATATGGTGTCGGATACCCGAGACAGCCCTCCCCCGAGGCAACTTTATCGAGCGTTTATATGTGAAAACATGGTCCCTGTACTCCGAGTCGAAGTTGACTCTGGATTATTCATAGCCTTTATTGTATAAGCTCTTTCTTTGAGTTTTCCTTGGTAATTCAACCATAGTGGGTTTTGCCGACTTAATTTTCACCTCTTTGATTTGGATTTCTGCTTTAAATTGGCCCGGTTAGGCAAGCCAAAAGTTTATTTAAAGAAAAGTTGTCCCGCTTGCCAGGGTTACCCTTTCTGCACACCCAACACCATATAAATGGGGCCTGAGTCGTCAACTTTGTTCATTAAACTCTTTTTTAATTGAATACTGGTTCATGCAGTTCATTTTAACACACTGGGTGAGATAGTCATACTTTCTATGGCTACTTATTTTACTGTAGAATTCGTAAGCGTACTAAGTCATTAGTTATTCAGACACTCAGTAAAACTATGGCATCCCCCAGTTATCTTTCAGTTTTGGTCCAAGTGTTATTCAACGCCATAGGCGGTTTTCGTATAGTTTGGATTCTAGGTCAATTTTGTATAACACTTTGAATTTCGATCGTTTCCTTCGACTACCGTTTTCACCAGCGTCTTAATCGCAAGTAAAATTGAGGCTAGCTTGGTTAGGTTGAATAATCCAAGTCAGAAATGTTATCATTTTCTACGTGAATCAACCAGACATTTTTCGGTTCTGTGATCAAAAGGATATCCCATAATATGCTCAAGCTGAAGATTTTCCTTCTTTTCATCTTTACCCGCTTTTTTCGATTTATTTGTACAAATGCCAGGCGCATGCTGTAACAATGTATCTCTGTATGGTAAACATCGGCTTTTTATGATCAGCTGCCCGTTTCTGTGTTAGCCTTGTCAGCCCCTTCGGATCTCTATTCTTACCTACCAAAACATCGTTTAAATCACAATAACTAAGTTGGATAAGGCGATTAATTCAAACTACAAGATAAGCGTCGGCGGATATAATTCAGCAAGCAAGACTTATAGAAGACCCTATTTCAATAAATTTTATTTCAGTGTCTCAGCCCGGGCTTTCATCAGTCCATCGATCGGTTTAAGCACTATTCTACGTCTGATTGGTTTTGACATGAATCAACTTTTTCCATTAAGACTGTGTTTTCAGGTTTTCGATTCAAGAGATTTAAATCACTCTGTTCTGATAAGATTAACTTTTTTTGTTACCTCTTTGTCACTTTCAATACATGTACTTAAAGACAAACATGACATTGCTAAGGATATTTTTCGATGCTTTCGCTTCGAGTTTTACCGTGAAGTACGTTACTTGTATTATTAGATGCAATTCTAAAGGGACAGGAAACGGCTTGATTTCAGCATCCTTGTCTTGCATGAGAAATCTTTAAACAGGAATTCAAACGTGATTTATTTTGCTATTGTGAAGAATCTCCTTTTTCAACTATCGGCTGAAATTTTTTTTCACGGTCTGGCACCCCAGCCCGGGCGGGATTTAATTAAATTCAAAGCACGTTTCAGCTAAATAATTGACCTTGAATTTGCTCTTAAAACAAACAGAATACTGAACAAATACGTAACGCGACATTTCGCCAATTCAATTCATTTACTATCAGTTATTAGTCAAGCCAAAGCCACTGAAAGACACTGCTTCGAAAAATTAATGTGTCTTAAAAATCCCAGAATATAAACTCGATTTCAATGAACTATTTGTCCTGATAGTTAACATGAATCAAGCAATTAAATCAAAAATATTGGCCAACCCCTACACTTTTCCGGAAAATGGAATAAATGTTAATTTAAAATAGATCTTAAGAGATTTATGTGTTGATATAGTATCTACTTGAGGAAAATGTCGGAGTCCGAATGAGCATTTAAAAATGACGCCAAAAAATTGAATCGTGTAGTTGTAACTACCCTGCAAGTTTTACTGAAAGGACCCATTCAAAGCTTGAGCTTTGCTTAGAGTTGAAAGATCCGGATTCGTCAGGTTTATTGAAAAACCATTTAAAATAAATGTCGGAAACGAATTTACTGAAAGCTAATGTAAGATAAATCACTTGATTCAAGGTGGGACTTTTTTTTAAATACAATAGACAAATTTATAGTAAATACCTGAAACTCACTGACTGATATTGTTGAGTGATACCCTGGATTAATAACATTAATATTGAAAGCACGTGAGCATAGAAGTGAATTTTATTTTACAAGCGTCGTTAACAAAAGCGTCTACAGCTTTGAAGCGATTTCTCTAGGAGTTGCTAGCTGTTATATTATAGCAAACAACGAAATGCAATAGCTTTGATGTTACAAGACAATTCTCCATTTGAAAAAGAATTTCAGGTGATGGTACCACCCTTATTTCATCCTTTATCTTGGAGTTTATGGTTTAATCGCCACAGACATCAGTTAGGTGATCTACATAAAAACACGACATATCAGGAAAAATATATCCTTTTGACTCAAATTGGATTGGCCCTTGAGGCATAACAAGGAAATTTTTTACGTAGCATTTTCATTCTTAAGAAGAGCACGTGCAGGAATTGCGAATTATGGAGTACTTTCTTATCTTTAGAAAGTATGATTTTTAATTGAATTCACTCGCGCCAGTAACTGATAGGATACGAATATAAGGCGAGTTTTGATTGGTTAAAAATGTGCCGCATGGTTTTGACAGATATTTGTTTTCATCTTAATTGTAATATATTTAAACAGAATGTTAATGTTCTTAAGTTCCTGCTATGCCTTACGTAGCTTACCATGTTGCACGAAATTCAATTCCGGCTTGAAAATCGATCAACTGAACGAGAACCGCCTAATTGTGATGTTTTTGTATACTTTGGGGATAAAAAATTGAAACGGGATGAAACATACTCCTTCCTATGCTATTGTGCTAATTGTGGCGTAAGGTTAGCGAATGATTCATTCTCTCTTTACTAACATGAACAGATCGAAATAAGAAAAGTTATTGTCCCAACAGAGATATTAATTATCATATTTTTACCGATATTAGACTTTCGCACTCGCCAAAATATTTATTCATATTGCAGTTTTACCGCCGTTTCTTGACGAAAAAGGCATAGGGTCACTACTCCTGGTTTATAAGACACCCTAAATTTTACAGTCTTCATGTCGATTTGTTAGAACAAGGCCAAACCGAAGGGTTGTCGTTTAATTTTTTCATTTCCTTTTTGAGTATCCGGCTAAATAAAAGACGGGTTTCATGGAAAGAAAATAGCTTTTGATTACCGGCTTCTCTTTGATATAAGCACATTGTAAAAATAAGCCTTTTATGTGATTTAATTCTGTTTCCAGCTTTGAACGCGGAAGATGTAAAGAGATAGAGCTTGAAATAAATATATTTCATTAAATTTGGTGAAGCTCAGAGATCCGGGGAAGAGTGGGTTAGTCGCAACTTTTTAGCGCATTTGCCCTGCAATAACGACATTTCTCTCTCGCGTAGCAGTTCTTGGACTGAGTTGGACAGTCACGTGTGTTCAGTTATTGATTGTTGATTGCTTTACTCAAACTGCGCTAAGCCACTAAATCAAAGTGCGCGAGATCATGCATTATTTCAAGTGAATCAAGTGAATCAAGTGTATTTTTAAGTAAACTCCAAAGCGAAGACGCGACCCGTTTAATTAAGTCAAAACATAAGTTTTCACATTGTTAGCCCCGCAAAAACCGAAAGCGGAGGAACATAATACGCTTTCAATTTTTTTTATTATAAGTCGTTGATAGGTAAGTCCTCGTCAATATTTTAATTTGGACTTGATAATTTTAAACTACTGTGCATCACTGAGAAAGTGCTTCGTATAACTGGGAAAACGTCGGCCTTTAAGGTTAACTATTAAACATCTGTTAACTGAACAACAACTTTAGTTACACAATATTACTGAGTTGCAAGCAAGTGGGAGTCTTGAGTACGCATGCTTAATTTGGATTCAGAGAGGAAAAGAAGACAAAGATCGAGGAGCCGACAGAATTCCTGATTAGTCTAAAGGTACATTTATCGGAGCAAGAAAATAAGTTTGAATTCTTGTAGCTTGCCACTGGTTGCGAAAAAGGCAGAACGGAAATCCCATAATTAGCAACAAGTGCTGGGCTTTCTTTGAGTGGTAGTTGCGAAGAAGGAATGGAAACACTGCCATGAATGAGCTTATATGGTTAATGAAGTTTATCCCTTACTAGATGTTGGGAATTATAAATTGAAGAGAAGAAATTAGGCGACAGAACTGATATTTGCTTTAGAAGCGTGTTCAGTTTGAATAAAACTTATCACACCCTTGTCAGGCGTACCGCATTTAATCATGGCCTTGGACAACAGCCGTCATCGTTTCTTGAGTAATTTCAACATTTCGTGACTTCTTTAAAACTAAACCTTAAAAACTTAAAACCCCTTGCTGTTAACTAAATTTTTACAGATATGGAACACAACGTTTTAAATGCGATATTAAAGATAACATCTAAGATGCGAGATCGTTTCGTGACTTGAGACCGCCAGTTATCTTGTTAGCGCCAAGTGCTTGTTCAACTTAGTATATAATGCTCAAACGTGATATCACTGCGAAATGTGAAACAACTTGCAACAAAAACAAAGCAGAATATCCCTAATAGATTACTAAACTGTATCAATTCCTGTTGATTCATTTGCTGTCAAAACCTTTATTAACGGCATCGCGTTTAAAATTAGTACTCCACTCGGTTTTATAGGTTTTCTTTATTGGAAACATTTTGGAATATATTTTTAATAACATTGCTTTTGTTTTCAGATATATAAGTCATATTGTTATTGCAGAATATTCCGCTAAGGAATACAAGTAATAATGCATGCGAATGAGCGAAAATATCGAATCAATATTGTTTAATTTCTCATCAAACTGAAAAAAAAGGCTCTGCACGCATTACGGACCCACCAATCAGGAATTTAAGAGAGAGAGGGTCAAGCACGTCTCACAGAGTAAAAAGATTGCACATGGCGAAATTAAATTTAAATTATCCATGCAACACAAAGAAAAACTAATCCAGAAAGTTATTTGCTATATATTGCAGCGAATTAATTTTCTTTTTGAGACTTTCTTTTTAGTGTTTCCACGGAGTTCAATCAATCTTTGTCAAGATGGCATCGACCGGTACTGTTTCCCGCGTGGGAGAATATCACTTACACTGAATTTTAGCAATGCGTGTACGCCCGCTCTTGTGTTCCGAACTCTCCCAAAATTAAAGGTGGAGTAGGAATATAAATTATCTAGCAGATAGGCGTCTTGGATTTCCACTTTTTTTGACAAAACCTGAGGCTCGGTAAGTGTGCCATAACGTTTGCTTTTGCTCTACTATTGAAAACACATTTTGTAGACTTTTTACACCTGGGTAAAATAATTGTGGTATTTTCTTTTATTTTACATTAAAATTAGTCGATTTTACAAGGTGACGATATTTTTATTAAATGATTTCCACGTTAGCAAATTATGAAGCAATGCAATTATCTATGGGCAACTAAAGCCATTTTGTTTGCCAACATATCAGCTCATTTCTCTTCCTTTTACAGCTCGCCAGTTACTATATTCACGGATTCGAAACATAAAATGTAAATTAGGTAACTTTTGGCATGAGAATTAACCATGTGGTAGTTCTATGAATGGAAGAGTGATATTGTGCAAAAAATACCTACGAGAAACAAAAGCGAAGAAATACGCATTGCTGAAAGTATCTTGGTCATTCTTAAAAGATTTGTCTACAATATTTGCGCCGAATGGGGAAAACCTGCATTTGCAGCAAAGCTGAATAAACGATTTTTTTTAAAAAAAAAATCCTCATCGAAAGGAAGCGAAGGACGCTCTCGAGAAAGCATGAAATATTAATCATATTCGAACAGAATTGGAAATCAAGCCGGCTTTGTAGTATTTCGGCGGATGTATTGATCTCGGAGAAAAAAGATTTTCCGACAAGATCGTAGTCAATGGCTAGGTTAATTTACAAATGGAATTTCTAGATTTAATAGGTTCCCTCGATCGAATGATTGCTTGGCGTGCAAACTCGGTTGAGGGAAGAAGCGTTGCCTGACGCGGAAAACCTTACATCTTACTTTGCATACGTCGAAAACAATACCTTAATTCATTTCAACGCAAAAAGCATTTCAAAATTCTTAAATATAAACGTATAAACGTTCCTGATCCTTGAAGGGAGGTTGTAGAAGCTGTATGGCAAGTTCTGCAAGCTATGGTAGAGAACATGCGAGCTCTCTAAGTTTCAGGTAGAAATATTTATTTTTTTTCATCCACTCTATATTTTATATTTCGAGCGTTCAGGATTTTCCAGAGATAACCATATATAAATGGAGATTGCAATCTGACACAGGCCGGAGAGAAACAGATAACATCTTGGTGTTCACACTCATTGGGAAAAAATTATTCCGAAAATTCTGATCGTTGTTTGACCTTGTTTGAAGCTAAATATGTCGTTTGGCTTCACAAGTGGAAGTGTGTACCGCCGATAGCTTTGCTTGCTACGTTGAAGCTGTAAGAGGCAAGGTCTTCAGAGAGAGAGAGAGAGCTATAGAATCTGAAGAAGCTTTCAGTTTTTAGCTCGAACTTGTCATCCACGGGAGAGTTTTATTGAAATCTACTTTATAATTTCAAAAGGCACCTCATTAAATGAATCTGCATTGGCAACACGCGAGGAAGTGTTTTCACAACATGCACACAAAACTGAAGCTACAACACGATCTGTAAACAGGGAAAAAAGGAAAAGAAAAACAGAAAGTTTGTTGAGTTAATGTCAGTTCAGTAATTCGACGCAGGTGGTAAGGCTTTAGTATGTTGGCAAGAAAAGAAAGTGTGGAGCGTAGCTACAACCGTCAGTGGGTTAAAATCTCTATTGAAATAAAACGATTTTCCGTCCGAGCCACTTAATCACGTGCCAACTGTGAGTGCAAAGTTACCTCCTGCTGTGGTTTCCTCTAAGGCACATCGCTCTTCTCACGAATTCGGCCAAACGCCATGTAGTCATTTCATAAGAAGAACAAAGACGTTCTTCTCTTTGATCGTAAAATCTCATTTTCGAGCAAAATACGTACACTTAATTAATTTCTTCTTACCGAGGAAGTCTTCAAATTTATTTCTTACCAGATGTATTAAGTCCCCTGTGCACGTGTTCTGCGTCCGAGCCAGTGTTTTTTTCTATTATGCTAGGAATAATATTTGCTGAAGAAAAATCTCACTTAAGTGCAAATGAACTAAGAAGAAAGCAGTTCTTAAAGTTGAATGACATTCCGTGCCCGGGATAATATTATTTAGAAATTGCTCTCGACTGGAAACTTCGATAAAATAGGCTGATATGCTAAATTTACTTGCTTATTTACTGAACCGCTTAGCAATTCAAACTTTGCTGCAAATTGCACGGCAACAAACCTGGGCATTTGAATAAATTAAGTTCTCTGTTAAGCCTTTCCGTTTTTAAGTGTCACCTTTAAGCTCATTGGGCCTTACTTGATCTTTACCTTTCTTTAGGTGCAGCGTTTGGTGCGAGCGACGAAACGCCGAGAAAGCGGATTCTGGACCGACTTGAGCGTGCATATTGTAAACTATGCCATACAAATGTGGCCGAGTCTCAATAATTGCGTTTGGTGCAGTTCGCTAAAGAGATTTATTTAAGTACTTAGAGATTTTTTTTTCCGGAGTCGCAACAAAAGATGTTGCGTCACGGCGCAAACAAATCAAACATACTGACAAGAGTGAACTGAAAAAGGCACACAGGGCAAAATGCAAGCTAAAGATATTGGTTTTAGTCACTGCTTGACATACAGTGGTTTCGAACGCAAAATTTACATGTTAGTGATTGACGGGAAGCGGAGTTCGATTTCGTTCAAGGTGGGTTGAACAAAAGGTGCTGTGAATGGAATTAACGAGGAAAAACGTAAAGAGAAGCGAGGAAAATAGGCTGTGTGCTGATTTGAATAATCGAATATCGTATGTGAATTGTGTGCATAGATGGACTATGTATAATTCATTACCACTACAACGACCTCAATTTGTTTTTTCCATTTCACTTAGCCCGAGAGGAAATAAGCGAAATTTACAGATATATTATATTTAATAATATTTTCTTGAATTTCACGAAATCTTCCGTACTCGATTTGTTTCCTGCGATGTACATTCCCATTCAGAAGAAGAACGAGGAAGAGGCAGTACACATATCAAAATTGACGTTTCTATTTATAAGGAAGGAAGCCCTTAACAAAAAAGAAATAAACATAATTCTTAAATTTCTTTTTTTCTGTATTTTCCACAACAATATCAGAATAGGAAGCCGAGCGTGTCAAAACTGACGTTGTGTTTGGAGTGAAGGTGATAGTGAATTCATTAGAGTAATTTCTAACAAAGTCCGCGTTGTGCAGATACAACTTGGTTGGCTGCTTCTGTAATGAAATATTTCTTTTGCCTCCAAATTCATTGATAGCAAAGAGGAGGACGTCAGCCGGAAAGTCCAGCCAATCAGAAGCGGTCTTTTACCTGTGGTCGCTTTTTGATTGGCTGTTGAGATTGTTCTTTACAAGATGACATTTATAATCAGACAGACCCAATTCGGCATTTAGAGGCCACAAAAGCCCTCCAAACTAGTCATCTTTGTACGTATGAGAAGAAAATTTTAACGAATTTCTTCGATCCTTGCCAAGCCTCAAACAAATAACCTTTCGAACGAAACCATTAGCTCAAGAAAGCGCTGACACGTATGTATCTGAGGGGGCTTTCCCGGTATGAAACGAAATATGTACTTTCTTAGTAGCGGTGAAATGCTTCGCTTTGTAAATTTCATTTTGCTGGTGTACTAAGCCAGATAATTTTCCATTTGCCCTAGGGTTTTGGATTATGTGTGAATAAGTAAAGTGAATTCGAACGGAGATCAAATGAAGATAGAAATAATAAGATAAACTTATTTGTTTCAGGCCTTTACTGTGTTGGTTAGATGCAGCGAACGAATAGAATTTACTACTACTACTACGAAATGCGAAACTGAACTAAGATGTCACGGAGCCGACAAAGGTTAGTTCAACAGCGATCGCGAATGATCTGTCCACGATAAATCTTGTTCATATTCTTTTGAATTTATCGAATTTATGTTTGTGACGGCTGATATCCGGTGTAATTCTCTTTTAGGGCAGTCGACAAGTACGAGTGATTGCAGACTACCGTGAGCGTCACTCATTATTCTGTCATTGACTACAAAGAAGTGTAGATCGTGGTCTTCATGTGGTGAAACCACTATGGTGACTGTCATTACTAACAAGCTGAAAAATCAGTCCCTCGAGGATCTCCCGAGTAATGAGCCGGAGGTAAGAATTCTATGAATTTATGTCCGTTCGAAAGACCTGTCGTAAGTTAGTACGCTTTTGACTCGATCGCGAGTTGACACGAATTTCAATGATGTTTACTCTTCGCTGCTTTGCTTTCAGATAAGTGCAATCCAACTCCGAGTTAACCCTGGCCGAACTACGCACATTTCAGGTATAGTGTATTAGTGATATTTCACTTTCGTGTGGTCTGAGGAAGTTTTGTGGGATTAATCTTACTTCGAAATATCGCCAAATAAAAACTGCATTTAATCATCCACGCATTGTTTTTGTTCGCCTGTACTGCTACAAAACACATGCTTCACAAAGCAATATTTCCTTCGCTTTCAGAATGCCCCCTCGCGCACAGGCTGCGTCGAGATGTCCGCCAGATAATCGGGCACTCACGGACGCGGAGTTACCCATCTCATCGGCCTAGACGAACATACTGCAAGAACTGTTCTACAAGCGACTCATCTGCTATGCACAGGAGTGCTCAGCCACCCGCTAATAAGAAATTATGTTCTTCACTCTCGCTACCGGGGTGTGAGAGCGCAGAGGTGCAATCATCATGGGTTCCGCGAGCTTCGTCGGTTTGGCAACCGGTAGAAAACTGCGGGGTAAAACCACGCTCTGAATCTTGTCCGGACGAGAAATTTGAATTGGCTGAGTCGCTTTGGATGAACAACGAATCTATTTCGACACCTCCTGCCTCGCCAACACCAAGACCTGCTTCAGCAGATGCAGCACTCAGGGAAAAACACCTATTCATAAAAAACCAAAGGACTGATTCTGATATCACGGCCAACAAGATTAGCGATGCTAGAGACTTAAACTTTAATTGGAAACCGAATCTAGCGGGGATGCAAAGAAGCCGTTCACAACCCTGCTTCGATCGAAAGAGAAGTGGTATGAAAAGGAGAATGGAAGAGGACTTCGACGCGAGGAGACCTGCGTTGGACTTGGCGAAAATGGAAGAGGTCTTAATTTCAGATTCAATTTATTTCAGAATCGAGTAGGCAAAAAATTGTTTTTCCTTAATCCTGACGAGAAGCTAAATAATCACTGAGTAGTTTTGAATAATTCATTTTTATGAATATTTTACGAAAGACGGTTTCTAACTTGGTTGTTTTTTTTTCTTTTCGCGTTAAAAATGATTAATGGGTGTTTCAGACTAGTAATACACGGGTGGATTTTTTGCTTTGCAGACCTCGTACTACCGTTGTCGAGACAGGAAAAGGGGCCTACGGATTCCAAAATACATGGTAATTCAATGCTTTGTGTACCTGGTGAATGGTGTCGCTAGATAATTCTTAATTCAAATGCATATGTTTTCCTGTTTTAGAATAAAAAGTATTCGAGAGAATTAACAAGCTATTTCGCGGAGCCGGAGAATTTTACGCTGAAACCGATCGCTTCATCGCCCTTATACGCCCAGGACAGCAGCATTATGATCACCCCAACCTCGTCACCAACGAAGCAAATGGATTCTGGAATCGACATCGTCGAAGGCTTTAAAGAAGACAAAAAGATGTCTGACCAGGAAAACGGCAGATTGAATAATTTAAGCCCTAAAGCACTGGACGAAGGAGTTTTTCATTTAGATTACAATTCCGACCTCGATTTAAATTCTATTGAAGACGATCTTTTTTAGGAAAAAACACTTTGTCATGTACAGTCTTTTAAACTTTCAAAAGTTTGTAAATGAAGCCGCTCGTACGTGGACCACTTACCAAAACAAACATTATTTATTGCCTTGTATTTAGATCCCAGAGTTGTATTATCTCCTTGAATATATCCATGTAGAAACAGGTCTTGTATATTTTTGCATATATTAAGACTGTGTACGCAGATGAACAATTTTTGCACGTTGTTCAAGTTAACATGAAGTTTAGGAAGGTACGAAATTCAACGAAAGGATGTATTAAAAATGAGAAGAGGTGGTTGTTATAAGATATTAAAGAGATTGTTTAATAGAGATCTTTGGAAATTCAAGAGCGACCTTTTCATTAAGGGCGGATGGCGATCGCAGTCCTTGAAGCGAATCGCGTTCATGAAGTAAACAAACTTTTTTCGAACTGATGTTTTACCGCGCAAGTTTAGATTTCGCGGCAAAATTCTTTTTTGACCAATCAGATGCAACTAATGCTGACGTCACGATTTTCTTAAAAGAGTCAAAATGGCGGCCATGTTTGTTGTCAGTTGTACTTTTGCAGAATTATGAGTGATTTTGCAAGTAAACTTTCCTTTCTAAGGCCCGTTTCGGCCAAGAAGAAAAATAAGCATCAGCTCTTCTCTCCGGCAGTAAGGTAGGTCTTTTTTTTTTCGTACATTTGTAGCTTGAAAAGGGTGTAGTCATAGATAAATCGAAGACGAGAGGCGAAAAATTGCACTATAAAACGAAAAATAAGGTGGAAGCTGGTTGAGTAGATATTTTAATTTCTTCTAAAAAATGTATAATTTAAGATAGACCTGTTAACTTGTGGAGGCTTTTATTTTTGCTGACATGCTAAAATCTTCCAGCGTAAGGCATAGCTGTATACGTAAGGATTGTCTGCACATTTCCAGAGACGTGTTTTTTTCAAGCTTAATTAATTGAAGCTTTAAATTGTTATTGTTTGCGATGGAGGCAAAGCTTGTTATCTGCCATGCTGGGGACCTATTTGTTTTCTTAAAATACTGATGAGAATTTTCCTCAGAATTGCGAGGAAATTATCGATAAAACTATCTTAACAACTTTATATTTCTTTCTCGCAAGGTTGTACGTTCATGGAAGTTCATGGTCCTCCAAGTCGTTAAGTTTTCATTTTGATAAAATTATTCAAGCTTAATATGGGTATTTTTTCGCAAAATTGTTTGCTTCATAACTCGGAGCGTTGTTTCTAAAGATAATTTATTTGAAACCCAATTTAACACGTTTAATTTTTCGAAGGCAATAGCTTTTATGTATGTACATCGCAAGTTTCCAAGCCCGAGCAATAACCGGGCAACCAGTGCTGCGATAAGGAATGATTCCCTTCAATTTTCTCAGTGAAATGGGTTGTAATACACAAATGGGGCCGCTGATTATTTTTTTTTTTCGGTTTGTGAAAGCGGTTAGATCAAGAAAAACCGATCGATTAAAATTCACCCATAATGTGTTTTTGTCACTTCCCTTGTCACTTTCTTTACACTTTTTGTTCGTGTGGAAATCTATTCATCTCTATGTACCTTGAGATTACGTTCCGTAGTAGCATTCATGTTTTTATTTGCATGTTAGTCCAATATTTTAGTTCATTTTACCTGTGTATTTTAACCTCGTCCGGCTCACTTTGCGTTTTCTTGGTTTGAAGAACCTCGATATTGCCCGGGTTTTCGTGACCCTCTTAAAAGCTAGACTCGCAAATGTACTCTATGGTGACATTGCGCTACGGGTGACAGGAAACTCTTTCCGTTTCTTGCAAAATTATCATCTGATCCTTTATGACATGTGTCTGGGTTCCTGTTTTTCTTCCTCTGCTATCTTTGATGCCAGAAATTTAAAAGGGAGCACATGAGCTCCTGAGATAAGACATCCATGTTTCATTAACATAGGTGTACCCAGCACTCATTCAATTTGTTCAGGAAAATGTACTGTAGAGTAGAATTGGGAATTTCTTGTTCTGAACAAAAAAAAAAAAAGTGTACCTAGTTTGCTTGAGATGACTGTACAAAGTTGAGCGAGATGCCAAGTCCAAATGTATCCCAAATGTGTCATCTGTTGTGAAAGTTTCCATTTATCTGCTTTTGAAAATGACTAAATGAGATACCAAATATGATTTGGTTGACATGGGGTAAGTTAGCTTTCGAGGTTTAGAGTCATAAATGGAGTAATATAATGGATTATTTTCTATTTTTACCATTAGTGTTATTATTATTGTTATTGAATATGGAGATACTGTACATGTACAAGAGTGTTGGGAATCAGATTGACCAAACTGATTGATCACTGATTACAATGCCATTTATTTTTCCTGCTGGGGTTCCTCATGCTAGCAACATTTGCATATGAAGGAAGGAATGGTAAGAGAGGACCTCGGGAACGAAGTTGAATTTTTCTTCAAGCTAATTCTTCGAACCACAAGCCATGTTTTCTGATTGCATGAAAGAGATTTGAAAAATGTCTTTTAGAGCCATTTAACTGCTAATTGTTTAAGTTTTGGAACTTGTAATGTTAATAAGAAAATTTCTCCTATAATTTGCACTATTAATGTGAACAATGCAAAACCCTTACACGTACCACATTGTAGAACCAAAACAAACAATACAAGATGTACCAGAAATGTGTTATCAGTGGATTGTAGATGTATCATGAGTCCATAATAAGACAACACAGTTTTTTGTCAAAAATATATTCAATATCTTTGGCAATAACCGATTGAGCATTTTCCATTCACTCCATATCATTTAAGGTTTTTGGATCAATGATTAATAATAATCAATGATCGGCACACCACTAATGCAATTACAAGAAATTCAGTTGCATAGATTATAGTTCTTTCACTGCAGATGGAAGGCTTATTAACTACATGTACTTTTGTAAAGCTAACAACTGGTTTTCAAAGAGATGAAATAGAAAAAAAATTATCCAACTTGGATCATACTCTCTGTTTCTATAATAATAATTGTTATAAAAAACAGAGAGTGATTCCAGTTAGCTTTTTTTATTACACACTGTTGCTACTCTGCCTGTGTTGAATACTAGACTATCACAGATTAAACCCCAGCAAGAACTATACACAATGACTGTGGCCAGTGCTTAGTCTGCAGTCTAGAGTCACCACTAGGTAACTACATTAGTTATCTTGCTTTGAAATGAAGACTAAGAATTTTGACATATGAGACTCAAAAGCTTTAAGTATTATTTTCTTTTAAAGAGTGGTTTAAGCCCTCCTGCTCTTCTCCAGTGTGGAGGAAATCCACTTGTGTTTGAACCTCCTTGACAAAGATATTTAGATTGGTGGAAATTGGATTTCCATTCATGCCTATCTACTACATGTATGTGTTGATCATGTTAAAATATATATATGCTATTTTTCACTCCATTGCACCTTTTGTTTTAATTTAGTCACAAGCATACTTAATTAACTGTTTTTAAAAATTGCTCTTGTTATTCTAAATTGCATAACGCTCTTAGGAATAAGAGAATAATATAAGTGTGTGGTTATTTTTTAGTTTCACAACAGAATAAGTTCTAAATTATCTCTTGTTTGTCATTTGATTGAATAGTGTTGGGTTTAGGGTTTAGTTTAATGTCTGAAAACTTGAGGATGTAGAAAATTCAGCTGTATTCTGTTGATACAGATGGTCTGTGCTTCATTCAAGCACTACATTGCAATGATGCTTTGATGATAAAATGTGACCTGACACAAAAATATTAAGTTACAACAGTTTTTACATACACGTGCAGTGTTGTTAAATGTTAGAATCCACTCTTCTATTAGATGATTTTAACAAATTGCAATATTCTCAATTTGTTTTGCAGTATTGGTAGCATTAAAATGCTAATAGGGTGTCTGGTTTTGAGGCTAATTTTCTCTAATGTGCCATTTCAACAGTCAGATGGTCAAATATAAAGTGATTAAACAAATTCCACTGTATTGTTATTAAAACGTGAAGCCTATGATTATTTTTATTAAGTGTGCAATGAAAGACGTTGTTGGGTTTTGAAGTGAAATATTTTCATTAATATTAATACACGACTTTGTACAGAATGTATTTTGATGTTGTCTAATTTTCTTGTTGTTTGAAATGTGGCATGCTAATTTGAATAATATTCATTTGATAACTCAAAGCCAAGTTCAGCCAAAGACAGCTGTTTCAATTTAGTTTTTGATATTGATGTTTCAAATTCAAATTCAAGGCTATGCCTAAAGCAAGACTGCTGTTATTTAGATAACTTTTTTTTCTTGTTTGCTAAGCTTGACAGTGTGTGAGAGTATTAAATAAAGTAAGGCTGTTGTTAAGGACTGGCAGTTAGATTATTTGAACAAAGAAGAGCCAAGATCAAAGTGTCGCAGACCACATGATACAGAGATTGACAGTACAATCATGATAACATGTACATAGTATATGATTGAATGAAACAACAAACAAATTTGTGAATTTCTAAAGAAACTGTTGAGCTGTGTCAGAAGGCAAGTGGAACACTGTTGTGCCAGTACTGAGCTAGCCTACAGTACATCCAGTAACCACAGGGAGACATGAGTTGTTGTGGAGGCAGTGTGGCCCATGGTTTTCAAATTTAGTTGGTGCCCAGCCCAAGTCACGGGCTACTTCAAGCAGTCCAAATTTGTTAAATACACAATTCAGTTTCACCAATGTAGTTGTGATCTGATCTCTTTGAGGAAATGAATAAACGCTAACTGATGAAACAAGAAAACTTTGAAGGAAGAGTACTTTTTGGCTGAAAGTGTGCATGGACTGTCATTTGAACGTGCATGTGTCGGCGCAGCACTGCAGTGGCAGATTTCTTTTCACATGCAAAGTTTGCAAGATGAAGCAATGACAGCAAACAATGCTGTCTTCTCTTGCTACAACTGAAAGGCCATGCAGACAGACAGATAACAGTAGGTTAGGAATTAGAATTAACAAATATCACATCCAGTTCTGAAAGTGAGGATAAAATAGTCCACTTAGTATAGCCTGAATTGTCCAGTATCCATGGTTGTAGCTATGTTTGCATGGCAAGTTGCTCATTATGGTCTTTACTGCATCAATTGTATTTTCAATGAAAGATTGAAAGAAGTTTTAACAATGAAACATTTCCAGAATATCAGTGTTTAGAATTTCAAACAAACTGCAAACTGGAGTGAATCCATGTGGAAACAAAACAAGACCGTTGACTATGTTGTGATGATTCATGTATGTAAAAGAAAAGATGTCAACTGTAGTTATCTATTTTGGTGCAAGAGGTACAAGAAATCAAATAATACTGCAATAATTACTCTACTCATGGAATTGTTAAGCATACTGGTATTATTTTGTAGAACTTTGAAAGCAACTCATTTTAGAAAGGTGTTAAGTGTACAGTTAAGGGAGAGAAAAGGCCCCATGGGAGCACCCCATTCCCTAGGGGCTTCCTCCTCTTCAGCACTCTACCCAATAAGGCTGCCTTGTCGCAATAAGATAGTGCTCTGGCTAGTTGACAATTTCCTCCTGCTACTTTGTTCCATTTTGAACACCCTCGTGGCCACCTATTTTAGGTTGCTGGTTACAGTCCTCCAGCCTGCCGCTGTCTGGATTTGTTTCTTAGGAGTCCGAGTTCAACTCTTCGACTACTTTGAGTAAATAGCCATTGGTCTGCCTTCCAGCAGTTGAGATTCCTAAAAATGTATGTGCTATTTGAAAGATATGTTTATTTATTTACAGTGTCCCCAGTTAGCACAATGGTGCTAAATACATTTGACTTCAAGAACCGTGACTTCTATCACTTTTCAAACATAGTCACGTAGGTCCACTTATTTTATTTTATTTTTTTTTTTTATAAAAAGTGCTTATTTTGGCATATAAAAAGCAGTACTATCATCAATTATTAATAGAACAGAAATGGAGACTAATGACGTCTGGGACCAATCAAGTTTTGTGATCTTTTCTACGTGTAGTAAAAATTGGGTTTGGAATATACACTGCTTGTCATTTGTTGATTTCCTGGGTGTTTTCAAGAGGTTGGTTTGGCAGCTGGGACAAGCTTTAGTGGCTGTTGTCATTGTGGAGAGATGGCTGTTGTAGAGAGATTAGGAGTGACATTACAACATGGTCTTAGCAGAGAGGTATTGGTAGTTGTTGTGGAGATGTGGCTGTTAGTGTAGATTAAACTGCAGTACTCTTGATAATATTTTAAGGCGGGACTTAACCTAAAATTCTGAAAGTTTTTCGAAGTTTTGTTTTTTACGGAACTCGAGTCTTAAGGTATTGGAAGTTTTATTTGGACAAGTTCTGTTACTGTAAGTTTAAAGCTCGTTTTCTCAAAACAAGTTATTTTCGCCTTCTAGAAAAGATATCTTGAGAAGGATTTATTCATTCAATTAAGCTAAAATTTTCAGGATTTGTTGTTCTTAGTACATTCTGTGGGATAAGCATAGAACTTTCCCATCCAGTGCATTCTGTCGAAGTTATGTATTGAAACGTATGCCAGATTTTCTGTATCAGATTTAACTGGTCATCAT
>OMLO01001477.1_pt1 | contig 18116 bp, 5 predicted proteins | sample 1674811 | NCBI WGS metagenome assembly OMLO01 (sample SAMN06265003, study PRJEB25207) | coral metagenome | isolation source: Coral host | place: Mexico:La Bocana,Puerto Morelos, Mexico | collected 2008-11-13 | reverse complement strand
GACGAAGAACATGATACCGATTATGTTCACGAACATCATCACGAAAAAGAACATCACCACCACCACCACCATGATCACAGCCACCATCATCATGGCCACAGCCACGATCATCACGGACACAGCCACGATCATCACTCGGAGGATGTTAAGATGAAAGTATCTCATGACGAGACCAGGAGTACTCCTCCTAAACCGTCAGCGCAAGGTGGAAACATGTCTAAGTGGCTTCAAGCTATTGCCGCTACATTGCTGATCAGCGCAGCGCCGTTCTTCATCTTGTTTTTCATTCCACTACAAAGCAACTCGGCCGAACAGCAACCCCTGTTAAAGGTTCTCCTGGCTTTTGCCTCAGGAGGACTCTTGGGAGATGCATTTCTCCATTTAATTCCTCATGCGATCTCACCGCATTCACACGGTGGTGAAGATGGCCATGAACACTCGCATTCTCACTCGCACTCACACAGCCACGAAGCAGGCGGCCATCATGATCATTCGTCAGAAATGGTAGTCGGTCTCTGGGTTCTAGCTGGTTTGATTGCCTTTCTCATGGTAGAGAAGTTTGTTCGGCTTGTAAAAGGAGGGCATGGTCACTCTCATGGCGCTCCGAAAGTTGAAGCTAAGAACGGAGATGTCGCGACTAAAACGGAGAGCGCAAGCAAAAATTCTCTACCCGAGGAGAGTGACCAAGAGTTGCGGAGAAGGAAGAAAACAGACGAAGTGACAGAGAAGGAAACAATAACGAAAACAGCGTCAGGTAAAATACTGAAAATACAGTGAATCGTCTATGTTATAAATGCTAATTCTTATAAATGGAAAAGGAGAACTTAGTTTTCAGGTTGCGTTTCTTAAATTTTTAATTTCGCTTTTCCAGGGCAACAAAGCCTCGTGTCCTTTCAAATCGTTTCAACTATTATTTGACACGTAACTAGGTCTCGTCGAATTTTATTCAATTTGTTTTGTGAGAATGTTTGTTATTCCTCTGTCACGCTTTCCACTCTCCGAAAAAAATTAATTTCCAAGATATCAAATTTTTCTGATTCGGTGCGCAAATCATTATACCAATTTCACAGCTCTTTATTCGGCAGCTGTAGTTTCCCACGGTTCTGTTTTTATTTTGACAAATATTCATTAATTTGAGTGTATTTTTTCAGCTTTTTCGAGACTTTCGAGTCTTAAATCAATATAGATCGTATCTCGTGTTCGTCCGTATGCAAATTTAAGTCTTCGTCGACGTGTCACTGTGAAATTGATCTTTGTGGCTGAATAAATATCCTCGAACAAAGACAAAATAATTCTTGTTAAAATCGTAAATTTCGCCATTTTAGACTGGATTTAAGCGACATACAGTTTTCGGATTATCGGGATAAATTTATTTAAATTTGTAATGTTGCAATTTTTGTACCTTTTTAAATATTTTTGTTGTGCAATAAATATTTGATTTTACTAAACTTTTCATCGAAAGTATAGGTTTTTCTCTCCTCAACAGTGTTAGTGTAACCGTTTTTGCCAAACAATCTTTTTCTCATTACAGTAAAACCTAATCATAGAATTAGTTGATTATGGTCGTTGTAGCAACATATCTGCTCGAATACCATCCCTTTGTTCACTTCACAATTGATGACAACGTGAATTTATCTAGCCCACTATATTATGAAAATTAAAATTCAATTTTACAGTGAGGCAAATTTTTAATTTCTCCAAACAAGTTGCGGCTGACTGGCCCATTTGGATTTCATTATGTCCTTTTCATGTAGAAAAAAAAATATAATATACAATGTTCATTGCAAGAGAGTTTCTCCTGAAGTATTGTTAAGTGACATATATACATTAGGCACTTGGGAATTTTTTAGAATGCTCGAGAAGTTCTAAGATCACTTGGCTGCACCTTATCCTTCTTGGTCTATTGTCTCATATTCATATTAAGTTCTGCATCATAAACTCTATTTTAAATTTCCTGAATATCTTTTCATCTAGAGGTATTGATAGCTGAAATGAGAAAGGAGAAGATGAGTCTTTTTGATTGTAAAAGGGATAATAACAATTTTGGGTCCTTAAGACCCTATACATGTAGTGTTAAGCAATAGACAGTGTTGGAAATAAGCCATTGCCTGCTCACTGATGCGTGTGACAAGTGTTGGGGGAGTACAAATTATCAATCGCTCGCCCATTTGGAGATTATGATTTTCATTTTAGGGCTAAGCTTAAATATTTATCACACTTCTTTTTTTTCCATTTTGGCAACAATATTTCTAAACAAAAACCTACCAGTGCTTTTTTTTACCTTTTTTGTCTTTCAAGATGCCCAAATAATTTGCCAATAACACGCAGCTTAGTGTTTTATATACAATGTATTTCCAAGGCCTAGAATCAGGCTGATGATAGAAACCAGAATAAAAAAGTAAAATCAATCCCCAATCCTAATAAGGTGTCTTGTAAATGGAACAGAAAAAAAGTAAACTTGAACTAGCTAGCTGGGCCCCTATAATTACGAGATACAGAAAAAAAACATAAAATTTGTGAATCATTGCGAAGATTTTTTTGTGGCAGAGAGGGATTCTTTGGGCGAGTGAAAATAACACTGAGCTAGTGGATTTTGAGAGTCTCGCCTGAATGATGAGTGCTGTCAAAATTAAGTTTCCAAAACTGATTAGAGATGGGTAAGAGTTCCCTCCTCAGATCTGCCAAATGTTTTTGTTTACTCAGATCTCTTGTTTCATGTGGGATAGTAAGATAGCTATCAGTGATATTATTTTGACATAATTTTGTTGTGCAGGATTTTATTAGATGAAAAAGTTCATGGTTGCAGTCTTTCTGAAAGTCCTTTCCATTAATACTGTCCTGGCTACTAGTTTCCCTGTTTCAAGATAATCTCTCATAATTTCTTTGCTCAAGGATAACCCATAAGCAAAGGAGGTGATGCATGAATGATGATCACAAAAATTGAGAAAGCTGTTTTTCTTACAGAGCCACATGATCATGAGGATATCAAGGTGGCAGGCTACTTAAATCTTGCCGCAGACTTCACTCATAACTTCACTGATGGACTGGCCATTGGTGCTTCATTTCTTGTGAGTCGAAATCTCGGAATAATTACCACTCTCACAATCCTTCTTCATGAGGTTCCTCATGAGATTGGAGACTTTGCTATCTTGGTACAGTCTGGGTGCAACAAGAGAAAGGTATGTTCTCCACAAAGATGTTTGCAAGTTCCCCCTTCACTATACTATCCATTGTACCAACAGTCCCATTAATTTCTTTATATACCTAATAATTAATTTATGCATTTGTATGACATTCATTTGTAAATGTTACCTCAGAGGCTCTAATCCTGTTCTGTTAAAAGTGCAGTGTATGCATTTGGTATAGAAGTGATTTTAGCGATGTTGCGTTGTGCAGCCAATCCTGTGATATAACATACCCAAATTATATCTCCTAGTTGTCAAATGTTTTAACAAATTTCACCCTAATTTAATGTGCAATTTTTGTACTTATAGTAAATTAAAATGTGAATACAGGCTCACTGTTGAACTGCCAGCAGGATCTTAAATGCCAGCAGAATCGCTTGACACATGATAATTTGCTAAGATCTTGCAATCAATTTGAACTGAAAACAGAATATTTTGTCTATTAATTTTTTTACTTCCAAAATGTGTAGGCCTGGGGTATTTTGTCCTTGGGCCTAATCTTTTCCTTGAAGCTGACACTTTTAGTCAGTCATTTCTCTTGTGAATCTGTCAGGTTTTTAACAGTAAGGTCCACTTGTCAAGTGATGATAATAATCTGAACCATATGGAGATTGTTCGTTTTGAACTTCTTGCAAGGGTTTACATGCTAAAGATAGTTACCTTTTTTCCAGGCAATGTTTCTTCAATTGACAACAGCCACAGGGGCCTTAGCCGGCACAGTCTGTGGCTTACTGGCAGAAAACATTGGGGATTCTGCGACACTATGGATCTTGCCCTTCACAGCAGGGGGTTTTATCTATATTGCCACGGTGTCTGTCATCCCTGAACTATTAGAGGACACTAAACTAGGACAGTCCATTAAAGAAATTCTTGGATTGTTCACTGGAGTTTTAATGATGGTCCTAATTGCTAAGTTTGAGTAATCTCAAATAGAACTTAAAGTGTTATCAGATGGCAAGCTCACGTCGTCAATGGGCAAACTAATTTGCCACCCACTAATGGTCACTCATAACTTTATTAGTAAGATAGTTTAATCACACCTAAATGGTGAATGAGTCATTTTGCTTTCACACAAGAAATTAAAAAATTATTCCATTTTTGGAAGGTTGACACAATCATTGACTGTCCGCTGAAGGTGGTAGTGGTCTCGGAGAATGAAATAGATCCACAGATTGACAACAGACAGTCACAAATTTCTGATAATAAGTGTTCTTGTCACTTAATAAAACAGTTAATGTGAAAATTCTGACAAATGTTTCTCTCATTACAGATGTCATAAATGTATGAATGTATGCAATTCAACACAGGGTAAATTGTGATGGTTAGGTGTACCGGTATATATATGTTGAAAACAAATTGAATGTAATGTATTTTTCTCTTTTGTCTTCAACATTTTTGCACTAGGTATTTTCTAATTAAGATCATATTATATTAGATTTATTTGCCTTCTATTTTTACAATCCTGTTTTAGCATTAATAAAAATGACCATAATATTACTGGGGTTGAAACGTTTTTTGTTGTTTTGATTAACATTCCACACAGCTCATAGTTGACTTTTTTGCTCACTCTATGGCATATGTAGGAGTACAACAAAAATTTCAGACACCCTAGGTGAGCAAAAAGAAAATATTTTGTGTAACAAAGATTTTTGTGGAATTAAACTGCAATTCATTACTGTATTTATCCTACTGAAAGAAAATTGTGTTTTTGGACAGTTTCACAAACTGGTTCCAGTTTCAATTACCAGCCACTGATCGAGTAAGGGTGCCCCCACTCATCTCCCTGAACTGTTTTGGGGTGGAATGAAGACTGGACTTGAGTGAGTGGTGTGATCAATGCCTATTCTTTCTGTTGCATTTTGCCTAATTTTGAAGGTTGTTATTTTCACACTTGGGCAATATTTGAATGGACACTGAGCAATTCCTTGTAGGACTAAAAAACTTGAATGTACTAGAAACATATACATGTAAACTGAAAACAAAGTTGTTATTAAATGAAAGTTATTGTGAGTCAGGTGCTATATTGAGTTAATTCAGTTGTCAGGCATACAGAAGTGCAGGAATAACCAAGTTCTGAACATAATTGTAGCTCATCAAACAAAGATCATATAGAGTTTGAAGAGTTTTCAATTGAATTTTCAAATCGATACAAACTCTTAGAGAGCTCTATTCTCGTCCCCAGAGCCACCTGTCCTTTTCAGCGAGCAGGACCTTGGCACAATAAAAGGGTGGGGGAGTTTGTGCAGGCTATAAAATTGTGACTTGCTTGCTGCAACATGTCACAGGATGTCGTAAGGATGTAACCTCCTTCCTAGGCTCTCTTCACTGCCTCCCTTTGTTGGGTAAAGGGAGGCAGGGGAGAAAGAGCCTGGGTACAAGGTTGTTCAGGACGATTGAAAGGCCTCTGAAGTCTGTTTTGTGCCATATTTCTGAAATTGTCATTTTCAGGATCCCTCTTCCTTTGAAGGAGTAAAATGATTGCTTGCTTCACCTGCGACACTGACTGGGTGAAAAATGTTCGGTGTGTAGCCAGGCATGTTAAAAATTGATAAAAAAGAATTAAAAAGTTGTCACTGACTAAAAATATATGGTTAGGACGTTTCGGCCACTACTGTTGCCTTCTTCAGCAAAAGATGAAAAATGCAAATGTTAAACAGCGTCCTGCTATCACACATCACACATCTATTACATATTCTAGCAGGACGCCGTTAAACATTTGCAATTTTCATCTTTTGCTGAAGAAGGCAACAGTAGTGGCCGAAACGTCCTAACCATATATTTTTAGTCATGAGTGACAACTTTTTAATTCTTTTTTACCAATTTTTAGACTGGGTGAAGTCTGTTCCTAAGGATTGCTTATTAGCCACGGGAGATGAATACTGTAGTCATTTCCATAAATTTCTCAACCATACTGGACTTTAAGTGGATGTACAAACAACATACATTGTAATGTACTTTTCAAAAGTGTCGTAACTGCAATGAGACTGACAGCCTGACCACAAGCCCCACAAAACATGCCACTATTTTTCACTGATTCAGGTGTGAACCAGATTGTTCAGCTCGTCGCTTGATTTTCCCATGCATGCTTGCTGTAATCGGCGCGTTAAACCACCTTTCGCCTGCATTTGGATCCATGTCACAAACTTTCATCATTATGTTCAGCATGTCTAGTGTTATAGATATCTATCATGTTGCAGAAAGCATTGATGATTTGTTTATGGAGTGTTGTTTGGCTGTCTTGTAAACAGCTAGACTGTTTATCCGTTTCTGTTCCGTCTTTTAACTAAGAACAAATCACTTGTATATGGTGACTCGTTGCCAGGCCTGTTGCAATGCTGAGGGCAAGTCGGTTGGGGTGGGGAGTTAATGTATAGAGCCTCTAAGTATTTTTCTTCTGACTCGATAACAATGAGTTACCAATTAACACTGGATGCAGCAGGCTATAACCGAAGGTTAATCTGGAAGCTATTTCTGTTCATTCAATACTTAACCACAACTCGCTCTCCAATAATATTGAATAGACAAAAATAACAAGGCAAACCTGGCAGTAAATGGGACCATGGACACTGGGTGCTCCCTGGGATGAGAGTGGGTGGTAGTGACACACCGTGGACAGGTAATTGGGTGGTTAGCGGATACACCCTGCAGACAAAGTGGGGCGGTTAGTGGACTCAAACCCCAAAGCATAAGTACAACATGGGGTGGTTGGCGGACACAAACCCCAAAGCAGAAACTTGAGCAGTTGGCGGCACACACAGAGGATGAATTGGGGCGATAGCGCACTCATCCAGAAAATGAAGCCCCCCAACCTAGCTGCTTAGGTACGTAAGAATAAGGTGGGGTATGGGACCCACCCAGCCTGACGCAGGCGATAGCTAAGTGGAAGGTGTGCACCCAGGCCAGTAGTCCAAGTTTATTTATAGGGAGGGGGTAGAGGAGGGAACGGAAAACACTGTACACAAGCTGAGAAAAAAATAGCTGACGTGCCTAGCGTGCTACTAGTTCAAAGACTGGTGTAGTATAACATGTTCGTGAGTACTGTTTGTTGACATCGGATATGCAGCAGATACTAAAACTGATAATGTAAGATGAGCATACAATAGTAATGGATAGGATTAATACCTTTGATATGAGCCCTAATTGTTGAGAAGGATACCGAGACAACATAGCTAGTAGTGTCCATTGTTTATGGTATCATGTTCCTTGGCAAGTTCGTAATGCACTTACACGATAACAAAATAGCATCTCTGTGGCTGAGACATTTCGATGGACAGTAACAATAAGCTCTTGTGGTTAACTATACTTTACAAGTAAAGTTTACATATATTGGTTATGCTTGGTGGTAAACCACTACATACCTGCACCCGTTGAAGTGAAATAAGTAAGAGAATAAAGTAAGAGAATAAAGTAAGTGAATAACTCCTTGTGCATTCCATCTATTTCTTTATTACCAATCGTTTTCGTAGTTTTTACCTCATGGTATGACGTACATGTAAGTAAAGCTATAAAGTTTAGGAATCTACCTCCAGTTCACTCATTGGCTTATGCCATTATATAATTAATTTATGCATTGAACATGGATTTATGTTTTCCACTATTATTAATACAAGGGGCAACCAAAAGTGACGAGTGAGGGCGCTAAAAATAGATACCATGACGTAGCCTTTGTTGATGACAAGACACCCACTCAGGTTAGATTTATTTTAAATAAATGTTTATTTGCCACAACATGGAGTGTCTTTGTTGAACTGGCCTTTCCAATTCTGTCAACTAGAAGATTTAACAGCATTATTTAATTTCCAGACAGAGCATTTCTCTAGTTGCTGTGAATAAGCACTCATGCCAGTTCAAGCAATAATATTTCTTGGAGATTTCCTGAGCCTGTAGTACATATAAGCGGTGAAGCCAGACAGTGCATACCTAAAAGGGTAAATTGAACAGACACACTGTTAGGTTTCCAGGAAAAAAACTCGCAAAAACCAGTGACATATTTATTTAAAGAATACTCTTGACTGCATCTCTCTTCAATTCGTGTGTTGTCCAAGCAAAATGAAGAATGAGTGTTTACCAAATTCTTAGTGCTCAGTGCTGTCTTGTATCTGGTTTTAGTATGTAAAATTTTCAATGTTTAGAATGTCAATCTTTCCAACCAATCTTAAAGAAATAATTATTCACATTTATTCACTAATATTCATACGGAAAATTCAATAATTCAAGACATAAATTTATCTTAAGTTTCAACTAGGTATTTCATTTCTATTAGAAAACGGCCCAAGAAGATACATGCGCTGATTGGTTTTCTATTAAACAACTAGATTATGAGGTTGAGATTTCTATCGCATGTAATAAGAGTATGGCATTTGTGATAGAACGCTAGTACATTTATACTAAAACTGTATAAAAACATGGTACATGAACCAGTAATCAAAAAGAATGTCTTGCCCAAACTGCAACATAATGAACCCGGCAAGGGCTCAAAGTTTGCAAAGATAAAATAGGTCAGTTACACACCAAGTGATTATGTACTGAAGATGTTCGTTGCGAAGATAGACACGTGTCTGGCCTCCTCGCGGTCCCCCGGGTACTGTACTGGCTGAAATTAAAATAAGGAGAATGTAGAACGGTTTTGAATTAAGTGTGGTAAAACCAAAACCAAGAAACTACGAGTAATTACTTTGCAATTAGACTACTCAGCCAATCTCAAACTGTAGTAAAACCAAAACCAAAGTACTGGTAATTGCCTGACTACTTTAGACACACAATTGAAACCTGCTCTAAATATCATTGTGGGTTCTAACTTACCCTATATTTGATGCGTATGTATTTTGCGATATTCAGGAATATATATGTTAAGGACATTCATGCGAAAATTTTCTACTCGATAGAGTTCTTTAAAACTTATACTGCAGACAGATAATGATTTACTTGTTTCAGAAATGAAATAAAAATTTGGTGTCACCGGCTTCATTTCAGAGATAAGGCATGTGGAAAACTAGTCTGACTTTGATAATTTATGTTGCATTGGGTAATGTATATTTAAAAGAAGCTCCTCTTTCATTATTATCAATAAGACCATTAACAAAAACTCTTCACAATGCCTTTAACATCAGTCTGAATTAGGTCAGATCATAGACATGGTAGTGAAAATCCAAGATTTTGGTCTAAATAGGGGGGTTTTGGGAAGCAGGTCGCACGACCCCACCCAATGTTCTGGAGAGTAGTCTACAGGGTACCTAACACTAAAAGCATGAATAAGGTTACTACTTACCAGCATCAGCATCTACTAGAATCGGCAGGCAGCCTGTGACCTCTGCCATAGCATCCAAATCCCTTGAAAACCAGTGGTTGTCTTCTGGTCTATTTTTGCCTTGAAATGGCTGTCTCTGAAGAAAACATATTTAATAAGAAATCCCTAACAAGGGGAACATGATCATTTATTTCAAGGAAACAAGGGATATTTTTAGGATTAATTTGAGGAACAAGGGATATCTCTACGAGGGAACAGTGACAAAAAAGGGAACATTAATGGGATTTATCAACAGGGAACAAAAGAGCAAAAGTGAAAAAAACATGCTACCCACTAGGAGGCTCTCTATAATCATAATAGATTTAATACCAGGATAATAAATATTGTGTAATATGTATCTTCCTGTTGGCTTTCATCACCATCATCAGTGTCAACTTCAAAATAATTTAGTTGTTGTTGAGATCATTCATAACCCCCTCAGGAGAGGGTCAAAGTACTTGGTTTATGAAAGAATAGAGCTTTACATGATGGTTTCTTATAACTGGGAATTTTGCAGTGAAGTTCTCTGGTTGGGGGGAACAGTCTAACACAAAATGTAATGCAAGCAGAATTGCTAACTAAATTTTGAATATATACTATATTTAAATGGTTACTATATTGACATTGACTGTAGATTATCTTTGACATCCAATAATAAAATTATGGTCACCGTGGTTTCTTGAATTTATTTTTATCGTATGTTTGCTCTTTGTAAAGTATGATAAGAATGTGATAAAAAACCTTTTCTCCTTGTCTGATGAAGCCAACCATCTCTACTTCTCCCTCAATCTGCAAAATCAAAAGTACAGTTAGAACTCTGTAAATACAATGTTTACCCATGTTTGGTTGCAAAGATATGTAGTTGTCACAGCACGGTTGGTCATAAACCTGGGCTCCGCTATATCAGAGATACATCAATGGACAGGACTGCATATTAACTTTTTTTTGTTGAAATACATAACCTGAATTGATTTAGTTTACATTGTACAAAGATCCTTTCTCATGTAAAACTGAATTTATTTATTGGATAATGGCATTCAAGAGCTTTCAATTTTTGGGGGAGTTTTCTATTAACTTTTTTTAACTTTTTATTAATATTTAGGGGCATTTGTAATGAAATGATCATTCCATAAATGCTTGTTGAATATGAGATGATTATAACCAACCCTAAGTGCCTTGTTAGTTATCTATCATCTTGTATCCCACACATGCTTGTCGAATTCTTGTGGAATATTGAATTCTCTGATTTTCTCAGAAGATTTGGGCACACATTTTACTTAAGAAATTAGGACAAAAGAAGAACATTTGATAGATTCATCCTTTAATATTAACCTGTCCTTCTTGTCTTTTTTCTGGTTTGATTTTATCCTTTGGTACCCATCCTCTGTTCACAAAAATTCTTTGCCTATTAAAAAATTAACAAGAAAATTAAGACATACTTAACTAAAAAATGGACATTGAGATCAATAGTTAAATGTACATATCAGGTTAGATGCAGTTAATTGTTTGATAATTTAACAACAAAATGTGGCTATATTCCTATGGTAGTCGGCAGTGTTTGATATGTGCATGCACCAGAATTCCATGTTATTTGCCAGCCATGGGAGCAGTCTCCATCTAGAAGCTACCTGCCAATGTTGTAGGCTCCTGGATGTCTCAGGCACTCAAACTCCTTTAAGCAATGCAGTTGTTAACAAAATGATAATTCCTCCTAGACCAGGGTATAATAATAATTTATGTTAATTCACCTTACCCTGTATCAGTGATTTTAAACGGTGTGATGATGTGCCCACCAGATTTTGGCTGCCTTCCAAAGCCTCCTCCACCATGCGCACCTTCATTCAATGACCTTGGAAATACATGGAGTTCTTCTGAATGTTCAAATGTTCCACGCAATATCACGCGCCGATACTCCAGATCTTTTGATCTCAGCTTGTCAATACTGTCAATAACAAATAAATCCTTAATTACTACTACCCCTTTTTGAAAGACAGTAGATATTAATAGTTTCTAATAAAATCATTCCAACAGAAAAAAATCCTCATAATAGAAAGGGTGGTGAATACCGTACTTAACAATACTGACAGTAGTGTTTGTAGATAATCAGTTTTGATTTGATCTTGAAGTCTCAGAATTTTTTGTGCTGAGTCACAAAGTCTTTACTGTGTGTGTTTCCTTTTGCTTCGGAAAAACTGTCTTTTGAGTGTGGCTTTCCTAATTATATAGTTCATTAAGGAGTCAATGTCATTTCTTAAGGCTTCAATTAGTTTATAAAAATGTTAATAACATAAATTGATTACATCAGTTAAAGAACTATTTTGTTGAGTGATCAGAGTCACATACAAAATCATAAAGGGATACTACCTTATTAGAATTAGGGGGAACTATGTCTTCAGCAATGGGACTCTTCATTTAAGTATGCTACTATGAAGGACTGGAATGATCTTCTTAAAGAGGTAAGGGAAGTTCTGTTTTTAGTTTAAAAAATAACATATTTCAGTATTTCTTAGACGTAGATCTAAAGGACTGCTCTTTAGTGGGTACATGTACAAATTTTTCTAATTGTTCTTCTGATATTAGAACAATATATAAATATATTATATTTTATACTGCTAATCACAGGTTAATACTAGCTGCTCCCTTAGGCTCATCCAATCAGTTTTTTATCAGGGTAAATAAATATTTTATTATTATAGGGAATACCCTAGAATAGAATGAAGCCTGAGTTCTTTAAATAGAACAAAATTCTTTAAATAGCAAAATAAAATAATAACCTTCCTATTTCCTGCTTTAAAAATAAGATAGCAGTACTTATGATTTAGAAACTTACTCCTCTGGAAGATCTAGAACTGGGGCAGTTGTTCTCGACTCAAGCTCTTTGATCAAGCCTTTCTTCCATTGTAGCCTTTTAATCTGCCATGTTCCAAGACCAAATGTTGATATTGGGATTATCAGCAACAAATAGTGCATCTTGGATTCCTTTGCTGCTGTGTTTGCCGTTGACATGGAGCAGGATTTTACAAGGTGATGAAGTACTGTTTGAAATAATAACTTTATTATTGAAAACATACACTCAGTTACATGTCTTAGATGGTGTTATTACAATTAATAGAGGGGAATCATTATGAAACCATACAAATTTCTTTTTTGTAGGTTTTTGTTTACTTTTTTGGCCGTGACCATGCACAAAACACAATAGTTCTTTATTTTGTACCAAGGAACTAACAAATAAAAATGTTTTGGTTACATAATCTGCATAATTCATGCATAGTGTATGAGCACAAACCAAAAGATTGTGCACAGCTGTGGAGGTTTCAGGTTGTATCGCTCCATTGCCTTGTCACCCCAAGTTATGTCGCCCCATCAAAGTTATGTCGCTCCAACATTGAAGTTGATTCTCCCCAACATCGAAGTTGTGTCACCCCAACTTAACTTATAACAAGTAACTTCGTACATGAAGTAAAAGTTTGCAAGGGTAATCGATCAATTAACTCAAATGACTTATAAGTCTTACAACATGCATGTAACTTATGAGGATAAGGTTTGTTCAGAGTCATTGATCCATTAACTCGAACGACTTAAAACATGTAACTTTGCTTATGAAGTATTCATCCTGAAGTTTGCAAGCGAATTTTGCATGTTTGAATGATCAATATGATATGTTACATACACTTCCCTGGGATGACACAACTTCGATGTTGGGGCAACACAACTTCGATGTTGGGGCAACACAACTTCGATGTTGGGGCGACACAACTTTGATGTTGGGGCGACATAACTTCGATGGGGCTACACAACTTGGGGCGACACAACCTACATTTGCTGTGGACCTTCAAACATAAATTTTGGCATCTCTGTTTGCTCCTTTGATGTTTGTTGCGCTTCATAACCCTCTAAAAACTATGGTGTTATGTAATCACTCAGAAAATAATTTTGTCAGGATTGAAAATAGTAAATCTGTGCATGCCTGCCCTTGGTAGGACCAGTTAGAAGTGTTCCTAATACCAGTATGGTTTTAAAACAAACGCGGAAAATTGCATCACACCTCAAACAATGAACTATCAGTGATAAAAGTCTCAGCTTGAATGTTATACATGAACCTATTGGCTTACTCAGCTTTACTGAGCCAGTATTGTTACCTTTGGTCCTTCCAGGTGAAACAAGCATTTGACAGCGTCTGTACATAATTCTTATGAATCCGATCTCTGCACTTCGGGGTTACCAACAATAGATTATTCCACCTACATGTACAACACAAGCTTCATTAGAGCAAAAGAGATCGCAAAAGTTTTGCGAAGCACGGTGGCGATTTAGTAATTTCAGAGAAAAAAATGGCTATTTCAAAATCACCAAAAATCACCGAGATGACCTCCACCCTATTACTTTTCACAGGAATATACCTTCCGTGTTTTCAGCGTAAGGTTATGTACGACTTTCGTGCAATTTCCGTCAGGCGTTCCACTGAAAAATCAACCTGGTCTCAGTCCCCTTGAGCTCTACTTGAGCCTGCAATCCTAACTACACCCAAAAAAAGATGGCGATCGCAGCTAACATCGAGAGAATTCAGCAACAAATGCAGTCAGAACTGGAGAAGTTTAAAGCCATTCAGAAAGGTGATTTGCAATTACTGTAACACTGTAAGGTGTTTTGCCGAGTATTCTCGAAGACTCACTCTTCAGAGCTTTTTTGTTGGACTGGAAGCAATCTAATTATTGTTCCTCTCATCGTCAATGTCTGTTTTCAGTTTTACAATAATTTATTGACAGACAGTATCTTTTGAATTCTGGGACACTGTTGATACATCAGTCAACATCATGTATGTATCCATCCCAACTAGTCATACTCTGGGCTTCATGGCTGAATTTAACAATTTGCTCTTAAGGTGGGGCATAAGTTAGACTAAGTTCGACATAATTTGAACTTACTGTTTTGGAAAGTTGTCTCGTTTATAGAAGAAAGTAGATTTATTCTGATCTCCTCTCGGTGAGATATGAGTCACATTTCAAAATCTTTGCCAGAGACTCCTCACTTTATCCACCCTTTACAGTTCTCTTTCCTTCTGTCAAATGTTAGCTAAAATTTAAGGATCGTGTCTACTACGGTATCATTATCTACCACTGAGTGTTGATGGAACCCGGTCGTTTCGATACAAAGTCGTTTCGATACAAGTCGTTTTGATACAACTCGAAGTCGATTCGTTACACATCAGTAAAGTCGATTCGATACAAAATCACGTTACTTGAAGTTGTTTCCATACAGAATACTATACTACATATAAATGAATAAACGAACCTTCGAAGACATACTCACTTGAGCTTGAGCGAACACAAATGAAACAAACCCATACCTCCGCGAAACTTCGCGTGAATCAAACGCATGTACCCAGCCTGCTCCACAATGAGAACACGCAAACGAGACCAAGTTTTGGTTAAGTTTATTTATCTAGAAAAGAGATTTATATAAATACATTTGAGACTACTTCTATAACTCTAGCGTATATTATGCCTACCATCAAGAAACACAAATACGATCAATAATGTCCTGCAAGTCAATGATGCAACGGACCTATGAGGAAACAGTAGTTTTTCTAGTTGAATTTTAATCGAGTTGAATTTTAGCTAATTTGTTGAATAGAAAACAACAAATCCTCAGACATATCAAAGAAGAAAAACTAAAACACTTATACTGAACTTTTCTCGAGTTTACTTCTGTATCGAAACGACTTCAGTTTGTATCGAATCAACTTTACATGTGTGACGAATCGACTTCGACTTGTATCGAAACGACTTGTATCGAAACGACTTTGTATCGAAACGACCGTGAACCGTGTTGATCGATGCCCTTGATCAACCTTCAGTCGACACTCAATTTAACATCTCGATCCACACTTGGCCAACACGCGATCAACACCTTAGACTACAGTCACTCAAGAGTTAAGTAATTTGTGCAGAAGGATCATATATACATATGAGTCCCTTGACACTCAGCCAACTATCAACTCACTGTTCATCAAGTGTCAATCAAGATGTTGATCAAGTGTCAGTCTAATGTCAACCGGGTATAGTTCGAAATTTCAATTGAGTGTCGACCAAGGGGAGAGATTGACACTTGACTGTGTATGCCTATACTACACACGACCAAAGAAAAAGAAGATTAACTGAAGAAAGAAATTTGAAGTCTTGCAAAGTAATGCAATACCATTAACAGTAATATTTTTTCATGTTGTTTAATAACCATGCTGTTCTCTTCAGATTTAACGAAACTGATCAGCACAAGACAGCAGTTAGATGCTCAACTAAATGAGAATAAAGTAGTACAAGAGGTAAAACTAGCTTTAAATTCCAGTCCTCACTTCCAGCACAAGTTTAAGTGTGAGAAGAATGAAAGGTTTTGTTGTTCTTATGGTTTTTTTATGTTGATTTCTGGCTGTCCTTACTAGTACTTACTAACGCATAAGCTTTTTTTATGCTTATGCTTGTGTCGCAAGTGAGAACCAGGCTTAATTAATCATTCTCATTTTATAATGTCATGAACTCAAGGTTTATAAGTTTGGACCAGTTGTTCAAGCTTACATTAAGGTAACCTAAGATTGTGTCAGGGTTTGAAAAATATGAGCTAGTGATATCCTATCAATAATGATTATGCCTTATGACTGCACTAGACTAGACTAGACTAGACTAGTGCAAGTTCTGTTATACTAGGCAACAGAATTTCCTCTCAAGTGTTTCCTCCTATCCACCTAGGTATTTAAATGGGTAACAGTGAAATGACTGATGCTGGTGGTAATCCTGTGAGGGACTAACATCCCATCCAGGAGCCATTGAAAATACTCCTACTTACTGTAAGGGTACTGTAACTGTTAAAAATTCTGGCAGTATGGTACCCTTAGACCCAACACAGACTTATTTGTCCACCTATTTATCAATGGTACTTGATTAAGAAAATGACTTCTTTGTTCTATGTCTCAGGAACTCGATGTCATAGAACCTGATGGGAATGTCTATAAACTTATGGGGCCTGTTCTAGTCAAACAAGATTTAGAAGAAGCCAAGCAAACAGTTTTAAAAAGAGTAGAATACATCACTGCAGAAATGTAAGGAGTAACAACTTACTTGCGTTAGTTATTTTAGTGTTTTAAGCCCTTTCCACTTGCTTGTCCAAAGTAACTCAAATTTGCTTATTGTGATTCGCTCCGACGAAGGGGTAATGTTTGAAACGTCATCTTTCGAATCTCTTTACGGTGGCAATTCACATTATCACAGTTGATAAAACCAAATTCTCACATTAGTTTTATGTTACTTTGCAAAGTGATTGGCTTCAAAAGCTCTTGGCATTTTGGTTATCCAGTCAGAAGTAAAACCAAAACCAATAGTGTGACTTGCCCACGCATGTTTTTACGTGGAGAATTCTGAGCACTTCCCTTCCTCATTTTTCTTCTTGTCTTAGCTTCACCCCACTCCCTTGGTCTAAATTTTTGATTTGTCACAGTTATCCTTCAGACTGATTGTCACGCAATTTTCATGTTGTAATGACAAGTCCCACCTTGATCACTGAAGATCAGACAATGCAACATTCTTTAAATACAAGGTTGTGATGCAACCCTTGTCCTTGTGAAGATCGTATGGCAACCCAAAGAACTACAAGACTTATTTTAGATCTGTTCTTTTCAGAAAAAGAAACGATGTTAGCATCAAAGATGTGGAAAAAAAGCGAGGTGCCAGCCAAGAGATACTCACCAAGCTACAGCAGCATTACCAACAGCTCCTCACCAAAGCTGCCGCTAAAGCATAATAGCCTGATTCAGAAGGACATTTATATTTTGTATTTATTTCAAATAAGTAAAACTGCCAGACTCAAAGATGTATATACATATATCTGTCTTGTTTAGCAGACGTTTTTGTTGGTCTAGCCATGAAATAGCCAGAAAGTATTTCAATGCTTAATATCCATGAGAACAGTTTTTCCAAGAACTGCACGTACTGATTTTCTCTGTTTCGATTTTTAAGTTTTTTGGAATAGCTAGTTTTTTTGACAGCTCACAGTGGCGTTAAATCACTAAATACATTAGTTCAAATTCGTCTGAAGTTTAAAGTGCTTTGTTGATTTTTAATGAACAATAAAAACAGGTTATTTGTGATACCGCACAAAAAGTTCTGATATGGAGTCATTAAAATCAATAGTTTTAGCTCAGTTAAACGTTTTTTTTTTAATATATTTTCTTTTGGTCAGATGAATCAACTTCACTCCGTCACTTGCCAAAACTGGGTGATTTCCTTTATATGTCGAGACAGATAGTTCCCCTTCTCAACGATTTTGTCACCCCTCAGATGGAAAATAAAGCCGCCTGTGTGCCCTATGCCGGAGGAATTATTTTAAAACGGAGGGTTTACTCTAACAACGCGTCAAATATTTTCCTTTCACACCACGCTGGAGGAAGTTATAAACGCAACAATCAGTGGTGATTTTGCATTTGTGTTTGAGGAGAGCTCGGTCAGGGAAACCATATGATTATCTCGACGTCATAGTTTTCAAAAAGCTCTGTTTTCGAAATGTTTTCCATCCACACTAAAACACAGAGCCGGAGTTTTCAAGTTTCTCTGGTTTGAAGAGCGTCGTCGAAAAGCTCCGTTTTCGTGACGGATTAG
>OMLO01001476.1_pt1 | contig 18127 bp, 15 predicted proteins | sample 1674811 | NCBI WGS metagenome assembly OMLO01 (sample SAMN06265003, study PRJEB25207) | coral metagenome | isolation source: Coral host | place: Mexico:La Bocana,Puerto Morelos, Mexico | collected 2008-11-13 | reverse complement strand
ACGCTCGAAACGTCAGCTTTATAACTCGTTACGGTGGCCACTTTACATTTTCAACTTAGTTGATATAACCAAATTACATTGTTAACCCCACCGACACAGCACCACAGTTTCTTTAGAAACTCTCACCCTTTATTCATTTGTATCTTAAAGATGAGTCTCAAAATCAGATATTCCCATTAGTCACATTAAGTGGGAATTACTCTAACTGAAAGTGGCACAATCTAAACAACGTGCATTCATCAGTGTGTCTGATTTCTCCATACCAGGATGTGGCAACCTCCCATTTGAGCTACATAAATGTACCTCCCGAAAGTGGATACTCCCATAAAGGAACAACTTGTATAAATCAATCCCTGGGGTTTCAAGGGAAACATATTCCACAAAAAAGTAACACAAATGGACAGCTAATATTAACTAGTATAACAGTATTCTCTCACAGATTTTGAAGAAGTCAGCTAAACATTTAAAGTGGTAGTATTGCAAATCAATCGTGTAAAGAACATTTCAGGGGGATATGGAAACATGCCCCTCATAAAATTTTCTAAAATTATTTGGCTGGAGATGTGATCTGACACATTTTGTGTCCAAATGAGACATTTGGGTAATGTTTTGTTATATTTTTGTACATTGTACCATTTTTATCCAAATACCAGGTTGAGAAACTCCCTTAAATTGACTTTTACCATATGATAATTAAATAATACCCATTTAAGTGGATGTCTACCATAGATAAATACAAGTACCTCCCATAGGTTGACAGCTCCTGGGCACATTCCATACTTACTTGCTAAATGTATGTGATTATCCACAGGTGACTTTCCAGTGGATACTCAAGCATGCATTCAACAAGATCCTTATGGAAGATTTTATGAAGATTTCTACCAAGTGGTTGTACTCCAAGACAGGCGTGATGACTGGATACCAATGCTTGTAACTCTGAAGCGTTGCTTCAATCAGTATCCCAGATTCACAAACTGCTGTGACAGGCTTGAAGGCACTAAAGTTACTGGATGGAATTCTAGCTCATGTGAAGGAAATTTTTTAGAAGCAATCAATTTGTCAATGAACGGTAAGTAATATAATTAAAATAACTCAGCAATTTACTTTTGGAATTTTATACATAATACTACTCACAACTGTGACACTGCTCACAGCCAGAGTTATACTATTCACAGTTACATGTACACATCTAACAGCCACAGTATTCACAAACACAGTCACACCACTCTCGACTACAGTCTGCAGTGAAAGTCACCTTACTCATAACCACAGTCACACTACTTATAACTGCAGTCACACTACTCATAATCACAATCACACTACTCATAACCACAGTCCTAGTTACATTACTTCGTTCCATGGTCACAGTACTCTCTTTTCCTGTTGGAGTTTTACTAGTAAATTTACTGTAAACATTAAGTCCTAAACATTAGTTTTAATATTTCAATTTCAATTTGATAATTTTGTTGCAGCATTTGAGAGGCACCACATCGATCGTAACTTTGAACGCACTGGTCAAACAACCATCCTTGTGAGCCCAGGTTCAGGAGTGTTTGAAGTTGATAGAGAAATGACCAGCATTACAAAACAACGACTACTGGATAGCGGTAGGTTACTATAACAGATCAAGTGTTTCAATAAGGGTTGTGCACTGGGCAAATTAAATGACGATTTTGCCTGCCTGCTCTGACCATGTAGTGGAAAGTTTTTACAAAGAAGTTCAGATCAAAGAGTTTTGCCTGCATGTGAAAACCAGTTGCCCGCTTGCTGAAAACTTTAATTAAACCTCTGCCAATTAACTGTTATTGTAGTTATCAACAATTTGACATGCATTTTAAGCAAAAACGTATTTGACTACTAATATCATGGGTGACAGATTACTCCTTAGTTTTTGGCATAAAATTTCAGCATTAATTTATAATTTCACCTGTAAAACAAATTAGATTGCCATGCAATGGTTTGCTTGAAAGTTCTCAATGCGATTCAAGAGTCCAAAGCCCAGGATTGTAAGCAAATTTTTTCAGCAATGATGTTGAAAGGTTATCAAATGGTACGCTCAAGAAATTATAAATTGTGATTTTCACTTGCATAATATTTGCCAAACTTCAAGCCATTTCCCTTGCCTTAAGTGTGGGAAAATGATTGCAATTTTGCCAAAACATGCATGAAATTATTTCCTTATATCAGTTCTCATCATTTGATTTGCACATCAGGTGCTGATAAGTTGTCTTTATCAGTTTGAATGCCTTCATGTTGATAATTAACTAAGAGTCGCAGTTTTAAATCTGTGTGTTGCTTTGTGTCAGCCCCGAAACACTGAAGTTAAACCTCCCACAGCCATGTCAAGCTTCTTGGATCTCGTCAGTAGAGGGTATCTGTTGTGCAGGGGGAAATGTGTTCACTAAAGCAAAAACAAAGCGGTGGTAGTAAGCCACAAGATTCAACTGTGTAACTGAGATAAAAAGCTAGTAGAATTGGCCAAAACGAAAATACCATTTTCAGATGCCTACTTCTCCCTTTTTTGGTAGTTTGCACTTTGAACTAAACTCCGCTTTTAAACCTTTTCAATATTTGTCTGATATGTTTTGCTTTCATGTTCTTTGTTTTTTTTTAAGACTGGCATGACAGTTCAGCGATATAGAAAGAGTTAACTTTTCACATCTGATGTTTACCAGGTGTTTCTGTCGACCTCGTGTGCCTAGCGGAACAGCCCCTTCACACGGTTCCCCTCCTGAAGTTCTTTAATGGGGACGCTGATTTAGGAGATGACTATAACATACCTCACTGGATGAACCACCACTTTTACACCTCGCCGAAGAAGACAAACAAGACAGAGAATTCTGCCCCTCGTATAAAAATTCCTGATGTTGTCCTAAGCTCTCTTGATAGTAATGGTGAATGTGAAAAAGGTGATGGGACTTTGGTAGGGTATGGATAACTTTCAGCTCTCGTTATTTTTTTGATAAACCGTCCAATCCTATAGTAGTTATTCGGAGCATAGCGGTTTACCTAAACATTTACTTAACCATATACATCTACAGTTGTTTCGTTCCCTGAGTTGGCTTTTTTATCGCCTCGCGAGACGTCTATCTTGTGTTGAGAGATGAAGCTCGTGTAATGAGAATTAGCCCTGCGAACAAGTTCACCTTTGTGTCTCGCTTGGGCGTAAGGTTGCTTACACGCTAAGTGAGAATCAGAGAAGCGTCCGTTTTGACATGAATGAAAGTGGCGACAATTTGTTGATGGCGGAAACTTTTGCTTGCCCATGCATTGCCTGCACGTCGCCGCAGAAAACGTTCCGTCAAAAATGTATCGACCTTTTTTTTTTCGCAGGAGTATACGCAAATTTTGCAGATCATTGCAAGACAGAAATAGGAGATAGTCAGCTTCCAGATTTGGTGGATTATGACGAATACGACCGCAAAGTGTTTAGAAATCCTCTAACCCACTGTACACTGAAGGGTTATCCACCAAGAGGTTCGACTTTCAGACGAATACGAAGCGCCCTTGAAATGCAACGAATGGCTAAGTCGATATCAAGAGATGAACTTATGTTTCAGAAAGTTTCTCCGCCTTCTCGCGGCATCTCATCGTTTGAAGACTTGGATTTGGAGATTTCGTCTTCGTCAAGCTCGCTCGTGGTGAGTAACTATTAGCTAGAAATATCACGAAACATTGTTTAGTGTTAAAGGCGGATTAACGCCTTGAAGGTTTGTTTAAAAGTGGCAACTTTCTTGAAAAGAACTCGATTAAAAATTTGGGTTTTCAACGTAAAAGGTCATTGAATTTCTACCAGCAGTCCTTGAAGTTTTTACTGACAAGTCCTTGAAAGCAGTATTGATTTTGAACTGTAATTTAAGAAAAACATAATTTTGCTTTTTGTTTTAGAGGAGTTGAGTTATTTTATGTGAATTACCTAACAGCGAGCGTACAAGTAAGCAACCCTGCCTTCAATGGGTTATTCATATTGGTGTTCTCATTGTCATTTTGAAAGAAACGATTCCTTAAATTTTACTGAATTGTCCTCGAATATGCCTTCTTAAAACGATTCTGACGTCTGTTTTGAGACTGGGCAGCACTGACTACGAACAACTACGAGAAAACGTCAGTGCAACACCTAACGTGTACATCTCACTGAAAATTTCTGACATTCTCTTTCTTTGTTCATGGCCAGTTCATTACTCTCTGTCTCCCTCTTTCCCATTTCCGAAAGAGTCCCTCCACCGTAGCCGAAAAAGTGAAATGGATAAAAGTCGTCTCTTTGTTAGTGCTGCGTTTCTTTTTCTAATTTGAACTATTATTCATGGGTAACATACTGTTTCTTTTTTTTGTCGTTTTCGGCCTCATTACCGTCAACGAAAATTGGTCGAGCCCGTTATCTTCCTGGACGATGTTACTAAATAGCCTAACATATCCGATGGCGTAAAATTTACAGTTATGCCACAGTTTGCAAAACTGGCTCCGTTTCAGATCGGACCACAATATTTTGGAGGAGATGTCACTTGTTCCTTTCGTGTACTGTTAGAATTAGAGCTTTCTCTGACATTCTCACATTGGGAAATCAGTTAGTGTCCAGTTCTTAGCATGACAACGCTTGCCTCTGTAGTCGGTAAATGACCTCGAGTTTGAAAGTAAGTCACAGCAAATTTGCGTAGTCCTTCACGTCTATACAAACAGCGGAAAATTCAAAGAAGAAATGTTTGGGCTTTGCAATTAGGGACCTGTTTTTTGTTTCTATAGAGACGCGATGTTCCTTTTAAAGACCTGGAAAGCAGAAGCCGGATGTTATCCTCATCTGTGGAGTGCACCTCTCACGGTGTTTTAGGTGTGTTAGTTTTTTTTTTGTTTTCTCTTGCGTTTATCGTGTTCATACTAAGAGAGGGTGGTACACACTTAGAGAAGATTTTCTTCCAGCTTCAAAGGTTTCTAATTTAATGCTTTGTTCCAGGCAGCTAGTACTCTGACTAGACGAACACAATTTTAGAAACTCTGAGATAAATTGCTTTGTCCCCAGACCAAGAATGATTATGCAAAAGAGGAGAGCCTACACCGTTTTTAAAAGCTCATTGAATGGGAAAGATCATTTTTAATATATATATGTTTTTTTATAAGTTTTGAATGAGGGCTTATGTTATGTTCAATTTTTTTCTTGTTTTTCTGTATTTTTGCAGCGTCCCTACCCGAAAAAGTAACTCGAAATAACACCTTCCATGAAATCATTCGCCCCATACCTCAGTGGCTTGCTGTTGGTAGCGCAGGCGCAACACGGGCCGTGAGCACCTTTCAAGCACGGCCCCAAAGGACCTTGATAAACCCTTTCAAGCCGAACAAGATTAACTGCAACTGGACATGTATCAGTCATCGCTGGTCACATGTTTTTCCCACGGGACCCAACGGAAAAGTTCTCCATCTACACCATGAGCAACTTTCACCGACGGAAAGTGAGACTGTTGTAAAGCCCGAGAAGGTGGGGACTACCAAGTTTTGCTTGAAGATTAAACTTGATTTCTAGTCCGTACTGCGCAGTCTCTGAGTCAGAATGTTTGGGAGTCTCGCTTGATGGAATGCAAAGGGACGTTGTTTGCTACGAAGCTCTTACCTTATCTTTGAGGCATTCTTTTTCCAGCAGTTTCTTTAATTTTTACAACAGACGAAACTGTTTCATTTATGTGAAAGTTGAATTAATCACATGACACGACACGAGCGTGGAACAAAGAAATGCCTGTCTTAAGTCCCCGAGCGGATCCATGACCTCCCGAACACATGACGGGAGGCTAGTGGTTCGTGGTTAGTGGTTTAGTGGTTAGCGGGAGGTTAGTGGTTTAGTGGTTACAGAGAGAACGAAGCATAAAGAGTAGCATCCAGAATAGCGCTTGACATGGCAATTTGAATTTATTTCATATAGGTAGTTGCGAAATGTTACAATTGGTGACTTCCTTCATGAACTTAAACAAATATATAAACAAACTTTCGAGAGTGCGCAGTACACAAAAGAAATAATGTTTAAAATATTCCCAAGTGTATCATGTTTTGTTTTCTAGTCACGGGATGTCGAAGAAGCAGCCCTTGCAGTCGTGACAGCTCGCAAACGTGAGATTTCAGAAGCTTCCCAGAGCATTTCAGAAGAACAAGTCTTTCTTGGCGAGATGTCAAGAAGCGAAGGCAGCGCCGAAGATACAGACGGAGAAGACCCTTTCGATTCCGAAGCATTACCTCGGTCTCATGGCCATGTTAGCCCAGTTTCCCACGGTTTACAGACGTCACAAAACACGACACCCAGGCGCCGAAGTCAGCTGGCACGAATCAATCGGCACCGAGAAGTGGAAAAAACGCCTGACGAAAATGACTGGACAGCCACTGTCAAGACAGGCGTGGACTGGAAATCACTGACATGTCCTGCGCTGCTCCCTCTGACGACAGATTTTTGTCCAAACAAGAAGACATTAGATGCAGACTACCTAGAGTACAACTATAAACTTTACATTGAAGAGGAGGAAGAGTTTGATTCGCTAAAACAAGAAAGGTAAAATGGATATCTCAGGCGACTGCGAATAAACACTAATAAGTGACTTATTGAGAAGACGGAGTCGCCAAATGTTTAGCCTGTCCGATTCGAATAGAGTGGTTCGGGCTTAAGCTGGGGTAACTTACCTTTATTATGTTCTTGGGCGAGATATGGTACTCGCACAGTGCCTCTCTCCTCCCAGGTCCAGACTTGGGCACTGTTCAATTGTTAGGGCAATTTGAATAAAATCTGAAAGTCGTCTAGCACATCAAGGTGGGCCTGCCAAAATCTAGGTCCGTTCCTTCAACAGTAATCATTGTTTTGGAACTTTTGTTGTGCGTTTTTTGTTTCCAGCATACAGGAGGAAGATGTACATGGAACCCAACGGCGCCTGAGTGCAGAGATGATATTCATCGAGCTTGTATCACAACGAATTCGTAAGGTGACCCTAAAGAACAATTAATCTTTACTTTTCAAACTTGTAGCATTTGTAACTTTAGGTTAGAAAGAAAAACGAACAGGAACCAAACGCACAAGGACGTTTCCTAATATTTCCTCTGTTCATAAAATAAACGTGATCAAAATCTAAACCAATCAGCGCACATCGTTATTCTTAAAGAGTTGATGGGCCGATCGCAGCGACCTGTTTGAGGCGCGTGTCCTACAGACGGGAAAAGTGTAAAAGTGTAATAAATGGGGCAAAACTGAATAGTTGTTTTGCTTTCAGTCTGTTGAAGTTATGTTTACAAGTTCGCTTATTCGTTCTTTTTCCACTCGTGATTTTAAAGTACCCCTGCATGAGCTGAAACTTTGAAAGTCCTTGGCTATTGTGTATGACTGTTTATCAGTTTTCTGTTGGCTATCCAGGCTATCCAGGCTATACTGATAATAGAAACCAATCAAGATTTTGACTGTTTTTTAACGCATTTCTCTCCTGTTAGGGTTTTCAAGTTATCACACCAAAAGCTAAACCAGCTCCTACCGATAAGCCCCAGTCCATCGCGGCCATACCAGCCAAGTCCGACTATCAGGAATACTTTATGAGTATTGGCCGCAACTCACACAAACTAAGTCTGACGTCACCGGAAGTGACAGTCACAAAGTACAGACCACGCCATCAACTGGGGTCCCAACCCATCTTTTACAGGTAGGATAAACGTCAATGTGACTACTGCTGTTTTAAGTTCGCACGAGGTAACTGGAAGAAACATGCAAAGCTGTAGTAATAACTGTAGAAGTAAAACCGACTTTGCTACAACCTAGCCTGCATAGCTTGGCTGTTTAAGCCATTTTATCGTGTTGAGAAAGCGGCGAAGACTTGTAAAGGAGCGCCACAGCCGCGAGAAGCCTGGGAGAGAGAAATAGTGACGGTATCCTAGTCCGTTTGTAACGAATTTGAAATTTACATGTAAAGAGTATGATTCGTGATTACACTGTTTGAGCCTCAAAATGTAAAGAAACTGGTTTTAGTCCAATGCCGAGAACACGGATATGGCCTATTTGAGAAAACAAACCAGTCTCGACCGTTGAGTATGTGTAATATCAATTGTTGTATGTTTGCTTGTTTGTGTCTTTGGTGATGCCTTTTTCCTACTGCTCCAACACAGCTATCGGCTTTGGATCCCACAGAGAAAGGTGTTTGAACCAAATCAAGGACGATTCCTGCGCGAAGAAATGGACAGTTACAACTGGAATTACTTGGACCAACACATATGTAGAGACCCTGAATTTGATGAACTTATCGAGGTGATCTAAATGTGCTTTTTTTGCCACAAAATACCTTGACTCTAGTTTACAAGTTTTGTTTTTTCTTCTGCTTAGTCTCTAAATTACTGGAAGGCCCGTTTTCTCCTGCTGCCGTTTTCGCATTTATCACAGCGTAAAATGAAAGACGAAGGATGGAGGGACAAGAAGAATGCAAATTCACAGGAAGACAGTGTTTTGGATGGAATTCTGCGATTTCTTGATGTACTAAATCGAGTAAAACGACCCCAGAAAGTGCCGCAAACACCCAAGGTAAGTTGAACAAGGGGGATGAAGTACTTCAGGACCGTGACTTTACTATAATTATCTATCTCTCTGTCGTGACATTGCGTGACACATTGTATGAAACTGACACCACGTCCACGCGTCTTTTCTCAAGATTGTCACAGTTGTACGTTTCTGATTGAAGTTATTGTTTCATTGCGCTGAAGTCGTTCAGTAACAACTTTGACAAACAACTTCATAGTGGCTGTTGTAATGTCTTCTACTGGTTTGTTCTTACCCTCAAGTTTGTATTGTAATTCATTCAGGAACGAAAGCAATCTGAGACTTCTATGACATCTCGTCGCATTAGCAAACAGCACGAGCACAAAACATCCCGACCCTTATTCACAGAGTTAACCGTAGCCAAGGAGAGCAACTCCACGCCCAGTAGTCCGCTGGCTATTAGATCGCGGTCGTCCTCAGTAGCCGGGGAGGAGCTGGCTGGTCCGGATACTCGTGCTAGTCTTTCACAAGAATTGGCCAGGTTAGTTTGTTACGTTTTTGTGTCAGTAACAGGGAACCTTACGCAAAGAAATGTACAAAGATTTATAACACATGTCCACAGCCATTGTTCTACTGATTAAGCCTTTTGTTTGGTGGCGTTCTCGTTGCCGTTGCCATTGTGGTTGCTCTAAGCTTTCACTCAAAGTCAAGTGTTGGGTGTCTTATCCAAGTTTGGTATGGACGTGGGCACTGTGTTTTTTTCTTGGACAAGACACTTAACTCTCACAGTGCCTCTCTCTACCCAGGTATATAAATGGGTACCGGCAAATTTAATACTGGGGATAGCATTATTCCAGTCAGGGAGGAGTCGAAATACTCCCAGTCGCTTCATGCTACAGGAACCGGGAAAACGATCCCGTGTGGCTCGTATGCAGACTTGACCTTTTCTCCTTAGTCGGTAACCAACTTGACTCACACTTCGTGTACGTGTCATGATTTGTTTCTTTATGGTAGCGAACAACCGACAACAATGGACGAGTCTGGAACGAAGTCGCAGAAAGAACGGCTTAGTGTAGAATCACCACTGGAGAGTGTAGCAGAGGCCATGCTGGAACCTGGGTACGTCAGTCTTATTTCACACACTAAGATCGTGGCAGTTCTACTAGGGTCGATTGGTCGGGTTGGCTGGTTTTTTTAGTTACATAGGGAAAAAAACAATCTATTTAAAAACAATAGCTAAGAGGTTAGTCTTGTGCCTTGGGCAGTAAACTGTTACTAAGAAACTTATGTATGATGAAAATGATAGTAACTCGCTTACCGTTCTATCAAAGCACTGTTGTATTAGCGTTCATGTGTTTAGGATTTATCGAGCGAACAAGCTAAGATATTTTTGGGCTAATATGCGCTCATGTGGCAAGGAACTCTTTGTTTCTTATATTCTGTTCAGTAGCTTTCTATAAGAAGGCTGTGTCGGTTATGTGGACAAACGTTTAGTGTTAGTGCTCGCGATAACATACCTAAAAATAGACAGGTGGAAGAGAGAGCTATCTTAGACAGCTACAATACTTTCGCTTCTTGAACTATCGTTTACCCTCCTTCAACGAATTTTCACTCATTTAGAAAAGTGAGTTCAGTCGACTTAAGTAACAGTGGAATGCTTTACTCGGCAGAAAAGGCTTGACTTTCCTACCAGAGTTAAAGAGATTGAAGCCTTTTAGCTTTCTAAGCGTCGAGGCGATATCGTGGATTTTACAGAATATGGATGGAGTCAGTTCTAAGGAGCAAGCCATTCAGCTTTGCCAGGTCAGCGACTTTGTCTTCCTCGATGTTGTGCCTCGTTTTAATTTCGAGGCTAGTAAGGGTGCAGTTAAATGTCGAACAAAGCATTTGACAAGTAGCCAAGGTTTTTCTTTTCTTTTTGTGCAGTTTTGTTTTAACTTTAACTTTGACAGGTAGTTTCAAAAAATTTTTTGCTCTTTCTAGCAATGAACTAGGCACCTTCTTCAATGACAAACCCTCGCGAATACTTTTAAATGACAAATTAAGTGGGCCTTTGACTGGCAATGGAGGGCATTCCTCTTAGGGACTAAGAAGATTAATACCTTTCTAAACTGGGATAAAGTGGCCACTTGAATTCGCTTCGGAAGCCTAATAAAACGCGTTCCTGGTTTCTCAACAAGACAAATGTACCCTGTGAATATTACAATCTGATATTTGTATTGCACTACTGATATTCCTGTCAATTTTCCTTTATCTTTGCTGTTAATTTATTTAGAAATTACTGTACTTATTTAAGACGTTTTAATGTAAATTTCTTTTTAATCTGGTCTTAGAAATATTCTTGCTAACTTCAATCGTAGAAAATGGTTGAGGCAGGCTTCATCCACCATGCTTCAGAAAGCGTCAAGCAGACCGTGGTTGAAGGTTTCGTCATATTTTGTTTCACACCAAAATCGTCTTGGGAGGAGAAAAAAGAGGGTAAGATCACTATTAGCTCTCAAGTTTCAGACCGACGCGCTGTGGGTGTAACTGGTTAGGATCGCGAAATTTTAGGCAATTGAGTTGACGTCAAAAAAATGTTTGAAATTAGTGTTGCTTTCATCTTAGGACCGCGGTTGAATATTCAAGATTTACTTTGTTTTCCTGGCATAAATTAGGCTGGCGTTTAACCCATTTTCTTCCTTTCTTGTGGCATACCAACTGTCGGTTCTTTTTAGCAACACGATACTGCATAGGTCCCTTTGGCGAATTAGATCAGATAAATGTACACGACACACAGACATAAAATATTTCTGCTCCATATCATTCAGTTATGTGATATCTTTGTTGTTTTGTTTCTAGACATCCTGGACACCTCCAAGTTTCCCGTGCCTCACCGAAGCTCGATCGACGTTGAGCGTTTTGAGTTCGATCTTTTACGAGCTTTCCAAATGGAATGGTTCGAAATCGCTATCTGGCCGCGCAAGACTAGTGAAGAGGTGCCCGAATTCTTGGCACCAGATCAAGTAACTGATTCATTTCCGGCTACTTCTCCTTCCCGGAAGCGCAACCGAACAAGATCGGCCCGTCGGAGTCAACGAGGGCGTTTGCATTCAGACAGTGGTTTGTATTCTAAAAACCTTCTTTCTAATGTAGTTGGAGTATCAGTAGTTCGTATATTGTGATCGTCCAGGTGTAGAAAATTCTGGAAAGAACGGTTTTTTTGGTGATTTGTAGTGTCTGTCAGCTTCAGTGCAGATACGAATTCTGTTGTCCAATCATGATCATCCAAGTCAATATTGCAATAATCTCGTCTTGCGTAGAGATCGAACAAAACTCTAGAAATGAGCTATTATTTTCGAAATTCCAAGTTCCTCTATTATTGTAGTCGCTTACTGACGTTAATTTAGCTCGTCTGGCATTCTGCATTTTTCACTAAAGTTTAATGGCTTCGTTAAGTCATTTCCTTAAAAACCAGGAAGAAGGACTGTTGAAACAGCTTCTGGTCCAGAATTAGACACGTCAAGTTTGGAAATTGAATGAATTCTACCGTAGATTTGCTTAAGAGAAACTTGTTGAAATGTTGAAAAAAGTCAAAGAAGGGGAAAGAATCATAAAATGAAAAGAGAGGTCAAACTTTGGTTTACGCACGTGCGTTTTGCGTGACATGTTTCTGTTTGTTACATCACTTAGACTGTGGATGTGGCCCCGCCTACAAGTTTGTCACGCTAGACGCCGATCCTCATCATAAGAGCCAACGCCCAGAAACTTGTACTGTTCGTTACCATGGTAACTACTGTTCCCTTCATGCGTTTGAAATCGAACTGCACTGGATAGCGGCAACTGGGTGCATTGTGAACGACATGGTAAGGAAATTAAAGAACTTACAAATTAAACCCTGAGAGAACCCCAAAGAAAGGTGTACTCAAGCAAGCGTCTCCATAATGAGAGTATTTTTACCCAAGAGGTGCTAGAGGGAAAACGTGTCTGTCGACTGTTATTGGTTTTTATTTTGGTATTTTCGAAAAGACAGATATCAAGATATGTCAAGAGCAGAATTTTTCTTTTGGGTATTTTTTTCGGGGGAGGGGGCGAAGTGGAGGTAATTTCTTCGCCCTCTTCTATTTGAATTTCCAAAAGACCCCTTTCTGATCAAACTACACTTTCTCCATTTACTTTCACTTTACCCTTTTCAGGTTCATTCATGGACTCGAAAAGCGCCGTCCTGTGGATTTCATTTAGTCCCCGTTCCAGTGAGTCCATTCCCTGACCCTGTTGGTAGAAATGTTGATCCATTTCGCTTGCCTGTCTTTATTCCGCTAAACTTCTCCGACTGTACTGCACACGGATGCGGCTTATTTGAAGGTACTAGCGGTATTCGTCGCAAAGATTTTGTACGACTGATAACTACAAAACAAACTACCTGTTATACACTCGGTTAATTATGAACTTGAGGATGATTAATTGAAGTGCATTAACCGCCTAATAGGGTAGACCTAGGGGACGGGGGGGTTGGATGGTTCGATTGAACCCCTAAATTGAAAATATGTTACATAGCTCGCTGACGTGGTCTCGGAATGCCGGAAACTCTATTTCCGAGGACCTCAATCTTAAGAATTTTCCGGATGACAAGGCCCCGTGAACCCCAACATGGGGTCCGCCTTTACCGGTCCGAATCTCGAACTTCTTCTCTAAAAACCTGCATCCGCCCCAGGCCTTGGTATTTTCCTTTGTGAGAGGCAATTGTTTGTTCTGGTGAGCTGCGGAACGTTTGTCACGCTGTCAGGCTAACCTTCTCGTCCAAAGGTAACGAACGTTTTGGCAAGCACCAGTCAAGATTAGGTAACTATGATCAGTGCTATTTGAAACTCTGCGATTCGCGAGCGTCCATCCCGATATGGCCAGCTGGTATTCGAAAAATGGTCGTCTGTACGCGTTCTAAAGATCAGAACCACCTAGATTCCTGGTGCTGTTCAAAACGATCGCTGCCTTCGATGGCAGGAACGAGTCTATAAGTATTACGCAGCGTAAGAATAAACTGCATTTAAACCCGAGTATTGTTATTGTTTTAGATTTCGATCTCTCTACCCGAAGCGTCAGAATGTTCTTGTTCCTGGAAGCCATTCTTCAAAGGTAAGTACTTAACAGGGTCGTTCAGGAAAACCTCCCATGAGTGAACAAGGGAGGAGAGGTGCCTGTTCATGAAAGGTTATAATGTAATGTACGTGGCTTGGACCTTGACATCGTTTCCCCTTAGGGGAAGTATCCGCCACAGGATTCGTCCGCAAGCGGTATTTCCACTGTAGTTTATTGTTTAAAAGGCTTCTCATTTCTCGCCCTGTTGTTTGATTGTGTTAAAGGTTTGGTTTCATCCGGGACTCGCCGTATGGCTCGATGCACGTGAGCTCGCCGATGGTGCAAGTTACTCCTGTGCAGTGTCGTGCGAACGACTACGTACACACGAGCGGCGTCGCCTTTGTTCGGATCTTAAACTTGGACGAAGAGGAAGATCTGTTCACAATTGGCTCTTCCAGACGAGAAGTGGAACAACCGTCAAGCGATTGCTGGGGCTTCCACTGGATGCACAACTACATGCTTACAAGGCGCTGGCGGTCCGCGGCCACGGGGGACAGTGAAGCCGCCAACACCCTGAGGGGAGAACTGGAGGACTTCTGTTCCGACAAGAATGGCGCTCTGAAGACATTCTGGGAGTCTTGTAGGGAAGCTGCGAGAAAAGCGTCACAGAAAAGAGCAGATGAAGAGGACAAATCAAAAACAAAGAAGAACGACGAAAAACTATGTGAGGTAAACATGGGTGGAGATAGTCACGATTCACCTAAAGTGGAAGATATAGAGAGTTCGACTGCCCCACCTAACAACCAGCCTACCCCGCACACAGACACGCAGAATCTGTGAAATTAGACATTGGCTCTTTTAGTCGGTTACTTAATGTGAAACCAGCTCTAGGATCAAACAGGCGTTTTAAATTCATTGGTCTCGAGAACAGAATCAGAAAATGAATATTAGTTAGCTCTAAAAATGTTCAACTGCAATACAAATATGTTTTTTACTCAAAAAAAATTCTCTTAAAATTAATTGTAGTGTTCGCAACAATTCAAAGAACTTTCAAAAGGATTTCTCCCAAATGTCCCACAAAATACATTGAATGAACAGTCATCGTGAACTCAATAATTTTCAATAGAGATTTTGATAATTTTTACAAGTTTTGAATGGGAAGCAAATGAAAGAGCAAGAGAGAATGAACTCAATCCCCCATAATCCTTCTCGAGCTATTCTCAGATATGGTACCCAGTTCTTCCGCGGATAATGTTAACACGCGCCTTGCGTGGGTGTTTCCGTGGAGGATGAAAGCGCTTGGACTGACCACGTGAGTAAACCTCCCTTCACAGGATGGCGTGTTTATGGTCGCTCCTGTGATTTCGTAAGCCGGGAGTGGTCAAAAAATAACTCATGAGAACCTTAGGCCTATATCGTGGATTAACTGTTTTTGACAAGAGAGAAAATTAGAGACAATAGACATGTTCTGAGAACCTCAAATAGAACATTTGAATAAATATATTGTAAAAAAAAGGAAATTGAGCGAAATAATAAACCACGTCATCAGTGAGTGAACACAAAGTTATTTGTGTCTAGAGAAACTGTTGTGTTGCGTCCGCAGGCAAGTGAAACACTTGGCTGTTTATCAACTTGAGTTTGATCAAGGTAAATTGACCACCGTAGTCAGTTACGAATCAAACATTCCCTTACACTACGAGGAGTCCCTTTTCGCTTAGTACGTCGAGCGAGACTGTAAATAAACCGCGAGGAAAGGCTTCTCGCCCCTAAGAGTTCGCGTGGCCATTTTTTCCGTGCGGCTTTCTTTCGCGTCACGAATGATGGACTAAGGTGTTCATTCCACCTACTGAAGAAGGGCTAAGCCCGAAACGTTAAGTTTTTTTCTTCCTTATTCGGAAGGCGCGAAGCGCCGTAAGCGAAATCCCCACGTGCGAAACGCGCGATTCTCACACACCCGTAGGTTGCGTCTCTGCCCAACTTTCCTCGCCGTTTCTACACTCGCTTCAGACCATTCGTTCGAATACTGCCCGCGTCGAAATGCGACTGTTTTGAAGTCTGTGTTGCGATATCGCTCGGTCAACACGCAAAGGTCTCGGTTAGAAATTTTCCCATAAACAGGTTAAGACCCATTCTCGGAGATCCAGACTCCAGAGACTGCAAGTCTATATATGGCGTCATATTTTCCGGCGAGCCCATGAGCCAGGCGCTTTTCGCTTTTCCACTCTTGAAGAAAACTTTCGCCCGAAAACATCGCATCGTCCCGGCTAGCAGCCCCTGGTTCTCCCAGGACTGTAAGGACATCAACCTCGATTAATAAGTATTAAGGGTGTTGTTAGGCTTTATTGTTGTCATGGTAACCTGTAATGTCAAGAAAATAGTCATAACTTGTTCACCAATGTTTGGGTACTTGCTTCATGCCGTTAGTATATATTGATCCATAAAAACAGAAGCGATGAGAAAAGCTGGAAAATACTTCAGCCACCTTGATGTTCCAAACCCTAAAAAGTTCATAAAATAGGCTTCTTGGTAGTCTCAAAATTGAGGCTCTTCCTAATTTGCACCATACTGTTTCCATTTCTGGAAGGTAACAGGAAGTAGCAAAACGAAAAGAAAAACGTAAAATCTGAGATGCAGTGATAATTCGTATTTTAGTCTAGCAATATATGTAAATCTGTATTCCGCGCGACACAATCGTTTTTCTAGTGTGACATTTTTGTCTCCCACAATTCCTGGGAGCTCATACCTGGCCCTATCTTGTCACGCAACAGTCGCAATCAATATGTCCCTTCGGAGAGCTCTACATTTCGTCTTCAAGATTGGAAACAGAAATGAAACCGTAAAATTCTATCGCGACATTCTCGGAATGAAGGTGTGTATTATTGATTCCATAACTTTTAGTGCATATTTTCAAGCCAAGAGATGTTAATTTAAAACAGTTTTTGAAATTAGGAAAGTTTTTTCCTTGTGGCGTATTGTTTGGCCTTTTGTTCTTGCAAGCCATGAATGTTATTAGTGTTTGATTTTTCTTGCAAGCAGTGAACACTCTTAGAGACCAAAACAGGACGATATTGATTGACTTTAATTTCTTATTTCTCTTGCTTGCCTTAGCACAGCGTTATAAAACTTCTACAATTAAAACTATGACCCCTAGAAACAATTTGAACATCAAAAAATGTGACGCACTCAATTCGCATAAATTGCGACCGTTTATCAACTTCGATATATTTTTTACAATGTGTCGAATTATTCTCGCATTTTTATTGGTTCTTATAACACTTTTTACGGTCAATAGAAGGACAGACGCATAGGTGACATCAATAATTAACATTTTTATTACAAAACAAATAGATTCCATGTTGCCATGTGACTATTCAATAATTTGTCAGAGAAGGCATGTGGTAAGAACATTAGTGACACACTTGGCTATCACCTGGTGTTCCACTTGTTTGTTCTCCATATTTTGAAGTTATTTTGATGCTTTTTATTATCAATGACTGAACAGATGCATGGCAACATGGAATCAATATGTTAAAAAGGTGTCACCAAGTTTCATTTCTTATGTCCTGCACTCTATATAATATGTAGATTTAACAAAACCTAAAAGCAAAGCTCCTGAGCTGGATTGTTCAAAGCATGATTAAGCTAACCCAGGATATGCCAGAATTATGATTTGAGTTTTGTAACTATGCTGGGAGGTTTTCTGTGTATTGTTTGGCCAATGACCTCAGTGTACACAAAAAAGAAGCAGTGAAAAACATTTTTATAGAAGAAAAAATTTTCAGTTAACTTTTAACCTTCAGTGGTTAGGGTTAACCTGCTCCCAAACAACTAACCTTGCCGGAGTCCACGATTCAACACAAACCCATTACTTGGTCAGCCATCAAACATGTGACCTTGGTGAGCTCAAAGCTTGAGCCAGCAATATGGTCATGCGATACTGGTCAGCAGATACCTTGTTTTGACAGGTGACAGTTGACCATAATATGAATGTCCAAATATATCAAACATGTATGCTGTAAACCAAGACTTGGTATTAGCTGGAGTATGATCACCATGTTGTGTGACATTGTTTTTCGGTGTATGCTCTCACAATCCTTACCACTAGCCATGCTGACCATGAAAAAAGAGTCGCATCGTTTTCTATTTCTATGCATGTGCATGGTTCTGTTCCTATAGTTAAGATGCTCTGCTTGACAGCCTTCAGGCCACTGGAGCGCCACTATTATTCTATATTTGTACAAATTGTATCTGCAACATTCAAATAACATTTAGTATATAAATAACCCCAACCCAATCTGCGAGAGATCTCCCAGATAAGAAAAAAAAAAACAAAATTAGAGGCCAGCATAGTATTGTAAAATATAAAAATGAAGATATCACCAGCACCAGCCGAGAATCAAGACTGAACTGTTTGTTGAGCAATTAAAACTGTTAACAGTAAATGAAACTCTCAGACAGGCGCATAGGTGGGGGGGGGGGGGGGTTGGGGGGGTTCGAACGAACCCCCTTTGGAGGTCAATAATGGAGGACAGAAAACACAAACTGTTGATTTTCAGCTTTTAGCAAATAGTGGGGGAATGGAAAACAAACTTTGAG
>OMLO01001475.1_pt1 | contig 18127 bp, 13 predicted proteins | sample 1674811 | NCBI WGS metagenome assembly OMLO01 (sample SAMN06265003, study PRJEB25207) | coral metagenome | isolation source: Coral host | place: Mexico:La Bocana,Puerto Morelos, Mexico | collected 2008-11-13 | reverse complement strand
ACGTTGAAGTGCACTGTAACGTTGAAGTGCACTGTAACGTTGAAGTGGACTGTAACGTTGAAGTGCACTGTAACGTTAAAGTAGACTGTAACGGTGAAGTGCACTGTAACGTTGAAGTGCACTGTAACGGTGAAGCAGTGAAGTGGACTGTAAGAAAAAAAGTGTAGTCGACTTGGCAGGTGCACCTTATGGCGTGACCAAATTAGAAAATGGAAAAATTGTTTCTTGTTATGTTTCTGGGGGTGGCTAAATTAGCGGCAAGCAAAGAAAATGTTTTGCTGCCCCGGTGAGCAGAAACATTATCGGAAAACAAAGGGTCAGGCATGCGCATTATAATTAATTGTCTTACGAATACGTCAGAGGGACTTCTTTTTTCATTCCAGGGATTGTTACCTCGTAAATTGAGAAGTCGAAATTCTCCTTTTGCCTTTGTAATCTTGCATATTTCTCTGACATGTGTTTATCGATTTGACGGTAAGCTACTTCTTTTAATTTTGTTCCTAATCATGCAGTCCAAGTTCGGGCTACATCCCACAAACAGTGACAAAAGGCAATGAGTCTGTCTTCCCCGTCCTTTCAATTCTATTATTTCCCTTCCGGTGCTATAATCTGTTTGTGACACTTACTTCTACTACGACCAACGATGGCCGTTGCTGGGAAACATTTTTTTGAACACTGGAAACTAATCAACTTGCATGATGGCCAGTCTCCAAAATTTAAAAAAAAGCGGGAATCTAAGGGCTATCTAATCTCTGTAAATTTATTTCTGTTTTGAATAAGACCTCAACAGCTGGGAAATGTGAGGATTTATTTTTACCCTGCTTCTGTCTCGAAGTATATATAGTCAAACTGAAAGAAACAAATTACAATTACGTTGAGGCTTTGTGCCATAATTCGTCGTAATTGTCTTAGCATTAATACAAACTGAAAATATGCTACAATTATACGAACAATTCTTGTAATCCTTTCCCTTTCGTAAACCTTGCGTTTATGCTGTGAATCTTTCTCTGTTCGAAGCTCTGCGAGATTCGATCCGCGTGACCTCTTTTATATATATTCACGCAAGGGATTCGTGAAGGTCAGAACTCAGATAAGCCAGATTCAGTGTTAGCAGTGCTAAATTTAATAAAAGCTAAAAATTATGCTAGATTTCCTAAATTATGCCAAAAATAATGCTAGGACAATCGACAAAAGCCTTATTTCGACGAGAGGTAATTTAAGTAAATTCTGAAGCTTTTGCAGTCTGTGGATTGAAGAGATGCAAGCAAATTAGTTAAGGTGGAATGGTACCCTGAAGGGAATGTATGGGTATCAGCAGTTTTCAGTGGGCGGGCTATTTAAAAGCGCTGTTTTCCGCAAATGTTTTGATTGAGGAACTGGGTCTGGCATGCATATTTAATGTCTGATGGCAGCAGGTCTTGTGATTTGAGTGAACTTTCTGCTTGGCAGAATCGTGGGAAGAATTAGTGCAATTTGTGGCAAAAAATGCCCCAGATTGCATTGTTTTGGGACATTTGCTGGTTCCAGAGTTCATCATCAAGGGCTGAGATGGCTTAAACCTTGCCAATTCCAAAGAAATGTTTATTGGCATTGTGAATTTGACAAACTTCGATCAGTTGCTCAATTCCAGCTACTGGCAGTTTGTAGTTCATGGACAAGAGGCCATAAAGCAAATGAGCCTTGTCTCAGGAGGCTTCAACTTGCAAATATGAGAGTTTCAGGTCAGAGACTTCTAAAAAAACATGCAATTGGTTGGAGGTAGGTCTTTCCCGCTCAAAGAAAAGTCATATTTCCCATGATGCAATGCGGTCAGACTCCTGCTGGTTGGCTTCTTAGCGGAGGTTGCTGACAAAAAGGAGCTCAGTATTTAAGCTCTTGCTTGACTTTTTTGGCCGAACCTGAGATTAAACGACTGAGTTGAAGAAAGATGTGCTTAGACTGTTTGCTTGTGAGGTAAGATTTGCATAAAGGTTTTTCACTGTTTTGGAGCTGCAATCTCCATTCTCTAACTTTTCTTAGAAAAAGCACAGTGCTGCCATCTATTTTCCTCTGGTATTTTACTGCAAGACAAATGCATCTGCATTAGAATTTCTTACAAACTGATAAGAAGACCTAGCTCGAGGATTTTTTTTTCGGCAACCCTATGCAGTTTTGAATGTTCACGATCGCATGGAAAAGGTAAACGCGAACATTTCTATTTTTCTATGCAATTAACGTTTCTAGCTTTAGCTGGGCTCAGGCTGAAGGGTGAATAAACCTTTAATGCAATGAACCAAAAATATTGCCCATCTGGTCAATTTTTCTTGCACAGCAGGCAAAACAAGTTGCCTGATGGTAATTACTTCTGATTAAGTTTGATTCTGAGCAAAAGTTTTATCTTGGGTATCATTGCACCTTAACAGTCGGAGAGCTGTTCAGCTGAAGGCTGCAATCCTTGACAGAATAAAAAGGAACAATTAACTCCCTTCCCCCCCAAAGCAATGATGAAGGCGCGAAGGAGCAACTGAAAACGCGCCATTTTGGCATCATTCAAATGGGAGGGGTGGGGGAGGGGTGGTTCAGATGTTCCATTTATTTTGTCCAAGATTGTCCTTCCCGGGTTGAACTTTACACTCGCATCCTCGCATCCACGTATGAATAATGCCGGCGCTCGTCCCAGTTTTCTCACCAGATCGCTCCCTCTTCGTTCTTGTGGTTTCCACGCTCATTGCACGTGAAGCTTCTAATGCTAATTGTGTTCAGTCAATAGAAAATTAGTTGAGATAAAAAAAACGCCCTACATACAAGATTAAATATCAATTCCAAACTGATATTTTGGGAAATTATTTGTCAACATTTTGTTCAAAAGACTTCTTTACAAGTTCACGCGAGGATTTTGCTTCCGTTGGCAACGATAAGCGAGAAAAAAATACAAATTGGTCCACATGTTTAGCACTTTCATCTCCATGGAAAAAGCCCACTTAAGCCAGAGTCTGTCAGACGTAGGATTAATCAATCTGCCTGGTTGGATAATTCATGTCTGAGCATTTACTAATCAGCTTTAGGAGAAAGTTTTTTATCCGATTAACAGCAATCTTTGCCAGTTATTTGTAGTCGAGTTAATACAGTTTACATGTCGGTTTCCGCTTGCAATTAGCGAGGGAAAGTTAGCGTACTTTATGAATGAACATAGGCGATCTGCTCGGCAAAACTGGCTCAGATGCTGAGCCCACTGTTTAATGGACCAGCTTCCCATCCAGGGGGAGTAGAAATACTTTTAATTGCTTCATACAACTGAAACCAGGTAAAAGACGGGATAACGGGGCAAATTTGAAGACGTTACCTTTCTTTAGACTGATTGACACTCTTCAGTATTTTTCTCAAGGATTACTCTTAGCTTTAGTTAGTTTTCAGTTAGAATTGTTTTCAATTAAGAGAAAAAATCGGTTGGAAGTACAAGCTTTTGTAGTTTTAAAACATTGTATTTCAGTCTGATCAAATTGCTAATGAAAAGGCTATTATAGTACACTGTGAGTAGTCTCTCTTTTGCTCGAAAATCTGCGGGAATGAACGCAAAGGGGAACTCAACGCAGGTGAGCGGTCGTTAGCGTGCGAGCGCCGGTGACATGCGAAGTTGCCAGTCGCAGTCACGCTCACTTGTTTTGCGTTCTTCCTTTCCTGTGGAGTTTCGAGCAAAAGCGAGACTTCTCGCAGTTTATTATTGTTGGTCGCATGCTACATGCGAGATCACACGCGCGGCACAGGCCACGAGTGAAGCGATCATGACCTCACAGGAGTCAGTTTTCATTTGACTACATATTTGTAGGCAAGAGCAAAATAAGAAACAAAATTATTTTCTGACTCAAAATGTTTGTCTCAAAGAGTAGGCAGGTCATTTGAAAGAAAAAGGATCGAGGTAATTAAGTAAGTAGTATGACATTTTTGTTTTCAAAATTCCGTGATAAATTGTTTTCTTTCATCCATGTAGTATTAAATTTCTTCCAACTATTCGCTAGGAATGATGAAATTAACCATCCTTCACAAAATATTAGTCCAACTTAGGCAAGCCGCAAAATGGATCCCGCAAAATGCATGCCTAAAACCCTTCCGCTCAACTTTCATGTCGTATGAAAGATTGCGTTAATGGTTATGGTTCGCCATCTAATCTGCTCTAAGTGTGGTCGGTTTAACTCCGTTTTATTTCGTAATTGCACTCGGAAATAAGAAGCAAATGCTGAAAGAAGATGATAACTCAACTGAAAACTGCCATTAGTCTGTTGGGTCGTCACACTGACAACGACGCGAAACATAGGTACGCATCGTGTACATATGCAAATGACATCCGCTCGCTGGATCTAACTGCAAAAATACCGGGACCCGAACTACTTTTAGTGACCATTTGTCATTGTCATCGCAAAATGTAGAACATTTTTATCATTAGGTTAGGTCTAAGTTGATCGTAAACCATACTGAACCATAATTTTCCGGCTGCGTGAACGATCTTCGTTTTTTCTCATTCCTGGGTGAGAACTGGTCCAGTTGAGATGGCCGAAATTTTTGTTTTTAAGGCGGTTGGATATCTCAGTTTCTTGCAGCGAAAAAGATAAAATATACTGCTATCTCAGTGAGAAATCCGGACCAGCGCCAAATGTCTCAATAGATTCAGCTCATAATTACAAGTTTTATCTCACTTTCATCAGCGGCGGTCTCGTGCATCTGAATTCCAAACTTGAAAAGAGAAAGTGATACGACGTGACCCTATGGTGCAAAATGGCCAGCTAATCACGGGTTTTTCACCAGTTTACTGACGCAGAGAAAGACATAATTATCGAATAAAAAGAAAACAGAAATGAAATGGCCTCACAATGATTGAAAATTTCACACATCGTCACCTTCTTTAAATGATGTTTTGCGTGTTAAAAACTTCTTTCAACATAGCTATTAAATTACTTCTCATGTTAGCGACGGAAGTGTCGGATGCCAAAATATTGGATTTGACGCCTGGCCAGCCGACAGACTCCATTTGAATTGCATGGGCGACTTTCCACTTCCTTAACTCATTTTTGGCTCTCTAAACTGATCGAGTTTGATTTATGAATAATCTCTGCTTGGCGAGTTTTGTTCGACTATGCACAATTTAATCCTTAAGTCGACGGATAATGGGTGGGGGGAGCAGAAGGTGCTTATGATCGGGGGAGAGGTTTAATTGAAGATTGGCGCTTTCTTGTCCCAAAAGCTGGGGGCTATGAACTGATGAAAATACCCCTTCAATCGCTTGCTCCAGTGAAGGGAAGTGGAGATTTTTTGTCTCTTAGCTACCCCCGAAGAGAGAGGGAAGAACTAGAAGGAGTGGCGGCGGGGTAGCGGGGGGGGGGGGGGGGGGGGGTGAGGGCAAGCTTGTGCTGGAGCAGGCTGGTTACCTTTTTATCCGCAAACCGGAACCAAGATAACAGGAAATCCGATCTCCCTCACTTGTGTTCAACATCCACTAAACGGGGTCATAAGATGCCATTGTCAAGCTGTCATTTAAAACGGGTTGTTGACGGTTTATATTTTAATTCAATTTAGGTAGAGACGAACTAACAACTCACGCTCAAGGAAATGAAACCAATACGTGTACTTTGCACGGCGGTTTGGCTGCTTCTTGCTGTGAAACTAGGTAAGTATCTGTTCTATGGCGCATTTTTGCACGCAGGCTCGGAAAGGCAGACGAACGCGACGCGAAAGCTGCGGGTGACTGGTAAGGGACTGTCTATACTCATAGATGTAGCCGGACAAGTTCTTTTTTTCTGTCGTCGTGCTCTCCAAGCTTTGTTACTGAATGAAATTACTTTTGGAAAGTACAGCAAAGACGCCATCGTAGAGAGGACGTTAGCAGTTGTCCGGAGTATTTGAAACCTACGCATAATCTAAAGAACATTAGTACCTAGCGGCGTCTTAAGACGCAGAATGCTAGAGTGACCCTAATAATGGCTAAAGAAAGTATTAAACACACGTCTGTTTGGAGCTGTGACCTCTTACCGAATCGTATTTTATTTTGGCTTAAACTGTGGTTTGGAATTTTAAATTGGATAAATGTGTTCCATTATGAGCAGAAACACCTTTTGGTATTAGTTTCATTCGTGAGTTCTGCGGCCGTCATTATCAGCTCCCTTATCTGTCAAGGTAAATTCTTTAGGTACGTTTTGTCAGCCTGTCAGGTCTTGTTCATCAGCCGCTGTCATAAGACTTTTATAAATGTCCCTATTTTCCCGATTCGAGAAAGTTCTTGGGTAAAAGTCTTCAAATTAAGAACTTCTGTGGGGATAAACTGATTACCCAATCATCATGCAAAAAGCAATAATTTGAAAAATCAAATCAAGCACAAATGACAACATACTCAAGCCAGTAATTGAAAAAGTATTGCGAGACAGCTCATTAAGAACTGATCACAACTAGGCGAGTTCTTTACTGTTGAAACCATCAGAGCTATTTGTTTGCCTCATTAAGCTGTAAAAATGCGGGAAAGCTTCAAACTGTCAAATCTTTATCGTCGTAATAAATTGTGCTAAAACCAAGCGAAAAGGACTTCGTACCACACCCGAGTTATATTACTTCTGATTGAAATATCGACCTCACAATAGGCTATGAATATAAAGCAATCAACGCTTTGTTATGCTTTGGTATTTTTTCGCTGATTTCTATCGCATTCCGCAAACTTCACACCACTTTCACTGACGCAATGTTTCAGAAAATAGGTAAAACGGTGCGCGCATCAGCAAAGTTTTCTAGCGGGCAGACTCCTTTAAGAGAGTGAAATAGCTATGTGCTGTTTTTTGGAAAGTTTGTAGGCCATGTTCGAAATCTCGATTGATTTGTAATTTTGCCTGGAAGTTGTGTAAACGATCAGTGCCTTAATTAACTTGTCGACATCCGGGATGTATGTCGAGCAAGGCGATAAAACCTTTCATTATTATTTCAATCATTATACGAATGCATTCAAGGTCAGGTTATAGGAATTTTGCAATGTCTGTTTTCTAATTTCTCGCGCGCTTCGCTTAAATTTTCCAAAAAGTATAATAAATGCTACGTTTAGAAGAAAGTCTCGCTTTGAAGATTGCTTCTCCTAACTTGATCACACTATCAATCGATCAAAGACAGCGATGCGAAAATAGACAAACATTTTTCCAGGGAAATTTCTGAAAAGTGTGGAAAAACCGTACGTAAGGAACATTTTGATTATAACAACAGAAGTAACAATAGCCAGTGTACAGCACGCCCCTCCCCTCCCCTCAAAAAATCGATTTATTGGGGGAAGAGGGCGGACAGATAAACTAGAGCAGCTACTCCTTACAAACGTTGTTCGTTTCCTTTTCGCGTCCACACAGAACCGTTATAAGGAGCAGCTCACAAAACAGTTTAACCGTGGCCTGTCCGGTTCTGTTTTCTGACTGAAAAGGATGAAAATTTCATCTTACATTCCATCGTTTGTCGTTCGCTGTTAACCAGCGGGGATTAAAAGATGGGAGAGATTAAAACTGAAATGAAATCCCTCCCTGTGAATAGGTTTTAAAAGATTAAAAAGATCCTGCTTACTGGAATGTCAGCTAATGTCGTATTTACAATTCCATCTTCTCATTTCCTCACCATTCTACAGAATGTAAAGTATATGTTGCACAAATTCTACGCGCACTTAAAACATGCTATATTCAGCTTAAAGAGGTATAAAACTATATTCATCAAGAATAGTATATTCAACTTACCATCCTTCTCTCTATCAAGACATACCTTAGTTTTTCACACGATGGAATTTAGTGTCGTGTTCTTGTTTTGCAATTGCCAGGATTAAAGCCTACGCAGGTTAAACTTAAGTGCGATTTTACGATCGGTGCTGTTTTTGGTAGAAATGTTTCCTTGTGTATCAAATTTTTGATTAAATATTTATACAGCACGCCAACGAAAAGTGTTGTTGTTGTTTTTTTGTACGGTCTTTTTCGTACCCAGGTTCTCGATTCGCTGCAAACTGTAACTCACGTCCCTTAGCCGAACTTTCGAGCTCAGGAAATTATGACACATTTTACGCTATATTAGTTCGTATAGTGTGATAGTGTGATCGTCCGGGTGAAGGTAGTTCTGAAAAGAACTGTTGGTAGTTCTGAAAACAACAGTTCTTTTCAGAACTACCTTCACCCGGACGATCACACTATACGAACTACTGATACTCCTGGGTTCAAACCATTTACAATTTTGCGCTACATTGTTTCTTAATTTCCATAGGTCAGTCTATAATGTGCTTCTCCTGTGGCTTTTCCGATGAGGCTAATTCATCGAGCAGCTGTGAAGAAAACTCAGAAATCAAGAACTGTTCTGTACATCCTGAATGGGGTGATATTTACGACTCGTGTTTCTCGCAAGTGGTCGTAGTTCGCGGCAAGGCTAAAATTCACATCAAAGAGTGTGCCATGTCCTGGGGTTGCGAAGAACTGGAGGAAATTTTGTGCGAACGCAACAGCGTGGAGGACTCGGACAATTCTTCTCCAGAAAATTGCAGGGTGGAGTGTTGTAAGGAAGATTACTGCAATGAGAATCTCCTTAACGAGGCCTCTGCATTTTATGGAATTAACTTAATGTCGAGCTCATCGACGATCAAAACTATTTTGCTATCAAGCTGCGTTACTGTGTTCCACGCCCTCGGTTTATTAATACTTTGGTGAATGCGCTCTACTCTGGCTAAATAACAGCCAAAGAACGTTACAGCAGTGTGCATGACATCAGTGTGTTGGTGTGTTGCAGTAACAGAGCCTTAAACTGAGGTCTAGGCGAAGTTCACTCAAAATCGGTGCATATTTTAACGCTATATTTAATCCAGCGATCACAAACTGCGGCAGTTTTCTTTTTCAAACATGATTGAGTGTTGAGCCAGTGGTGTTTATAAATCCACTGCGGTTTCCAGTAGCACTGTCATGCGCCTTTTTAGGGAGTACTGACCTGCCAGTTTTATGATTGGTCAATAGTAAATACTAGATTCACGGTCATTAGGTTATTAATGTCGTCATTGCGTTCTTTCATTCAAAAACTAAGGGAACCTCGTTCCCAGGGCTTGGAAACGAGCTTGAACCTATATGTAATTTTATATTCGTTACACAGTTTTGACTTACGCGCTAAAGGTTATGAAAATTAGTTCTCACCAGCGAAGAGTTGTTTCTCCAGACGGATAATCAGCTAAAAACTCGGAGTTCACTTCGACTAATGGTCAATATTATCAAGAACTGACTTTGAGGTCTGCGGAGAAGAAACTTGAGTGAAAAGTTGAAGTCACAGTTCATCTCCTGGGTTTGCAGTTTTCATGTTATTCATGTTATTTACTGACAAAACAAGGAAACTCTAGTACACAATCGAGTACAAAAGTACAAACAATAACAATAAAATGCTGCTGAGTTTATTCAGTTTTTGTTTGTGTAGAATATCTTTATGCTCTCTGCTATAGGTTTTCTAAATAATGACGAATGACATACTCATGGCTCAACTTCTCCAGCCTTGGGCGTCTTCTTGCCTCCCTTCTCATCCTCTCATCTTCTATCCCGTCCACTTCCCCCTTATCTCCCAATCCCCTCAAAAACTTTGTGACGTCATAAACAAAGAACATACGACGTCATTGCAGGCATGAATATTATAGTTGCTATGATACCCATGACGTGATTTAATCCGTTGCGTTCTAATGACAACAATACTTGAAGTCACGATCAGAGCTGCTAATTAAGCTCTTGTTTAGTTTACAAACCGGCTTTGAAAGTGGTTAATGAAATCGAACTGGCTCAAATGAGTTCAAAACTTCACGCTCTGAGTATAAACAAAGACACGAAAAATTAAACTGAACAAACCTTTTGAAAGTTGCACACAAAGAGTTCAATAGTTAAACCGGATGTTTCTTATCCTGTAGAAATCAAAACTAACTGCGACTGGCTTGCAGTAAGAACAGCTTTGATTGCTTGAGATTAGCGCTTTTGCACTCTTGTCATTTGAACCATATACGTGACCAACTAACAACAAATACTGATTAACAAATCCACGCCGCAAGTTGGGTCAACATAATTCCTTTACCCAGTTGGGTAAACTGCTGACCCGTGCAAAGGGCTGCCGTCACGCTCACATGTTGCGCGCTGTATGTAAACCGCCTCAAGCGGGATTTAAGGAAAACAAACAGTCAACTGACTTGTCATACTGTAGGAGCTCTGTGTACCGCTTGAGTATAGCAAGTCATTCGTTGCACATGAGGCAACAATTATGAGCGCACATTTGGGGAAACAAAGGCGTCTAAAATCCGTTACACTGAGTGCGAGCTTTGATCGACAATGCCGTGCCGACACCATGAACGCACGAGAAAATGTGAAGCTGGAAAAACAGCATCGTGACATCGAGCTTTTTAAGAACAACGTCGAGAAGACGCACAAAGCGGAAAAGAACCGAGTAAAGTCGCGAATGCAGAACTTGCGGAAAGCCGTTCTTTGCCGTACTCCATCGAACGACAGTAGCGGAATATCTTCGGTGAGCACGAAAATACCCGAAGAAAGAGTTCATCTTCCGAAAATTTCAAGCCTGGAAAATGACAGTAAACTACTGGCGTTGGCGAATGATATAGACTTCAGCAAATCAGTGCCGGATTTACACTTGCTCTGTGCAGAAGACGCGTACGGGCAGAATTTGACTCATTTTCCTACAATAACACCCCCTCGCAGCCCTCGGGGCACCCGAAGAATATTGGTCAGAGAGCGTAACGACTCGGCTCGTACAAGGACGCAATCTCATAGCGCTGTAGAAAATTTTAATTCCAATTTGAAGTGCCCACTTGAATCTAACGGGATAGCTATTGAATATGAAAAAGAGCAATGCTACGAAAAGACTGTTTGTACTCGAAAAGCTCGGCTGGATGTGGACTCTTTCCAGCCATTCAACAGATTGTCTTCGCGAAGGCGAAGTTTAAGCACAGGGGACATAAGCTTAGCAGAGAGGGTTAACTCTTTTCTTGAAAGTATTGAAAGCCCTCGCCTGGCGGATTCATCTGATAGTTGGAGCGGATCCAGCTCAGAAGATGAAAAGGAAAGAACTTAGCGATAAAGAAATCTAAATGTACCACATGAAACTTAACTCATCACCACACATGGTCGGTTAAAGTTAATGTAGTGGAAACTACATTAACTAATTAGATGAATTAACCCGTGAAAGTTCTCCAGTATGTCCAAAGTTAAACTTTGCTTTACGTTCCACAGATGTATTTATGTAATATAAAACTATCATTTTTTCTTTTTTTTTGTCCTTAAAAAATATTTTTGTCTATAACCTTTTGCCCAACGCAGGAAAGAAATGTCAGCCTAAACATTATATGTTAGTATTAAACAAACATTAATCAGCGCTCTACAAAATTCCAAAGAAAGGAATTTTCTAGTTTGAGTGATAGCTTGTCTTTCGTGTCAGCATGAAGTGTACCGGCGGAAGCAACCTTCATAACTGAGATCCCTAAAGACTAAGCTTTTTTAGACTGAAGATAACAAAACAAGAAATAAACTTGTTACTCTTATGATAACATTCGTGTTCAGTTGAGTGGCTTCATTGCTCTGTTTTTCTTCGCCAAAAAATAAGGTTTTCGCATTTTTCTTATTTACTCCATAAAAAAACATTTTACACGGCAGCTATTTGTTAATTTAGCTTCAAAACTCACTCCTGGCTTTACTTGTTTACCAAAGGATTAACACTTTTACGTAAGTGCGACGTATTTGTCATAAAAAAGAGCGTGTAATTCCAAATTAATCCCATAATCATTTCACGACTTTTTGATTTTTTGTTCCAGAATAGACGCCTAGACACCTCGAACTGTTTTGTTTTTCTTGTGTCTGAATTTCTTTTCCTTGAAGGTGAATAAATTCTCTTTATCGTTTCGTTGTCACGGTATGTTGTAGATAACTTGAAGCTCAATATTAGTGTGTGCGCAGGGCACCAAATGTTTACATACTTTGTTCTTCGGCTCAATGAGCATGCTTAACATAAGCTCGTGGCAATTATCACGCTTTCTAACGAGACTTATTCTTGCAGTTTATATTGTATTTTAATATTGTGATCCAAAACTGTACTAAACAAAAATAGCAAAGATTGATTGCGATAGACACTCAGATCACCTCCCCCTAAGCTTTTATAACATCGCCAATGTGCTTGACTCCGGAACGAGCGGTCTGGGTTCGAGCCATGGTCGAAGTTTTTGGCTTTAGACAATACACAACAGCTTCTAGCAATGCCTCTCTCTACCCACGAGTAAAAATACCGGCAATTTTAAAATGCTGGGAGGTAATCTTGCTAAGGACTAGGGATTAGGTAGGCAGCGCGGAAGTGGCTGAATGGTTAGGACCCTGGACTTGAAATCCGGAGGTTACTGGTTCTAGTTCCGCTCTACTATTTAGCTGAAGTTGTTTCTCGCTAGACTGTAGTCCAACTTTTCGGTCATGCTTATAAATAGCCAACTGGTCCACCTCCCTCCAGATGGGATCCCGGCTCAAGCTCATTATGTTTATGTTTTAGGGGTTAAAAAAGCAGTTGTGTTACCTCTTGGGCTTTTCAGCCTTGAGAAGTCCACAGCGCGAACTTTTGCAGTTCCTTTTTTAGATTTGGTATTCGTATCTCTTATGCGTGACAAAAATTTTTAAGACGCGCCCCCAAAACAGCCCCTGGAAACTCTCAGTAGAGATTGTTTTTAAAATCTCCCATGAGCATCCCAGTCCTTTTTCTATGGAAGTCTTGCGTTGCTGCTGGATAAGACACTGATTTTGGAGTGATAATTTTCATTCGTCGGGCCCATCATGCAAACGGTTTCACATGCTACATCACGGACAACAGCCCATTCAAACAGCTGTGCATCTATGCATCGCCTTGATAATTTCTAACATTGTACTACTGTCGTGAAATAAATGAGGATATAATTAAACTGAAACGCACTATGTACATGCTTTTAGTCACGAGGATTGAGGATATCATGACAGTTTAAGCTCTAGATACACACTGCAACATAATGCGCAATTTCTAAATTGCAATCCAGATTGTCCAATTTTGTCTGTCCAAATCTGTCTATCGAGCCTTCAGACTTTGGTTCACTTTTGAGCAGCGGCAGGCGCATGACAATTATATTCACGGAAGCAAAATGGCGGCTGCAGTGGAAGCAAGAACTTGTGGATCGTGTTGTCTCAAGTTAAAGGAACTTGTTCACAGTTACGAAGAAGAATTAGGACTGAAAGGAAAGGAATTTGATGGCACAAAAAGTAAGTATCCCATCGGACAGGTATTTTATAATTTATGATTCCTTTTGACCTGCTCATTTTTTGGAGAGTTCCGCGATTTGTTGACAGCCAGTTAAGATTAAAATGAATCGACGTTAACTTTTTCATCGAGCTGTTTAATTTTCCTTACTTACTCAAACTTACCTTTGTTAAAGTTATTTCAGAGAGTTTGTGCAGATCAAGACAGTTTTTTGAAGTCAAAGATTTTGCACTCTGTTGATTTTTAAGGGGAAATTATTAGATTGTTGATTAGAAAAGACTTTTAAATTGTAAATCAGTTGGAGTGCCAGGGTGTATTTTTTGCAGATCACTAAAATGTACTTTGGATGGCTAGTGTAAGAATCAGTCTCAATCACTCATAGTTATGCTAAAATATTTATTGTAATGAGTTTATTTTTTCAAAATGGTTTATACTTTACAGTTCATGCATTTGGGTCGTTGAACTTTTACTTGGAACACAGCAAGTTTACAGACTTACTAAACAGCATCAGGTCAAAGTGTGAAAGCTGTGCAACCTGGCCTGACCCTGCTAAAGCAATCAAAGCTTCGCTGGTAAGATTGAAGATTAAAATCCAGGGACATCATTAAGGGGTGAAATCTAACCTGTAACACCTGTTACGGCTGAGAGTAGTTGGTTTTTCTTTTATGCTGGAGGTTAAATTCCCTGTTGTTGATGGAATTCACCCACAAAGTAACAGGTTCGCTAAAAAAATTAAGACGGCCCTGAAATTTCAATACAGTGTGATGCACAGTTAAACCATCTTGTGTCAGCTCTGGGGTAAAGAGAAGGGAATTTAATTAGAGGAAATAGGATTCTGGAAATGTATATCTTCTATACAGCTGTGATTTAGGAGGTGCTAACCTTATTAAGCCATAGAAAACGTAATACTCTTGTATTTTATGTAGGAAAGACAGCAGCAGGTTGAAAATCTTGCTCCTGTAAAAAACTATATCTCAGAATGTTTGGACAAGCTACAGAGTGCTATGAGAGAGAAGTCGACAAAAGTTGTTGCACAGAGACTTGAAGCTATTACTAGGAAAGTTGGGTAAGAAAATTGCTATCAATAAAATCAACTGCTAGGTTAACGGAGAGAATTTGACCAAGTAATTGGGAGGTCATTAAGATCGAACATTCAAGGTTAATAAGTGTTCTTTATTATAGTGCTTTATGTTTTGTTTTTGCTGGCTCAATCAGAATAAATAACAATTATTATAATTACAATTATTATAATTTGTTGATACTAATCTGATTGTCTATTATATTTTGCAGGTTGAAGTTCATTGAAAGTGGACGAGATTGCTTTATCAATTCAGATATGTTTTATGTCGAGGTACTGTAGAATATAGTGTATGAAAATTGATAATCCTTTGATGTCCTTTGGGTGTGAATTCATATTCTAGGCTCGTCTCTGTAATACTGGAGCATCTAGATCTTTTTTAATCTTGGATATCAATTGTGAGTGTTACATTATTGTGACCGATGTTGATTCAAAGATTATGTAATATAAAAATACTTGAGATCTCTAACTAAACTTAGCTTTGCCTTGATATAGTTTATGTTATATCTACTCTACCTTGTGGAATATTTTATAAATATGCAGGTTCGCATGGACACTGATGGTACAGTTTCTGAAGTGAAAGTTGCACACACAGGGGATCCTGAGGTAGGTTACAAATTTATATATATTACTTACAAAAAATTTCAGACCATTGTAATTTCCGACAAAAATGTCTACAAAAATAAAACTGTTTCACTTTGATAGTTTTAAGCCTCTGAAATATTTACAGTACAGCATAAAACTTTTAAGTGGATCCAAAGCCCTTGGTTTGCTTTTTACACACTATAGTTGAGACACTGTTTGAGATACATAATGAATTTAAACTGTTTAATAAGTCATTCCAATCAGAGAAGTCATATTTGATTCATCTAAAACCTAGGTATTGCATCTATCAGCTTGTAATAGAATCAGAAATGTCCTAAAGAGGGTATGGTGTTTAAGACAGAGCCTGATATGAGTAAAATTGTATATGTTGTAGTTAAAAATTAATTTCAGGTAAAAATCAAATTCCTTTGTTTCTTAACCCTACTATTGATTATGAATAATTAGGGTTAGAAGACAAAGGAAACTGAGAATCAAACTGAGGTTAAAATTATTTTTACCTGAATTTAATTTTTAACTACAACATATACCCTGTTCATAACAGTGAGGTCCTGTCTAGTGACATGTCTCTAATAGCCCAAATAAGGGAGTACCCCCCAGGGGGCTCAATGACAGAACCAAATTTCAACTGGCTTTTGCTGTCAATCCACAGAGTTGTCCAGAGTTAACAAGAGTTCTAAGGTATGTTGTCGCAGATGATTCCTACATTGTCCAATGATAGTCTTTGATTTATTGATCTAGGCATACACAACCTTTTTACACAGTACAATGATAACACCTGGGCCAGGTTGTTTAAAAGATTTTTAATGCTAATCCAGATTTTAAAGTTAACTGAAGTTATTAATTTTTTTTTTGCATAAAAATGTTTTTGACTGTTCTTGTTTTGTATAGTTTGATATTGATCAAGCTCAAAACTAAGTGACATACAATATAAAAAGAAAACCTCACCTAAAAGTTACAAATAAACTGAAATATATTTTTTTCTAAACCTTTGTTAGCTTATTCATGTTAGCCCTCCTGTTTGAACAATAATGCCACTTACAATACTAGTAACAATTTACGTATTATTAATATTAAATTACATTTTTCTTTTTACTTAGGGAGGGAGATTATGACGAATTTTTATGCCATTTACAGGGACTATGTGATCTTTACCAATTATCTCGTGACACGTAAGTAATATTAATCAATAGATACTGGTCAGATGTTAGCCTTGATGTTATAGTTTTTATGTTCAGACTTCATGACTGGTAATGATAACTACTGGTATTATTAAAAACTACATCAGTAATGTAAATATTAGTCAAATAAATTGATGTGTCTTGTAGTCAATTAGTTACATTTATCAACTAACTTATAGTTTTCAAATTGTTTTAGGTTTCAAAAACCAAAGATCCTTGCAGCTCTAAAAGCAGTGGAAACTGATATCAACACAATGGCAACATTTTTTGGGTACTGATGTTTTCTATGTAATATAAATGTTCATTATGTTTTGGCCATACTCTTATCTACTGTGCTGATCTCTGTGGGTTGCAAAATTCTACAAGTCATTAGTTTTTTATTTAGCCCTTGAGAGCAATAGAATACCAATACTATTGTGAATACATTTTTTAAATCAGACAGAAGAGTGTTATTCAAGGAGAAAAAAAAAATGTTTCTTGTATTTTGAAGTGTATTTTGTTGAATTCGAAGGCTGCTCAATATGATCGGAACATCCTAATTGATTGATTGACTGTTAAGTCAAACAGCTACATGTAGAAATACATTTATTTTATATGCAGCTCACTAATTTTAAGTGTTATTATCATCAATATACAAGGCCAAATAACAAACTGCCCTCATAAAAACGCACACCTAGCGGGCAAAAATGAATTTTGGCAGGCCGCAAATCATATCGCATCAGCCCTGTTGCTGATTGGAAGCTCTGATCCGGAAGCTTTTCTGAAACTTGACATGATATATTGATGATAATGAGAATAACATGACTTTTGGAGGGCATATTGCTTATTTGCAACCCTTGTAGCATCATTTGCACCCTCTCTATGCTCGGCGCAAATAATGCTACTCGGGCCGCAAATAAGCAATATGCCCTTCAAAAGTCATGTTATTGTCCTATTAATGTTAATACTGTTTCATAAACTTTTACTTCACTAAAACTGTGAATTAATTTGAGTTTATTAGAACAGATGTCAGTTCAACTGAAGCAATTACACAGTGCCCAGTTGGGTTTGTCACTCCACGTCAAGGAGGTTTGTGATATAAAAATTTTATCATTCTATAACATTAGAAAGATATTAATCTATCAATGACCAAGCTACTTTAAAAAAATCCGAGTTCCAACTGATGTCAAAGTTCCCTCACCATCTGAAAATTCAACAAGTCAGTGATAATATAATGTGGAGATTTTTTTAATAGCTACAGAGTGTCATGGATTGCTTTGTAAATTATGAGAAGGCAAAGTTGGTTGTGATATCTATCCATTTGTGAGGGACAGTTTACATTGTGCACAACAAAGCTGTTATAACTAATGTAAACAGCAGCTAAGCCTTGCCTGTTAGAGAGAATTAAAATACTCCCTTTTTTGAGCTGACAGGGGTTATTCAGATTTTTGTTCAATGACTGTCTTTATATGTTGTTACTTGAAGGTCGTCGAATGCGCCTTGCATATTTTGCATCTCCTTATGAATTATTGGATGTTAAAAGACCTGGACAGGATCGCAATTTCACGAGAGAAGGTAACATCAATAATCTACATACCAAAATAAATACTTACAAGAATTATTGATACGGTGGAATCATATTTAAAACAAAATTGTGGTTTTGCTTAGCAACAGGTGGAAAGTAGGGTTATCACGAATCCTAAAAGCAGTGGCAAATTCAAGAGTGGAGATCTATCTTAAATTAAGATGATTTGGAAATTAAATGAGTGAAATTCCATACATCTGGAGCCCTAATCATCTGGTTTCTCTGTAGAGAGATTCAAAAACTTCTACTGCATGGTGTAGTTCTGGAAAATATCCATACCTTCCAAACTGAAGGATGTTTTTTTAAGGACTCCCCGAGCCCTCTGGAAATTCTAATTAAACTTTTTGACCCCCACCCACCCAGGAACTTCCAGATCGGAAGAGCACACGTCTGAACTCCAGTCACACTTGAATCTCGTATGCCGTCTTCTGCTTGAAAAAAAAA
>OMLO01001474.1_pt1 | contig 18132 bp, 18 predicted proteins | sample 1674811 | NCBI WGS metagenome assembly OMLO01 (sample SAMN06265003, study PRJEB25207) | coral metagenome | isolation source: Coral host | place: Mexico:La Bocana,Puerto Morelos, Mexico | collected 2008-11-13 | reverse complement strand
GATCCTCCCTAAAAGTAGTATAGCTAAACATTTCAGAAAAAATTGCAGGTTGGAGAAACTGTTTTTCAATTCACCAAGAAACAATGATTCCAATGATCATTCAATTATCCTCGAATGGTTGGTGATTTAGCCTAGTGGTTGGTGATAGGTGCTTCGAAATGGGGATCCTGGGGGAATCCCCAGAATCCCCAACACCGGAACCATTCGGAACCCAGACCACCACTTAGACACTTGTAACGGCTAGCACTAGCAGGTTCAGAAAGGTTTTGGATGTTTTCCGGTGAGGCTTTTCTTTTAGACAATATAGATATGCGATGTGATGCTATAGAATGCTGTAATTTTTGAATATGCACCTATGATTATCTATCCCTATAAAGTATTTGAATTTCTATGTTACATTCATTTTAATACAATACACATATTATGTAATATTTGCTATGATATATGGTAAAATGATAGATATCCAATCAGAAATGTATTATATACAGTGCATTGGATACTACATACTACGACTATTTGTGTGTGTTTGTTATACAAAATCTGCTACTGCATTTCTTTCTGAAACACAGGAGTTACCCCCCTTGAAATCAATTGGCTCTACACGGTGGTTGTTTGGCCCAGCCCTCCAAGGCATCCTGACTTCCAGTTGCACTCCGGCGAGCTGAAATTGCCGATGTCCGTGGATAAATTGGAAAAGTTCCTTGGCGATGTATTCACCTGCTGATGTTTTGGCAGCTCTATGTGTTTTTTTTTGTGTATCTTTCAGTATGCGCTGAAGATGTTTGGCGGTTATGATGACTTGGGAATATGTGAGACTTATGTTGGAATGCGTTGTGGGCATCAAGGGCTGGTTGAAGCTCACAACGACAACAACAACAACAACTACTACTACTACTACTACTACTACTACTTCTTCTTCTTCTACTACGACTACTACTACTACTACTACTACTACTACTACCACTACTACTACTACTACTACTACTACCACTACTACTACTACTACTACTACTACTCTTACTAGTTCCACAACTGCATCCTTGGTCCTTGCCACCCCAGCTTCCACTTCCTACACTTGACACCATACCTACCCCGGCATCCACCATTCGCCATTGCTCTGCTTTTGCCTTCACTGGCTCCAAATCAAAGCTCTTCCGAAGCAACTCCACCGTTGCATTTTCTGGCGCTTCGACCACAATGCTGTCCGCCTCTTTCTTGCCCTCCACGTTGAAGCCAGCCTCCTGCACACCAAACAAATGGAAGCAACCCAGGCGACATGCACACATACATGCCCAACACACACAGACCAACAAACCCTCAGCTCACATAAAACCTTAGCACATATTCACGTACAATGACACTGGTCCGAAATCAAAGTGCCAGACACACCTGGCCTGACTCAAATACTTCAGCATTGCAGGAAGATCGTTCTTACGCCACGCCATTGCCAGGGTCGTGTCGGCCTCCTTCTTAAGGTCAAGGAGCTTCACAGCTGGCATTGGTGCCATATTCAGCATTCACAACCCGAAAAGAGAAGCTTGAGACCAAGATCTAGCGCTGTCACGGACTATGCATATGTCAAAACCGCAATCCCTTCCGGCTCTTACCCTCCCATGACTGCAGCTCTAATTGCCAAGTACCTTTCACGCAAGCCTCTTTTTCAAATTATCTCTCACGTGAAAGCTTCAGGAGAATCCTACAATTTATTTCTTTTGGCAGGTACAGCTACATAAAAAATGTTTTCTTTTCAGTATCTCAGCATTCTTGATTCACGACCCTTACTCAAATCTCCAAACACCAGCCAGCCTGAGTCGCATGAAGGCCCAAGCTGCAGAGATACCTGCTCACGAGGCTTCATTTGTGCAAATACTTTACCCTACATCAATACGAACAGCATCTTCTGGATGCACACACCTGTATTTCACCTGTATGGAGACAAGTTTCATTGTCCTCTTATGTTGCAGAAACCACAGCTTTTTTTGAGCGAAAGGTTCCACAGAAGGTACTTTTCGGTACATGCATTTTAATTGTGCGTGCTGTGCTCGACATTACCCTCGATATCCCTCTCATAACTGTACTTGCCATTATCCCTTGCTATCCTTCGCATAACCTTTACCATGGGTTGCAGGTGAAACCTAAGGTGTAATGATATTGCCATTGTCCGATATCATAATCAATGCCCTGGAGTCTTTTTCTTGTTAGCAGTCGCAGAGCTGCGTACTTGTATTGGTGAACTCCATTAGAAATCGACCAACATCGAGGTGTCCTTTGCAGATTGCTGTACTAAGAGGTGTTGTTCCATCTCGGGCTTCTTTTAGACATGCGCCTGCTTCCACGAGAAAGCGTACAACTTCGATGTGTCCATGTAGAACAGCCCCATGGACAGGCGTTATTCCATCATCCGTTGTGGCAGCATCTTTGTCTGCACCAGAGCTGACTAAAACTTTGACAATCTCCAAAAATCCGTTTTCTGCCGCTATAAGAAGCGGTGTTGCTCCACAATCTGTTCGTCCCTCCTCTTTATCAATGCTAGCCTGCAGCAAATACCGCGCGATTTCGATCTCTCCTTCCTGAGCTGCTACAAACAGAGGCGTCGCTCCGTCCTTCCTCGTGTGCACCTTGTTTGTCCTGGCACCAGCCTCCACAAGATATCGGACAACTTCAAGGTTCCCATGCTCAGCAGCTACATAAAGAGGGGTTTCTCCATCGTCAGTTGTTCCTTCATCTTTGTTAGCTCCAGATTCCACCAGACATTGAACCATCGCAACATCTCCATGCACAGCTGCCATGTAAAGAGGCGTTTTGCCGTTAGTGGTGCCTTGAGCTTTGTCTGCGCCACATGCCAACAGATGTTGCAGCACTTCAAGATGCCCATTCTGCGCTGCCAAATAGAGAGGAGTTGACCCATCGTCTCCGGTACGTTGATCTTTGTTGGCTCCCCATTGGACCAAAAGTCGTACGACTTCAGTGTGTCCTTTAGCAGCTGCTATGCAAAGAGGTGAGACTGCAATGTCTGTGCGGCCTAAATTTATGTAGGCACGTGCTTCTACTAGGAGAGACACACACTCGATAGAAGCATTTGAGGAAGCCACGTACAATGGCGTACATCACTTCTCTCCTTCGAAAGTCGGAGCTTGCGGCTGGTTCAGATACCACTCCAGCAGCGCAACGTCCCGTCTTTCACAAGCCAGCATAAGCCCTTTTTCTTGCTCTGCATCGCGAGACAGATACTGCATGACTAAAAGCTGAACCTCTTCCAAAACGTTTGGCAACTCATCCTCGAGAAGACAGCAGTTTTTCTGCAACAAACGTAGTCGGAACCGCGGAATCCCTAGCAGCTCTGCGAGATATTGTTTCAGTTCCTTCACCGAACCATGGGCCAGGATAGTTTGGTCTACCACTGCAATTGCTTCTCCCGTCACCGCCAAATACACGTGGAACATGGACCTTGTTGAAAAATCTTGGGCCCAAAAATTGCTACGTATATGGATCCACCCATACAGGGATCAAATTCTGTGATGCTTATTTCCCTTGTGGCGACTGCTGTGTCTGGCTTGCATTAATTGACACATTCCCACATGAGCAAAACAGTCAGAATGTAGCGTCCATCCTACCCTTTGCCTTCCGCCACCAGTGCATGTTGGAACGTGTTGCTCGTGTTGTGTTGGGCTCCTTTTGTAGAACCGTTAGCTGCACTTCTACATGTCCGTGGAACCTCGATCAGAGTTTGGAAAATTTCTGTAACACAAAGTGTCCAGGAGCTTTGTTGGCCGGCAGGTTTCTGTAGCTGTGGTCTAACTGAAGGCTATACATGTGCATTCAACTTCATGTGAAGTTTCAAGCTACCGCAAAAACGTTTTGACATTTTCTCAGCAGCAGCGATTTTTTCCTTGGAACTGCCTCCATGGGAGTGCCTCGATGAAAGCATCTAGAACACGAAAGTTCAGACCGTTCCAATGAGCCAAGTATGCAAATGTTTCTGGTAATTACTATTGAAAATAAAAACCAACATGGAGCCTTGAAACCTTTCTGCAGTACAAGTTCTGATAAATGTTAGCATCAGCCATCCTGCTGATCTGGTCAGAAGGTGTGGTCTCAGACGAGCTTCTTGAAACAACAGATCCCACAAATGAGTGTCAGGTCCATGGGTTGAACCACTCATGTCCTCCCTTCACATGCCTCGACGAAAACATCAAGAACATGGAAGTTCGGAGCGTCCTATCCAGCCAAGTGAACGTGTCTGGAACATGACTGAGGCTATTTGCTTTGTTTGGCGGTGAAACGTCATGCTTCACCAGCATGCTTGCACCTCAGTGCAGTGGCCTCCTGAACTTCGAATACAAATGACACCTGTGAACCCATCATAATTGAGATCCATCAGCAGAATTGGCGGATGACACGGAACGGTTCGATGTTCCCAGGCAACGTAAGGGTTCATGCACCGAAGCTCCGTTGGAGGAGCTATTTTCGGGACTCCGGACCCGAGGAGCATTTGCAAAGAATCAAGTGTGGCATCTGGATACAAGCGCGGATTTAGGTATGTGATTGCCGCACTCAGACTCACACTGTGTTGGTGTGGAATGTCACGTATCCTGCACCATCTTGCGAAGCATTCTGTCTTTGGAAACTTCGGATTCTTCAGCACGTAGTTTGTGTAAATATGGTGGAAGTTCTTGCTAGTTGGTTGGTGCCAGCTTTTCAACGGCAGCAACTCTCCAATCAGTTCTCCATTCTCTGCACCAAAACCCGGTACTTCCATCGTATCCTCTCTGAAGGTGTATTGCAGAAAGGAGTTTGCTTCACTGAACATAGTTGCAACTTTATACGTCTTGTCCCGCCACTGCTTCAATTCTCTTGCCCGATACGAAGTGGTCAGGATGGCCACCAACATAAAACCATCTAAATATATGTCAGCACTAACACAAAGCCACTCTTCCCAAGTGTCGGATCTCGTCCGTGTGAAATAGTTGCTACGAGCCACCTGTCCTTTGCTCTTCTTTTTAAAGAAGTGCTCCTTAACTTCTTGAGTTTTCTTCTCTTCTGCCTGCATGTTTCGCGTTAGACTATTTCATAAAGATGCGAGGTTGCTGCAACCATGTGGGCATAGCCTGTTTGGACTGGTGTTGCAAACAGATGGTGTTTGTCCACAAACAGATTTCATATTTTTTTTCCCTGGAGTACAGATGTTGACTGCTGTAACAATAAGCTTCAGAAATGAAATAAAGTACAACAATCTTCACCTGTTGTAAGAGCTGCAGACCCTGTTCTCTCAGTCATCGTCTTCCTTCGTAATCCCGCTCACACGGGGATCTTCCTTGAAGCACACACATGCAAAGATTCGATATCTGCAATTGACAAACGTGTTGTCACAAGTACAGCCCCACCCCTTTGTGACGTGGCATTAGCATGTTGTTGCTTTCACAGCCAGATTAGCAGGAACCCCACAATTGTGCATTTCGTGGCCAATTTTAAAGCATCCGATGCTATAGAGTCCCCGTATCTGCCATCAGATTAAGTTTACACATGCTTTATCCGCATCACGAGCCCTTAAAACAGATTCTCTGCCCTTCTATAGGTCTCAGAATTCATTTGTCTGGAAAGGTAGTTTCCTGAGCCTTGCCACCGTAAAGGAGTGAGGTATTAGACTCAAAAACATGGATCAAACCAAATACCTTATCCCCTTGGACCTGTCAGTTCTTTCTGGGCATCATGAAAACCCTTACCATCAAAGTTGGGGCTTGTTGTGTGCCCATCGAGTGTCCCTCGAAATAATGCTGCTCCAGCTCTTGCCACTTCCTTTATCACAATGGTCATGCATGAAGCCCGAGCCTTTACATCGCCATTGCCTGCCAAATGTCCCCCAAGGTGATACTGCAGTCCTGGGCTGTCAGGAATGCCCAGAATCAGTATAGATTTGCGGGGAAAGGATTCTCGTCCCAATAACGTAGACTTAGCCATGCACCTCAATAAAATTATCTACAGATTGCTAAACATTGGGATCATCATAACCGAGAGTAGTCCAGCAGCGAGATATCAAATATTTAACCCTTTCAACTTCGTGTATCTAGGACTTTCGAAAAATCAGGTCTCCAAATTCTAACAAACTGTATGCAACCAACGCCACATTAGTCTATCAGCAACTTTTAGCAAATGGTCGTACTATCTCACAATTCAACGCTTTTTACAAGGCTGTGCATGAAGCCTCTGTGTGCCTGAACCTTCCGCACCTTGTTAAAAACCCCGCAAAGTGTAGTTATGTTTTAACCTTGTATTCATGCAACCCTTTCGCACGTCTTATTTCTTATTGTACATACTCTTTCATCAAAGCTACCATTTGCATCGCCACGGTGGAACGATTATTCATAACCAGATACACCATTTTTCAACAAAAGCATTTTAGAAAAGCCGGTTCTGGAGGAGAGTTTATAGCAGATGTTCCTTGAACATGCATTCCTTCCGCCGCTGCCATACGTTTGGCCTATTTCAGCATGTCATCTGGCTTTGTGCACATCCAATGGTCGTGCGTGTTGGCATTGGCGAAAGACTACAGAGCATCTGCCTCTTGGGCAAGCCGCGGCTGTGAGGTCAATGGCACGAGTGTCAAATTCTGGATACAGGTTTTGTCACATTGCCCGAAGCATAGAGGATAATCGCATACCTCTCACCTTGAAAGGGCATGGTACCATGCATCTGATTGCCATCAAAGAGTGCCAGGGAGTTGTGGACCTCGATCTTGTTGTCCTCTCCTGCATTGGAGCGACGCCACCGGTGGCCAAGCCACATAGTGTCTTCTTCTCTAGTTCTTTTTCTTGACCCAATATACTCATCACCCTCTTTTCTTCTTCCCTAACCATCTGCATCATCACTCTCTCTCTCTCACTTACCTAGGAAGGGTGTCATCGCTGTCATCTGCATCGGACACATCCACTTCATTCACATCCCTCGAAGTGCTTCATCGATGAAATTCCTTTCCCTCGCCGCTCCCGGCCCACCCCCCCTGCTGCAGATGGATTACTGAATGACATTGGTAGTATCGATGATGATGATCGCCACGACATCCATCGCACTTATTAGCTCATTGTCATGCATCCGTCTGCATCCACATCACACAAGGTCTACTTGCGACACCCAAAAAGGTACCTTCATAAGAATTTTACTACGTTGAAATTAGTGAATGACACTGCAGAATAAGTACGGCTTCTGTATCTCCATTTTCTTACTTGAACCAGAAGTGGGGGTCCAGTACTGAATATCCAGCTGACCTGCGTTGGCACCTGGGTTCATGACTAAGGTTCCTGACAGCAACCTCCCGGTCCGGCGCGCTGCTCTCAGCTCCTGATCCTGCCGTTGGACAGGGCCTTATTGGAAGCCTTTGACTAGTTTCAAGTCATTGACCGCACTTGGGGTGTGAAAAACTCTCCACTCTTTTTGGTGGTTCTCAAAGCTTCTGACCACACAAAGACACTTGGCAGAACACACCTGGTCCACAACACGCGAGCCATTTCTCTGCACGACGGAAACGCTCGGCTGGCCTGGGACAGATTGAAACAAGTCATCGACCCTGCAAATCATCAGTGTGAGTTACCTCTGACGAACTATGAATTCTGGATTCTTTTTCATTCAGATAGTCGTGAGTGAATCTAATGTATATAGTAGATGCTTTGGGGTTCATCTGCTTTAGCAAGAAAACAACAGACATTTACGTAGACCGGATGGTCTGCAACGGTTTCCCTTGCGATTCCCCCTCACCTTTACTCCAGAACCTTCCCAAACAAACCATATCAGACACACGCATCCATCCCAAAACCACGAGGCAAAGATGGAACATGGTACCAAGACCAACTCCAGAACAGTTCTCTTGGGTAAAGGGTTTAGACTGAATGATGATCGAGGCTCCGAAGCACCATTTTATCATGTCTCAATATATCTCGTCATTTCCTTTTCGCTCATTTTTTTCGTTAACGAGGGCATGATTGGATCAAAATGACTGATGTTGTGAGGTGCATCTGCTTCGACTTGGGAACACTTAACATATAACCAGAATGGATCGGAATGGAGGGTCTGTATTTTCTACAACACCCATCTTCAAGAATCCACCAGAAAAAAAATCGGAAACATGCTCCAAACGCTGTGAAGTTGTGTGGCCAACTGCACGGCCAACATTCGGTGCCAGATGTCTATGTATATACAAGGCATGTGCTGTTGACTGATTCATCACCAGCGATTCACCGTAAACCGGATCAAGCGCTGTCCACCAGCAGTTCGTCCTTAACATCCATATATATGATGAACGAGATCAGGTCTAGCAGTGTTTGCCCGAAATTCACTTTCTAGCAATTTTCTCCAGCAATTCGCCGCAAATGCGACACCTTTTCCTGTTCACATGAAAATTGGAGCCGGCTCTAGTTGTGAAAGCGTGGTCGCACGGAGATTGTATATATTCACTTCGCTGACACGAATCGGAATTTGTGGACTCACGAAGATCAATCGTGACATCAGAAGCTGTGGACGCCGAAGACAGAATTTGAGGACGTCGAAGCCGAAGCCACAGGTCAGATGCCCTGGCCATCGCAAAGATCACCTTTAGAACCAGCCGGGACCATCGCTTAAGGTAGAGTTCCATGGCTTATGAGATTGATTTATCAGCCTACGTGTTGATGCTTGAGCCAGTGGAGCATTTAAAACGGCATGCATCTTCCACCACATCTCCAGTACAAACCCTTTTGCAGAGTTTGGCTTTGATTCAGGCCCTTCAACAAAGTCATTACAAATTAATACGCCTTTCTATGTTGCTAGAAATTTGGAGATGCCTTGAACTTCACACAAACCATCCTCGTTACTTGCTTTTTTCCCTGGAGATGTTTTGTAGGAAAGTGATTTCCATGGTAAAAAGGGTCTGACCAAGGTGGAAAAATGCTACAACCAGGCGAATTCCCTGCATCACTTACTTATCCCACCTCTTGCCTGCCGCTACGTTGTCTGTCACAGTGAAAAAAAAACTGGCCTCCATCATCCTTCGCATCATCCCGCATTGCTGGCAACTTTTCGGGCCTGCACGCATCCAGCATCCAACCGATTCTATGTAATACTATACACGTTTTCCTATTATGTTTGCTGAAATCATTGCCGTTCGGACTTCTTTCTGAGCGAAAGGTGCCAGACAAGGTGCTTTGCAGTACATGCATTTTAATTATAGGTGCATGGAGTGCAAAATGCATGATTCAATTTCCACGTGCACTGTTTTGCATGAGCCGTCAACACTTGTACTTGCCATTGTGGTCTCAGAGCTTCCTCAGAGAACAGTTGCCACAAATGAGTGTCGGGTCAATGGGTTGAACCATTTGTATCTTCCCTTCACATGCCTCGACGAAAACATCAAGAACACGGAAGTTTAAAGGGTTCTATTTGAAATACTTGGAGCAAATACTATTGAAAATAAAGACCGACGTGGAGCCGTGAGACCTCTCTGGTAAATAGGTGTGGCTTAATGTGATAAGAACAGACATTACATGCTACATAGGCAAGCCAAGTGCCGAAGTCGTTTCAACGACTGCCATTTCCAGTTTCTTTATACAAATGGTGCAACGTGGGTCTAAATTGGCACTTTTCCTTTGACATTGTTTCCTTGAGGAAGACATATGTGCTTTGTAGCTTCGTACAGCTTGCTTGACGAAAGCCAGAAAATGCAGAAGGATGCTTGCCTAATTAGATCGAACATGGATGAGTATCATTCCGTGTGCTGGTTCTCGTCGATCTCCGTTTCTTCCAACCCTAGCAATGAAGATGGTGAAGGTCTTTCCGAACTTCCACCACTTGGTTTTTCATCTGCAAAATGACCTTCTGAGGGTTGATTCTCTCTGTTCACCATAGATGACGTCTCCCGATCCCTGCTCCTTTGTGTTGCAGCCCCGCGACGGAACGCTCTTGCCTCATCCGAAGCCACTATGGCTCTGAAGTCCATTGCCGTCATATTCATCGATGAAGTTCGTCGACAGCGCCCTACCGCTTTGCCACCTTCCTCAAAAGCCACTTTCATCCTTAGCCTTTCGCTTTCTTCCTGCTCGGCTCTCGAGATCTCCTTCGACGACGAAGACGATGAACTTGCCGCCTTAGGAGCGATCTCCGCCACTGTCAAGATTCTCTGTTTCAACCAGCTTCTCCCTTCATTCACCTTTTGCATGGTCTCTTGACTTTCCTCTTTCCCAACGATCTTGTTCTCACTCTTCTTCGACCCACCTCTCTCTGGCCCTTCTAACGTCAGGGAACCATCCAACGTCCTAGGGTCTTCACCCGGTAAGGTGAGGGTTAAACTCATTGTTCCTGTCAGCCCCGATCTTCCTGAACTTGAACTTTGTTGCAACCCAGATGACCTTCTTCCCTCAGATGATGACGGTGGTCCCTCTGATGTAGGTACTCGGTAAGTCAAATGGTTCGGTCCACTGCCCTGTCCAGGTATTTCGTGAAAACCTTCTCGAGCTGGAAATCCGTACACCGCTGTTGGAGTATCAGGCCTCTCAGGTTCAATCCTTTCCAGGTGACCAATAGCTGGTCTTCCATCGAGTAGCAACGGAATCTCTGCTACAGTTGGGTATGGTCTTCCATCATGCCACAAGTACCTCGCCGGGAAACCTGCGTCTGAAACCTCCAACAGTTCACCTCCAGTCCTGGATCCCAAGGTTGAACCAATTGTAGCATCCTCCGTTCCATTGTCCGATCTCTGTTCCTGATCCATTAACTGTGATTCTTGCCCTTGATCTCCAACAGCACAATAGACATCCACCGATGTCGCGGAAGCTTCTGCCATTCCTACTCCTCCGCTACCAGGTCCACGGTGATGGCCACTGCCCCAAGGTTGATGAGGTTCTCGTGGTTCAAGGATGGGGTCATCGATTTCTTTATCATCGAGCATCAGCACGTTCTGGCACTTTTGTTCCGTCGTGGTTATGATGCGAGGATTTGGAAAGAGTTTGGCTAGAGTTTCGCCGAGAACCGCAAGATGAGATGCCTCTTGAAAATTGGTATTGCTTGAATGTTTCTGTTTGGGAATCGATATTGCATATATGTTTCTTCGGACGGAGATGCCTCTTGAAGTGTGGAAAGAACTCACTTTCTTTACCGGGAAACTGCAGCTTTATTTGAGCCATACCTTGGAAAGATGTAACATAAGGATAGCTCCTGTTTCTGCTTTGAAAATCTCCAGTTTCCAGATTTTGCATCTCTACGGCTACAATGAAAAAAAGAACCAGCCTGCATCATCCTTCACGTCACCCTTGAAGCAACTTTTTCCGACCTGAACGCATCCAGCATCCAACTGATTGTATGTATAATGGCATACGTGTTCTTCTTGCTCTCCATCTTTTTAATGTAGATATATGCCATCTCCAGTTTCTCTATATGGACTGTGCAGCATCCATTTAAACTGGCACTTTTGCTTGTGCGGGCAAAATCCACCAATAAAAATGGTTTTCTTTGGGTAAACGCCTTCATGTCATGGTATCATGACGTGGGACTTTTGTAGTCACAAAGTACCTGGTGTCGACAAATCAGTAAGGGACTTGGGACCTGTGAAACGTGTTGGATACCGGAGAGATGCGAGAAACATCCATTCTAGTCTAGCGAACCGTGAGTTGGATTGAGGACCTCATGCCTCCAACTGCATCCAGCACAGGGGCACCATTCGATTCCGTTGCATGTAACACTGTTGTGTCCAACCGACGAATCCCGTGGCATGAACTGCAAAGTATATAAGCGAAAAGACACGCTGGAACATCTAGCAAAATCTGCAACAGCATGCAAAAACACGGTTCGTGATCGTGTCGTCCAACTAGGTCTCTTGCCTTTAACCTGGGCTGTCAGGGATGCCCAGGCCAGTGAGTTTTTTATACGAAACTGGCTCAGCTGTTAGACCAACAACTCATATTATATATACAAACGAAATTATAACACGTCACCTTTTGGCATTTGCCGCCACGAAAGCCCTACTTTCCTAACCTTTGATCGGGGGTTGTATGACGTTGCAAAAATTTGACCAAATCATAGTCGCTAAATTAGCAGAAAAAAAAGTCTCTGGGCGAATTATTGAGCTAACATCTTGTCGAGGATGCATCGAATAACCTTCTCTTGCTATAATTCACCCAGGTCCTAGATGACGGGGGGATGATGCAAAGATGAAGATCAGGAATGAGAGGGGGAAGGGTCCTAATCGCTGATGATCCTAGCGCGTGGGGTTTCACATTCAAGATAAAAAAAGGGCCCATCGCAGCGATTACAGGGATCATGCCCACACTCATTGAAGGACCTGGACGGTGTCTCACCATCACCGCTCCCTGTACCAGAATCCTTGAACAAACCAACAACCATAAGGGTCATTAAATTCTGTTACATTATTCAATGACCCCTTTTGCCCAACACGGTGAATCCTCCACAAACTTGGGGCAAAATTTTGTGAAGGAACACACATGCTGCTCTACGCCGCCAAAACCCTTCGCGCAAATACCCCTTAAAAGAAAACTAAATGCTGGCTTGCAATCTGGACCGCCTAATGCTAGTTTGCATACCATCATATTCATCCAGTCCGCAAACCAAGTATAACGCGGGGGTTCGGGGGTGCTAACAATCATTCACGGGAGTATCGCATCGAGGACAGTCTCATAGTGTTTTGCCCAGAGAAGGAACCACCTGGCTCACATGGACAGTGCTCAGAGGATGTCGCAGCCCAGGACAAGTCTCCTCAGGCTTTCGGATGACCGTCTCTTTCATGAGAGCGAAGCACTCCTCGTTTCTATGATGTCTATACATCTGCTCATCATCTGCCTCGGCAGATCAGCAAACTGCAGTGCACCCCTCAGCTTCCATTTTTAGCCGAACTTGCGGCAGGGTGCTCTCAATATATGAGGAGCATCATCGACATGCAACCGCATGGATTGTTCCTTCGGTTAGGTCAGTCCACTTCGCCGTGCACACATACAGGCATGGATCTTGACAACCAAGCGCTTCAAGTTACGAAAGTTCGACTCTGTCGCGAAACAACTGCTCATAGAGTTTCATAATGTTCTGGTAGCTCTTGCTACCTGCACTTGCAAAGTAAACCCATGCACCATACATGCCTCTTCCGCAAATGCGGTTGTCAAAACCATTTTGCACAAGGTCCATTCAACGTCGCAGAGAATCAAATGCAGAAGACTAGCTTCAGTTCCATTCGTGAATAAATTTGCCACATCGTGCCCCTGGCAAATTTATTCAACTCTGAAGTCGTTTATTTTCACGTGTAGTAGCGAGAAAATGCAACTTCAAAGGGACTCAAACAACCAATTGAAGCACTAAACTACAGATCTAAAATGCTGGTCTCTGGAATCGAAAACCCAAGACTCTACCAGAAACCTTTGTGCTACTCTTCCCCTCTACAAGCCACCCATACAAGATCCTACATCATACATCCGAAATATAGACACCATAATTTGAAACAGTATCGGGTTCCTGCACACCTTTCCGTTCTAACCAAGAACAAATTTAACCTAATAGAAGACTCACACGCTGCTAGTCATACAGAGGTCTACGACCGTTGCCAGGGGATACCTGCTTTCCTTACCCATTCAACTTTACCCATCCAAAGCCATAAAGCTTGAAAATATACTGCAGCAAGCACAACAAACCTGCCACAATATATATATATATATATTCCACATTGACATTACTCCCATTTATTATGCATGCAAGATATTACTTCTATATATCGGTATTGAAGCGGGGGCTATCCGTAGAATATAATATGCACTATACAATATTAAACGACCGGCCCCACCCGCGACCCACCACGGTCTCCTCCCTCCAACCCAGCAGGAAAGGAATAGGGCAACCCGGGTTGCTGGATGGTGTGGAACGATGTTTCAGTTTAACCTAGCTCATCCTACAAGCGACCTGAACTACCCTGAAAAAGAAATTCCCCTTTCTCTGCACCCATGTGGGCAAAGGTTGAATGAAATTACCGAAATTTGGCCACATACATGCATGGCATAGTGTCAGATCATACAAAACCATCTGACTCCTGTATGTAATACATTTATTTATCAATAAACACGTCTGTTGGTGACTTCCCCGTGACTGATCCTTGCCAGGGTAGTTAAGATTACCCTTCTCAGGGTGCCCCGACACCGCTGAAGCTCCAGCTTTCTTTGCACGACCCTTGACCTCAACGCACGGAACTTGTAACATGTTGATAAAGCAATTATATCGATGAACAAATAGAATAATCACACCCCCTACTGCCATATTCACTATAATGTCCTTGACTCCATCTATCCTTCAAAATAAATGGATATCCGTGCCACTTTGCACATGATCCCATCCATTTCATCAAGGTAATTGCAGAAGGACTCAAGCATCCTCTCCAAATTCCAGTCCATCGTTCCACTGGGGCCGCCAACTGCCTTGCAGAAACAATCCTTTAGCCTGGGCTGTTTGAGCGCGGATTTAGATCATGTTCGGCTGTCTTGGATCCGTTGCCGAGAGGTTGCCGCCCTGGGTCTGTCCAGACTAGGTTAAGTCACGGTTTTTGTTTATGTACCGGGGCTTGTTTCTTCTCCTTTAAAGGTCCCAGAGGTGTCACTTCGCAACCCTGCGCAGGATGGTTTTTTCCTTCCTCTGAGCCGGGATTTGGGTGGTGGTTGGCTGTTTCGGATCCATTGGCGAGAGGTTGCCGCTTTGGGCTTGTCGGAGCTAGGTTGCGTCACGTTTTCTGTCTACGTGTCTACATAGTGGGGCTTGTTTCTTCTCCTCCTAAAACCTTTCTGCACTACGAGTTCTGACAAATGTTAGCACAGCCATTCTACTGAGCTGGTCGAAAAGGTGTGGTCTCAGACGAGCTTACTCAAATAACGGATGCCACAAATCAGTGTCAGGTCAATGGTTTCTACCAATCGTATCCTCCCTTCACATGCCTCGACGAAGACATCAAGAACATGGAAGTTTGGAGCGTTCTATCCAAATGCTTGGAGCAAATACTATTGCATATAAAAAACAACATGGAGCCCTGAAACCTTTCTGCACTACCACTAGTGACTAATATGAGCTTTGGACATTCGCATCAGCTGTCAACAGCTGTCCTTGTCATTGTGGCACCATAAGCCATCCGGCATCAAACACATCCTTTGACCGCCACCAACTGCCACCAATCCGAATCCACAACCAATCACAACGAATCTACTCATCCATCAACCACCATTTCGAGGGCTCCGACTCCGACTCGTTTTCCTTTCAGGAGATGGTGAAGGCGATGGAAGTGGACTAGGGTGCCAACTTTCGGACTCATCGTTATCATCTGATGAATCACGACCACGCACGTTGCGAAATGCCGTTTCTACTCCAGGCAAAGGTACAGGTGGTGGCAAATCACCAGCTGGAGCCGAAGCGGCGCCTTGTTGCGCGATATCTTCAACTGGTTCTTCCAATGGATTTACAACTTCAGCTCCACCACCGCCACCGTTACCGTCACCGACGTCGCCACCGTCTGCCATGCCCATTTGTTGTTGCATCCTCCTTGCGCGACTCGAGCTACAACCAGACCTTTCAATTCGCGAAGCCAAGAATGCTCGAGTAGTTGGTGACAGTGGGTTTACTGCCTGACCATCGGGTAGTATCGGATCGTCACAATCAGGATAGAAGTCTTCTGATTCCCCCCCTTCTTCTTCATCTGATCCATCATCTCCAGGCGGTGCTTGACGCTGCGGTCTCCATGTTCTCCGCCTTGCAGCATTCGGTGGATCTATACCAGTACTGCAAGCAAAAGCCAGCATCAAATGGACCATGCACCGTAGCATGTCTCGCAAAAGGTAATCCCTCAGGTCACGGGGGACCTGTCTGAAGTCCATGGCGAAAGCCAGCCCAAATCTAAATCAAAACTAACTGACGCAATGTCAATGACATTTTGTTTCCTGAAGACACGGAGTAGCATAAGCTGCCGCCTATAACAATGACAATATGACAATATGACTCAACTGTCACTGGTGCATGTGAACGTCCAAGCGCATGGTTATTCTGCATATATTCTTGCATACGCTTGAACCTGCATCATCGGCCGAATTCATTTCAAATGCTGCACCTGACCGATCTTACTTCCAAAAGCATATCGTATTCAACCCCTACCTTAAAGTGATCCGTCCCAGTTATCCACCCTGGACATGTCACCACAAAAACCACTGAAAATCCTTTCAACAACTCTAGCTCCACATTCGAGAGTCTCAATGAACCACGGTTACTACCTACTTCGGTCTACTCTCCCCTGAATGCCAACTGTACAAGGGCCACTAATATTGTATATGCAATATTATTTACAATGGTCACATCTTTTTGCCGATCGGAATATCATGCCTGTATCGGGATCATCTAGTATCGATTGAGGCTGGGTATTGCATATCATATGCATTGGATGAGAATATCGAACGACCGATCTCAGATCCATGTGCCGCCACCCGATTCCAGCTCCTTCCGACCCAGCAGGACAAGGTCCAGGAACCCGGGTCATCGGACAGCAAAACAACCTTTCCCACTAGCTTCTCGAATTCTACAGATGGAACCGGATCGTCCAGTTACCATAAGATTCCACATGCAGGCTACCCTTATCGTACCTGGACGGCCCAGCAAGTCGACACCCTACAAATAAAAAAATGTTTCACCTTTTGCGTTACCACTCCACAGCCCTTGCCCAACATTGTCCTTATCTTCCACTGTTTTTCCTTGCCCTCGAGCACCCCGACCATTGCTGATCTCTCCTTCTCCAAAAGCCAGTAGAGCTTCTCCATCCACATCCACTCCACCTGACCAAACCGGACATGTCAAAGCCTTACCCTTCCTAAGTATAGATTCCCTCACCAGGTCTTGGCTATACAAACACCACTCCTCTTTTTTTGAAACAAAAGCTAAGCTGTTATCCCTGCTATCTTGACAATCCAGTTCTGCACAAAGGGTGGAACACCTGGAATCGAATCTGACCATGAAATCTGTACAGCATCGAATCTGTACCATTTCCAGCGGCCATTCATTGATGCTGCATTGATAACGCAGGACAGTTTTCAGGTTATAATCTCAATCCATGTGTATATCCCTTCACATGTCTCGATGAAAGCATCTAGAACGCGGAAGTTGGAACCGTTCCAATGAGCCAACTATGCAAATGTTCCTAGTAATTACTATTGAAAATGAAAACCAACATGGAGCCCTGAAACCTTTTGCACTACAAGTTCTGACAAATGTTAGCATCAGCCATTCTGCTGAGCTGGTCCAGAGGTGTGGTCTCAGAGGAGCTTCCTCAAACAACACATGCCACAAATTAGTGTCAGGTGAATGGGTCGAACCATTGGTATCCTCCCTTCACACGCCTCGACGAAGACATCAAGAACATGGAAGTTTGGAGCGTTCTATCCGAATGCTTGAAACAAATACTATTGAACATAAATGCTAACATACATGGAACCCCGAGACCTCGCTCCACTACAACTCCTGCTCGCAATGCGCATTCGCCATTCGGATGAGCTTGTCAACAGGTCTGGTCTCAGAGCTTCCCCTAACAACAGTCGCCACAAAGTAGTGTCAGGTCAATGGATTAAACAGTTCATATCCTCCCTTCACATGCCTCGATGAAAACATCGAGAACATGGAAGTTTGGAACGTTCCATCCGACTGCTTGGAGCAAGTACCGTTGAAAATAAAAACCAACATGGAGCCCTGAGACCTCTCGGCACTAGATCTACTACCCTCACATGAACTCGATCGTGCATGCTCACAAAGGAGTGTCCAAGATCTCGTAAAAGCAGATGACCACGTACACCAATCAATATCACGCAATGTGACTGTACAAGAAATTCTCTCTCTAGGACCAAACGTGCACAGTCATCCTGTTTCCATGCCACACTCATACCATCTAGGCAGGTTGCATCCAAGCAAGCATCTTAATGGACCGCATATCCCATACCACGAACAGAGTGCGATTCACCGCCGCGCGGATTCTTCCATCTGGAACCCCAATCTTCATCATCTTTATCGTCATCGGGATGCCGTCGTTTGCCACCAGGACCGTAGCGGGCATCAGTCACATCATCCAGATCTTCTACCTCCGTTTCTTCTTCACCTTCTTCTACA
>OMLO01001473.1_pt1 | contig 18140 bp, 12 predicted proteins | sample 1674811 | NCBI WGS metagenome assembly OMLO01 (sample SAMN06265003, study PRJEB25207) | coral metagenome | isolation source: Coral host | place: Mexico:La Bocana,Puerto Morelos, Mexico | collected 2008-11-13 | reverse complement strand
CTACGTCACGACTCACTTCAAACCGAGGAAGACTGGTGCGAATGGTGGACCAAAATGGCGGCAAATTTGAATGTCTTGAAAAGATTATAAAAAAAATTGCGTTTTATCCAAATCGAAAAATTTCAGAAGTTCATTAGGTGAAATGCAGAATTAGATAAGCGAAAATTTTTTTTTTGATATTATGGGCACTTTAACTCTGGGAGGCGGAGTGGGACAGGAAAGCCTGTTTCTGGAATCTTTGCACTCTTTCTTAGACAAAAACTCCGTAAATGACAGAGTACCCTTCCCAAGGGTTTACGCATCACTGGTTGCTTCCCTAGGGGGCAAAGAACAATAACGTCCCAGCTTATTAGAATTCAGTGTGAATCGCGCAAAACCATCATTCTCTGAAGAAGACCGCAGAAGGCGGTCGAAAATTTAGACACAATTTTACTTTTTAGATCTGTTTTGAACGTTTTTTAAATTCTAACTATGAGCACGGATCGCTCCAACAGTTTTATCACTCTTATTGTAGAATAAAGAACGTCAAAACATCTTCTGATCGTATCTTTTTTTGGTACGCTTCTAAAGCATTTCGTGCAGGCTTATTCGTTTTATGTCAGGTAAATCCTGGCTCCATCGAACTCTCGTGATATCCAACCGAAGGATATCAATATCACCTTATCCTGACCAAGATACTAGCTTTCAGAAAATTTCAACTAAACATCTTTAATTCTTAAATTACCCTCGAAATTTGCAGTAAAACTGGATTCTTCTCAAAGAATTATTCCTTATCGGACGATAAGATGTTTCCGGCCTGGAACTCAAATTCCCTCGTATACCGTGATATTTTGAGGTCTGTCCGTGGAGTGTCAGTGGTTTTTTGTTCCTTCCTGATACAGTCAAGTGTGATGTAGTACCAGGTGGGTGGTGAGCCATGAATTGACTGACTGAACGCAGAAGGAAGGTCTAAATCGGGAGATGGTTTTTCTTTTTTTGTATTTACGGCGGTAGAATGCACGTAGTGCAATGTCCATTTACCCTAAAGGTCAGTATGAAAAAGCAATACTGTAACCGCGGAAGTGAGGGGCATCGGGAGATGGTTTTTATGACTGACGGCTATGTTTAAAAACTGGCTCCGGTTGGATAAGGCAATTCAACAGTTTTCACTGGCTTACCGATCGCGGTATATTAAGCCATGTTCTGGTTTGTAAATTTAAATTAATTAAGGGTGCCAATAAAGATGTTATGTTGTTCTACATGTACAATTAAGGTAAGAATGCGATAAATTTTGGGGGGTATTTTGATTTTTATTTTATTATAGTTTTCTATAATTTGTGGGCGTTTATAACGAAGCAATTATGGATGTGAGACGGCGATAGCCAACGGGACGCTCGTTTCAAATGGCCCCAGACTCAATTTACGCCCTGGGTGTACACTTTCGTACGACCCTGCACTTGCTAATAAGCATGATTACGAAGAAAAGGCATTCCGTTGGCTATCTAACATCTCATATCTAACGCCTGCTTGGGAATAATTGTTCCGACTTTTCCCTTTTACAACCAAGGCGCAAGACAAGACAAAAAGGGAAGAAGAGATCTCGAGACTTTCACTTTCGGAGCTAATTTTTTTACGGTCAAGAGCAAAGCAGCCCATGCAGGCCTTTAACTGAGTTGATGAAACTTTACCAACTTTCGATTCTGCGATACTTTGTGCAGAAAAAAGAAGTAATTTGCGGAAGAATTCTCAATGCACACGATTATCTTTTTTTACCCCTTCTAAATGCGTTGAAACTTTCTGAGGCTGATAAGAACGAGTGTCCCGCCCATGCGTCCTTCCATCACAGCGTAAATGTGTAACAACGGATAGTCCTTAGTGGTCACAAACACCAAGTTTTTATGTTTGCAAATCGAGCACATATGGAACGAATTCTCAATTTTACTCGCAGGCGAAGCCGAATTTTTTCGTCTTCGTAGAAAGCTTGTTGTGAATACTTCAGTATATCAATAAAAAACTTAAACACAGAAATAATGCTCTCGTCTTTATTACTATCAGCTACCTGACAAGTTTACATTTGGTTTTCTTCACAGTTGTGTAAGTTTCTCCTAATTGTTGCCCATCTTATCCAGGATCCAGCTTTTCATGTAACGCACCTTAGCATAGATGCCATAAAACTTTTCAAAAGCGCAACCATTGCCCCAGCTAGTAGCTCCCTCCAAGTACCACTTGCCACCAAACTCACACACCATGGGACCTCCACTGTCACCCTGACAGGCATCCACCTCTCCCGCGTCGAAACCGGCGCAGATCATCGACTCGTGAATCGCGTTTGACCCATAGGAGGCTTTGCACTGCTCATCAGAAACAATTGGTACCGACGCTTCCTGAAGGTAAGTCGGTTGCGATCCTCCATATGATAATGTTCCCCAGCCTGTAATGTAGCATCTCTTACCTTGGGCCAGGACATTGTTCGGGTCTGGGAGGCATACCGTCCCGACACCTGCACTTAGCTGTGCTGGAACCCTCAGTTTTAGCAGCGCCATGTCGTGTGCTAATCTCACGGGACTGTGGTAGTTCTCATGGACTATGATTTTCTCAACCGGTATCTCTTGCGCAATATCGTCTATTCTGTAGGCTCCTAACCTGCAGAAAAGAAACAAACAGGATAATGAATCCCGAGAAATCAACACTTGTAGTAGTTCCGGCAGTGTTTCACCAAAGAGATTTTTAGACATCCAGTTTAAACGTTTTGGTATAACGACTCAGTTGAAATTAGACTTCAACTGATCGCGATTGGCGATTTCATACGTAGCAAAACACAATTGATGTAAAGGTCATATGCGGAAAGTGTCCTGTGTATTTTAGACATATATTATGACCCTACTCTTCCAGAGGTGAGAAGCAAGTCTTATGATATTCCAAGAACACTAACAAATATAACACCAAGCAAGCGAGTGACAACACGTTAGCAAGTTCAAAATAACGCAATACTTCTAGGTTTCGTTCATTTCATGTTAGTGAAGCAAGACTGTGGAATACTTTAAGCAATGGGGCAAGGTGTCTTAATAGACTATTTAAGTTTAAGAAACATTTGGAAATAGATAATTGATGGAATAATTTTTCTTTTGACCATTTTCTTTTTTGGATTTTTTATTTAACTTATTGGCAGCCACTACACCAGTAATTAACTGGGTCTTTAGCCAATAAAGTTTTACAATTTACTATTGTTTATTAACCATTGCCTAACTGCCCCTCGCACAGCTCAGTATCTTGAAGAACCTAAAGTGATGTCTATGAAGTGTTATGAGAAATTCCCCTGAGACCCGCTTCTGCCTAGACAGTCCTCGTATATGGAGAAAACCTACTGATCGTAAATTAGGTAGAACTACAAACCTCACAGCAACCTGGTTTGGAGTTGTACCGCTAACACAGTGAGCAGCAGTCAACACCCAATTTTCATCAATCAGAGATCCACCACAATATTGTGACCCTCCTCCAGCTCCGACCAGCATAGCCTGCCATGGCCAACTGTCTTTTTGGGCCTGCGTACCACCCACGATGCGAGTACCAGAGGGCTTGATACCACAGGTGCTTGTAGGAGGAATAGTTCCCTGAGCGTGAGGTCCGGTTTCGAGCCCTAACCAAGTACATTGTGTTGTGTTCATTTTTTTTAAGCTTCATTGAGTTAACAAATATACAATTATATATAATATAGTACAAATCGAAATATATATATATATATAAATATCATAATGAGAAAAAGGCTGTGAGCAAGTAAAGTGTTCTTGGGCAAGACACTTTCCTCTCAAAGCGCTTCTATCCAACCAGGTGTACAAATGGGTACCGGAGAATTTAATGCTGGTGGTAGCCTTGCGATGGACTAGCATTCATCAGGGGGACTAGAAATATTCCTAGTCGCTTCATGCTACTGAAACCGGGATAAGCTCTGGCCTGGTGAGCTACTTGGCACGTAAGCAGACTAAACTACCTACACTTAAACTGAATGTGTGTTTCTTTTAATTTATGATTGAAATTCTTGCATTGGAAGAAATGGTACAGTAATATAGTAGAATCAAAACAACTGTCTCGATACTGAAGGAACCATTTACTATGATTCGATACTGTTGTATATAATTGGCAAATATCTTGCAAGATAGCCTAGCATATGTCCTAGCTTATATCAAGTACAAAACCAATTGGAGTGAGCTTATCAGAACAGCGATTATACTGGCGCCTTTGAAATGTGTAGAAGAAATAACACTTTTAATAAACAATGGTTTAACTTCGAAAGAAAGGAATTTGAAGTATCTTAACAGGACGCCTAACATATGAATTTCACACTGAAAGAAATCCGTGCGATAGAAAATGTTATACCTGCGCAATTTCCCCACTGTCCATCATCGTCATAACTAGCCGTCAGACTGCACCATTCCCGATGCCATCCAGCTTGAGTGCACCCATGATATGTTTCACCACCAAACACGAACGGAAAATAGCAACAGTCTCCATTCTCAGTCTTACGACTGCAATCTGAGCACAAGAAATCGTTAGTTATCACTACAAAAGATTAAGACGTCAGCGGGCACTTTGAAGACTTCCTTTCTTAGTAATAAATCAGTATAATTTGGTTACATCAACTAAGTTGAAAATGTAAATTGGCCACCGTAACGAGTTATAAAGGCGACGTTTCGAGCGTTAGCCCTTCGTCGGCGTTAGCGCCCTGACGAAGCCGGGGCTAACGCTCGAAACGTCAGCTTTATAACTCGTTACGGTGGCCAATTTACATTTATAACCAAATTACATTGTTACCCCCACCGACGCAGCACCACAGTTTCTTTAGAAACTTTCACCCTTTAGTAATAAATAGTTTTGTGCACTGATCAAACTTAAGAATCTCCAGGTGGATATTCGTCTAACAAGGGTGGGTCAATGCATTTGAAAATTTATTTGACAAAGATGGAGAAAAAAACCGTAAAAATCTTCTAAACAGATTTTAGGGAAATTTTGTTGGAACTAACCAAAGCCGACTTAATTCTTGGCAGTCCTTCAAAAAGATTGTTGAATCACTTGTTACTAAATCATAGTTCATATCGAGGAAGATAATTCAGCCGCGATCATTTAGCTTTAAGAGAAATCGCTGCTCTAGACCTTGAATCTCGTGTTTTTGATTTCCTTAATACAGTGTACGGTTCTTTTTCATTGTTTTGCCTTTTTGACTAAAAGTACAGTCACTGAACTGGAAGAGTGTTGAGAAAGCTTAAACCAAATTGTGATCAGTGAAACTGAGGGAGATGGCAACTTGAAACAAGGACACAAACTCAGCTTTGTACAAACCATTTGCAGCGGAGCACGTCAAAGCAGTAAACAGCAAAAGTACCACGATATTCATCTTGATTCACTTCTGAATTGAACCTCAATTGAAAATGACTTGAAGTAGGAAGAGTGTTGGCTTATATAGTTTACTCGCTCACTCATTTTGTAATAACTATGTGTTTTCAGCGTGTTTGTATTTACTTAAAAGACATTATGTAAGTTTGTTTAATTCTGGCAGAAAAAAAGCGCTGTCGGCACGTAATCAGAAACCTGTTTAAACATAAAAGAGGTAAGCCATTACAATTGTTTGAAGACTGTTATCCCCACCAAAGTTTTCTTAAGACCCATATTTATCGGCCTTACCCTAATCGTAACTCTGAGCCGATGACTGTACATCCTAACCCTTATTTAATCCCTTTACACTTGAACTGGGCTCAACAATGCGCTTTCTCTTCCAAAGCGTCGTAAACTTAAAGCTGACATTTTGGCTAGAATTTAAAATTTACTTGTAAATTATTATTTGTACAGCTCAAATGACTCATAAAGGAAAAACAAGTAAGCGGCTGCAATTTACTAGAGTAGCACAAAACGTATCAAAGGAAAGCAATTTGAATGGTAAAACGCATAAAATGCAAAATTATTTATGCCTCAGCTGTTTGAATGGAGTTCTATTTAAGAATTATCCTGTGTACTTTATTTAGCTTGTTTACTCCCGGCAATAGCTTGCTTTTAGGGATTTCTTCACTAAATTAAATACCAGGATTTTCTGCGTTGTTTCCTAAAATACCACTCTCTTACGCGTGTATTCCATTCGAGCTGAGAATATTTAGAATAAAACTAATTGGTTAGGCTATCTGACCCTGATCATGGTCGAAGTTTGAAATACTTTCTTTTTTCTTAGGGTGGGAAATAGGCGATTATAAATTAGAACAGGCGAATGTACTGATGGAGTCGATGTGGGTGGAGAGTTGATAAACCATTCCTAAGTAGGATGGGGTGATTTGGTGAGACCCAAATCTAAATATTAAGATACCGAGGCTCCTAACAATTTACATTCTGACTTTCCTTACCAACGCCAAATGTGTTATTTTAAACTTGCGAGTAGAATCATTTCCGTTGCGATAGATTGTTGATAGAGCACCTAATTTGCATTGCCTGAAAATTTACCAAGAGAAGGTTTTACTGCAGACTAAAGATGAGCCAGTCTCCCTGATGGGTCACTAGTCTTGGACGCACACTTTAAATCAAGCGGTTAATTTTATTGGTCGAATGAACAGTATTTATTTTGGAGAATAACCTGCTTATTTGTACCCGCGCAGCACGTTCGCGGAAAACGACCTTTTTAAGCGTTCAAAATAGAAGTACATAAATTTTTTTCTTTTCAACGAGAGTATATTGATACCGGCTAAATTTTAAACTGTATTCCTTCCGAAGTTCTAAGATCTATTGGCAAAAGAACTCGGCTAGAAAAGTTTGCTTCCTGAAAATGCAACAATAATTATGGAGACAATTACCGAGAATATTTCAATCTAAACTCGGCATTTCTTTGATGATATTTTCTTTCTTTTCTTTTAACTTTTAGTGATCGAAATTCCTGAAGATGTTTGTCAAGAAAGATGAGATGTTTAAACAAGTAAAAGCGCAATTTCAATTTGATAATCAGCTATTCAAATCTTAGTAGCATTTTACTCTGTAGTTTATGACAGTGTATTTTGTGTGTTTTAGCTTGTGTATTCAGATTTTGTAGGAAAATGTCAATCCCGGTATCTCTAACCCTAACCCTGACACTTGAGCTGGGCTAAAAGTTAATTCTGCTTTTTTGCCAAAATTAACAATTCATTTCTTTCACATGTTACTCAGTGCATCCGTTTTTTTAGATATACTGATATATGCTGAATTATTATTTGTAAAATCCTTAGCATTCTAAATGGCTCAAAAAGGAAATAATTATTAAAGCACTGAATAATGTAATGGAGTAACACATGAAAAATTTGAAAAAATTTTCAGTGGTATAAAAACGCATAAAATGCCAAATCATTTATGTAGGCAGTCATTTAAATGGTAGTCCATTTAACATCTATTACTATGCAGTTAATAACTTTTGACTTGTTTACTACTGGTATTTGCTCTTCAGGAACCTTTGACCAACAAACGGACACGCAGCTTGTGTCTCTATTTGTCATTCTTAGTAAATTAAATAGCAGATTATCTGCAATGTTTTGTAAATCACTGCTACTTTTCGCCTAGTAACGCCACGTGGATTCGTAGTAAAGAATATCTAGAATGAAGCTTATCGGTTAGGTCATCTGATACTGATTGTGTTTGAAGCGTGTTCTATATATTTTTTTTTGAATTAAGGTGGGAATAGGTGATAGCAAATTGGCACAGACGTAGAACCTGATAGAGTTCATGTGGATGGGAAGTTGACAAACCATCAATTCAAAAATATCAAGGTACCAAGGCAGTTAAGAATTTCACGTCCAGTTTTGCAAGTTAGGTAATCCTTTTGGGTGGTATACCATGAACATCACACTTGTCTTTTGTGTTTTCTTCGTATACACCCGCGCCTTTTCTCTTCTGCCATTCCCTTGAAAATACAATGGCCAACACAACTCACAAATGGCGATATACGCATTTGCACCCATTAATAATTATTTACCAAGTTAAAACAAAGAAAAATCACAACCGTGAAGGAGGTTTGGATTCCAGGTCTTAATAAGCATAGATTTTGACGATTTTACTTCTCTGTTTACTTGGTAGTCTTTGTTTCGATTGAGAAAATATATCAAACGCTCTAGACAGTTTTTCAACGGCTATCCAAACAACTCTAATTTCCTGCGCGTCGTATTTTCAGCTATCTTCTCGGTGTTTGGATATCCCGATGAAACACTGTCACTCGTGTTTGTTATGTTACTCATCAAACAACACTCATATTTTCTATTTTCCTTTCAGAAATATCAACAAACAGTTAGCTTATGTCTATGTTGGCTTTTTCATTGAAAACGTGCATTAAAAAAAGTCATGTCTTGGAGAATATTTTATTTAGTGGCTACGACATAAATTTCGTGTATTGACTTATGAGTTTGATAGTCACGTTTTAGTTCTTTGAGAATTAATAAAACAACGAATTCTTTGTAGCCCACCAGAATTGAAAAATATTCAACCTCAAATGAAAGAGAAAAATTACTTGTAACGTTTCTAGGAGGGAAATGGACTTGGAAACTTGTTTATTTAGTGGTTATGACTTTTCGTGTTGACTTGTGAGTTTAACAGTCAAATTTTAACGTTTCACTTCTCTGAATGACTGAGCTCCTAATAATCGAGTATCAATCTGCTCACTCATTGTGTGCAATAATTTGCTTCTTTTATTCCGAGATAAAGCACTTAATTATAATTCAAAAGGATATTGCAGTCTTTGGCTGCCGGCGGTGAGTTGAGAGTGAAGTTTATAACATTTAACCTATCTTCACTGGGTAGCTCTTTCAAAGCAATATGAAGTCATGTACTTTTAACTACCACATTAACAGATAAACTGAAAATGATGGTGATTATTCTTGGATTCTGGTAAAATTTGTAATTTTCGTAACTTTTGTTGGGGCCTTCCTTTAACCCTTGAATAAATTTCGTAGACTTTTATCGGTGGTATTGTAATTTTATGTAATTTTCGCAGTTTCAGTAAAATTCGTAATTTTCGTAACTTTCGTAGGGGCATGCCTTTAACCTCGTAGATTTTGAAGGTGGGATTTCACAATATCCGGCATTCGTCGAATTCGACGTGAACAATATACACTTAGTTACTCAGGGTCAGGAGGGAATCTCGATGTTTCGCCTGAAGTCAAGGATCGAACGCCAGCTAGAGAGGAAACATGTTGGAAGTGATAAAAGAGCTCAAGCAAGGACGACGCCGAGTCTAAAACGAATTTATATTTTACCAGCAAAATTCGTAACTATCTAGTTCTGTGCTGTATACGCCAATAGCTCTAAAATTGTGCTCAGGCCAAATAAGCAATCAATTCCAAATAGAAACACGAAATATTAGCCGACGATGTTCGCTTTCCTCAGACTACGCAAAACTTGGTCATTTCACGTTCTTGTTTTTCAGAAAACGGCTACAAATGTACAAAGATTAAAAGTACAAAGGACGCCACAACCTTGCCCTGGCCGTCAAACTGTTTGAAATTGAATCGAACGACTCGGCTGATTGTCCTGGTCTTAATGACTCAAGCACGTTATACACCAAAGGTTGCGCCCATTCATCCAAATGAGTAGCACATGGAACTGGTGTGAGTCGCTAATCCTCTGCTAAAATGATACGTTATAGCGGTCTCCTTTTCATCTCCAGTGGGTATGAGTTAAACTGTCATTGTTAAGTCACTTGTGAAGAAAGGACGAGCAGTCTACAAGAGAGGATTAACAGGTGTAGACAAAGCGTTGAACAGTAAGGCAGGACAGATGGCTCTGCATCTAGCTACACAAGTGGCAGTTATGCCCACCGTGAAGAATAGCAAATACGGCAAATACGCAAAGAAGGGCGTGAACGGTCTTAACAAATTGAAAGATTTTGCAGCCAAACAGAAGGGCAGCGGGCGAGCGCGTTCTTTAAGACATGTAAGTCAGACAGGACGTGGAATTACTTTAGGCAAAAATTCACCTTTCAAAGACCTACCAATAATAGGAGACATTTTTTAGAGGTAGTAACACACTATTGTTCTCCAGTCAATTAGTGCCTTACAATACAGGGTTAGAGGGAGAAATGTCCTTTAAAGATCCCTCTTTCGCGTTTTTTTGTCGAGCTGAGCACGGCACTGAGTTGGGTGCTGCCCAACCTCTTATTTTACTGTCAACAGAGAGCGAACATGCTTAAAAATAAAATTGTTGACACCTAATATTAATATGAATATTCGTGATACGCTGGAATTTATTGCTACATCAGTTAACACTGAGAATAGTTGTGAGCCAGGAGAGCATTAAATAGCCATCTTCGAACAGAGTTATACTGATCTCGGTCAAAATATATTTTTTGACAGCTACGGAAGCGTACCTTCCCAGCTGAACCCACTCTGGAAAAATTTCGATTCCTATAAACGCAGTAAGAATGACTATCAACAAAAACATTCTACAGTTTTGCGGAGATTACTGCCTTTACGTTCTCAAGTTGCTCAACGCGGGAAAAACTTTGGAAAACGTTCTAATTCGTTTTGACCCTCACGATAAAGAGTGCAATGATGCAAAAGTTTCCGAACGCGTTCAAGCTGAGTATCCTAGAATGTTAAATACGTCGACACACCCACATAAGATCTACATAAAATTGCCAAGGAAGTATAGAGTAAATCAAAGGCCTCTTTGAGGCTACGACTATTTTGCATGATGAAGTACATGCATCAGTTTAAGCAGAAAAGATGAAAATATTTTGGCTTTGTTCCAAAAATAAATGTATTGCTTCTTTCCCTTATTTAAACCTCTTAAAATCACGCTTTAATCACTGCCCTGACTCCGCAATACAAAAATGCATAATGCTCTAGACACATACACGCTTTGCGAACCTATGTGTTAAGTTAGCTCAATGCGTTGGTATACTGTATTGGAAAGCATGAAGAGCAAGAGTTCAACACACGGGCGGGCAAACGCACGATCTTTTTTTTTTCTTTTCTTTTTTCCCTCCGACGTGTTTTTTCTTTCTTTTTCCCTCAAGAAGTTAATAAGTGCTTCCCATTGGTAATAATTTATTATTTTGCTCGATATTCATGCATTCAATGCATCATGTTATTAAAGCCCGCGTTCATTTCGTAACTAGGACAACAAATGCTTTCTTGGTTCTGAATTTAAAAGAAAATGCTCGCACCACAAGCTGTTGACATACATAGCTGAAATCTACCTAATTATTATTTCGCTATGTTTTACATTTGCCGAACCATTCGACGACATTTTTCTCTTCGTCAAGTCAAGTTGTGCATTGGTCAGCGGAAATACAAACAAAAGTTTACGACCCAAGGAGTTACCGATCGACCAAGCGAGTGAATTTGCGCTCGCTCACTTAACTCCTATTTCGCATTCTGCAAAATAGTCGTAAAAAGCACGTTACTATTACTGACTGTCTCATTCTTTGTTAACACGGCCATGAATCCACATCCCCAATTGTATCATCCTGCATACGTTTGCATCTCTTTTACTTCAGCTTTTGAGTAATGTAAGCGCATACTTTAATACAGACGGCAGACCCTTTAAAAAGATTGTATATTGTTACGGGAGTCAGTGACAAGATATATTCGAAAAGTTACAAGCAATTGGTGTAACATTTCACGCAGGATTACCCGAATCATTGGACCAGCTGTTTGCCAAAACTGAAAAGCCATCTCTGTAAGTCTTCTGTAGATCGTTGATGATTTGATGTCAGAATCGCAAAAGAATCAATTTATGGAAGATATGTCAACTAAAGGAGTACATCACCAAGATTGTACGCTCATAACTATAGGCCAAAATCTGTTTGCTCAGGGAAAAAACAGTGTGACCATGCGAAGGAACATACAGTATTACATTCTGTTTAATTCGCTCTCTGACAAATTGCCGATTCAGCTATTAGGTCATAGATTTATGAGAGCCGGTAATCACTTCATCGCCTTGTTTGATTATCTGATGAGTGCCGAACTGTACAATTATCTTCTGATAGATTTACATCCCAGAGGAGCACTGGTGAACAAAGAAATCAAGATACACAATAACATCTTGCTGGGTGAAATCGACGAGCTAGGAGAGACGGGTATGAATTGCTACGTGCATAAAGGCCCCCGTTGTAAAAGTCGCTGACATCAGACATGGATAAACTAAACGAGTACGCGCCTCTTCGAAAGAATTTATCAATAAGAATAACTTACAAGTTTTAACAGTCAACAACGTAGTCAAAACAATTGCTGATGTGGTCCGAAATTATGTATTGGGAAACGTTCCGTTTTTTGCAAGGATGTCGTAACATCTACATGTACAAAGAAGTTAATGAGATTTAGACAATATCCTTTTTACTACAGATGGGGAAAAGACGGTTCTCTGTAAAAGAACGCCGGGAACTCATCATAATGAATGCGCCGATAGTAAAACAAGTTCTACGACATGCATTGTATAAACTACAAAAGGATCCTACAAACTGCTGTAAACAAGCTCGTTCAGTCAAAGAAGAAGCATAAAAACATTTGAACGCTAAACATACAGTCATATGCAGTAAGACATTTACCATGACTGATTGCGAAGCTGCGAAATATTTTGACAAATTCAAATTAATGCCTAGAGAAATGGTCTCAAAAAGTAGCCGTAACTCCTTGCCGACTAATGCTATTCAAAATGGAGGCTAATTGGGAGTCTAAGCAAACACGGAAGATTTGATTCGCCTAATATTTCTTAAGCTGCAAGAGAACGGTGACCTGTCGCGATTACAGCAAACTCGCGACGACATGGAATTGTTTCGAAAACCTAACTTAGGGGCCGAGGGAATTAGCACTTAAATGGAAGCGCTGAAAATCGACATCGAGCTTTAGCCAGGAGAAAAGCCGACGGGATCGAAGATGCGTCAGAGCCCATAAATTAAACGCTCGGTGGTCGAATGAATTGTTTAGAAGCATATCTACATCGAATGGTTCAGAATACAGAAGGGGTGAGCAGAAACATTCTAAACAGAAAAATATGCTGCCGACACTAGGAACCGCAATGTCTGAACAAATACACTCTAGCAATAGTAATTATTCTAAACAGTCCCCCATGAAAGCGTCTTCACCATATAAAGGAGATATATCTCTTAAGATGCCTAAATTAGCAACGAAGCCTTATGCAATTACCCCTGCTGAAAGGGTTAAAACTATACATCACAAAGTTAAGAAAGGACACGATTTCATGTATGGCAAAGGACTTAATGATATTTTCAGCAAAAAAGACTTTCACATTCTTATAGCATTCCTCAAACCTGGGAAACTGTACTGTAAAGCAAATAAATTACAATAAAAGCGTTCTCATTTTGACAAAATAAATATTTCTTACGCGACTTAAACAAAATGTGTTCTATATTTACAATGAAAAACTCCCATAAGACGCGAATAACACAGTAGGCCATTCTAGAATGCTGTTCTTAAACTCGACACCACTTACAGTTCTGTTCAAAGCTAGCACGCTTGGATCCACTGTCGCTTTGTGTAAATATAATTTGCCCATCAAAGGCTCCGCGGTTAGCCACAGATAACATGGTTCTAAATTCTCTACAAAAGGTAGCAATAATAGTTTAAGGTGGTCAAAGTACAACCTGAGTCTTCGAGGATTGTCGAATCGCAGAAGATGGATCTTCCGGACGTCAAAACAAAGTAGCAACTGGGCACATAATAAGGCCACTTTTTGTTTGAAATGTGAAGTGTTCCCAAACCGAAAATATTCTAGCATTGTCTCGGAATATCCTTGGGGCGTGTATGACATAAGTTCCTCTAAGCCTTGTTCGTCGTTGAGTACACCTCTTAGCACCTCGTTGGGGTTTTTTTCGGCCTCTGTACCTTCCAATTGGGTTACACTTGTTTCCTCTTCATTTTCAATTTGTGTACGGCAGCGTCTGCAGTGACTCCACGTTTTTCCACACTTCCTGACTCTTCTTATGGCAGAAATTAAAACAGCAGCTCAAGCGTAGAACGTTCGTTTGACACGCAAAACCTTCCAGCTTACAAAAACAAAACATTCAAACTCCATTTCCACGATCTCTGGATCTCTGGATCTCAGTCTTTCGCTGCGACGAGCCATCACTTGATGTTGATTACAGTAAACCACAAAGTATGAAGCAGGCGTTGCGTATACCAATACAACACCTACCCACATATAAAGCAGCGCAGCGGATAGATGAAAAAGATTCATTAAAAAATGAATAAGAATAGTACTATCACACAAAGTTGCCTACAACTCTAATGAAGGTACCGTTTTCCGAAGATGTTCTCTTTATATGCAAACAATGACGCCTAGATCTTTGTCAGAGATTTGAGGATAGAAATTTTCCGACCCGTCACGTTTTTATGGACAGAGAAATCCGTGAGATTGAGACTTTCTGACAAGTATACGTTTTTCAACACCTTAAGCTGAGAAAACATTGTATATTTTATGATTTTCTTTTTAACTTCTCGGAGATGAAATGACAAATTTAACACGCATACCAGTACACCCACGGGAGTAAATTGACGTCTTCTTCGTTTTTAACAAGTGCCGCTTTGCTGAACAATGATGTGACACACTAATGAGGGCGGGTTTTCTTTTGTCCCTACGTAGAGATCACTGATCTCTACGTAAGGACAAAACCCGTGTGACACGGGTTTTTAGTAAGTGTCGCTTTGCTGATCGACGATGCAACGCATAAAAGCTATAGGGGCTGTGAGAATTGCCCCCGCAGCGTTTTGGCCCAAAGGCCAAAATCCGAGGAAGCACCCTAGGAGTCCCCAGGTGTATACATACAAGGACAAAGAATATTTTTTGAAGAAGTAAGAAACGTGTTTGTAGTGGGTGAAGCGTTGTCGATTTGGCGAAACTAGGCGCGCACGGTCGTCTCGGGTTTTAGCAAGCGCGCACGGTGGTGTCGGGTACTTGCAATCACGAGGTCGCTTTTCGTCATCTTCGTCTTCTAGCAGCATCTTGCAGCATTTGAAGGTGTTGCGTCTACGAGTTCGCGTTTCGCCACCTTCGAGAAGCATTTTAAGGTGAGTACTTTGCACTTCAGTGATTTCTTTGAATTCAGTCAACAGTACTGAATAAATTTGGTTTGTCAGACCCAAATAAGCAACGGGGTCGACAGACTCAATCCAACAGATCGCAAGTAACCTTATGTCAGAACAGAATGATGAATCGCAACTCAAACGTTTAAAACACTGAAAACTCAGAGTTGCATCGATATTGTCAGAAAGAGATATGAAGTTTGTTATATCAATTTCGAGAGTATGTCGCTCACAAAAATAAACAAGTCGGTGTTTACAATTCGAAGAGGGCACTTCAGTTATGAATTCTACCTTTGTCAACCCTGGTATTTATTCATGTGCTATTGATGCTTTTCTGGAAATCTCTACGCATTTGTTTCTTCCATATTTATCAAATCTACGCATCTAGGAATGAGTTTACAGACCTGCTATTCAATGTTTGTTCACATTATACGTCTTCGAGAGAAGACAGTTCAGTATTGAGGGAAATTCGCGAGCCTGTTTGGTCATACATGATAGGCCTTTGTAGTTCATTTGCGGCTAGAGATGGTAATGCTTGTTTTAGCCAATATTTGAGAAAAGGACATTTGGTTATCTCAATGAAGAGGAAGGGAACCTTTTTATGACACTGAGAACATTTGATTCTCTTTGTAGCTCCTGCTCGAATTTTGTGACTTTCTATAAATAGTAGTATTATTTTAACAGTAGTTACAGATCATTATATTGTCTACAAATACATTGTTGCAAGTTTGGTTATTGTTGTAAAGCTTTCTGATGACCTGTTTTTTTTTTCAAAAATATCACAGATTTAATACTGAACATACAATATGTTGCTGTTCCACAAAATATCAACATAATACCATATAATTGTAATATATTTCATTTTCAAATTTACAGATAATTACGTTGACTACTTGCGTGGATGTAAACTTCAATAAAAAGAAATTTACTTGGTGAAGAGAAAACTCTTGAGAAAAAATGAACTATTCTGGCAAAGCTCTACAAGAAACAAGGTGAACAAACTTTTTACTGTGAATTGAGATGGATGGCGAGATTGTTTTATAGAGATAACTTGAGTTAATTGGAAATTTTTTTTCTTATTTCTATTTTAGCCACGACTCCACGAATTCAAAGAGCTGCTCATCACAGCTCCTTAAAAGAACATTTTCCGCGCGCCATCGTCGAAATGACGAAGGCGTAATCATGAACAACGGCCAGTTTCTTGGAATTTTTAACGAACTTTTCGTCGAGCTTGTAAAACTGACAATAGCGTCTCCAGGCCTCACAATTTCTTTCGAGGAACCCTACGAGCATCTCAATGCGGACAGAACTTGGGATCTTCCATAAGGAGGAACTTAACGGAAAAGCACATTTTACATTACAGTGTAATGTTTTTTTTAAACCTGAGTATCTTCATTACTTTATAGACTTTTAATGGAGCTGAAAACTTGTTTCTTGTTTTTAGGTGTTTTTAAAAACTATTGTGTAAGATAAATGTTGGCATATTTAGTAAATAAAAACATAATTTACGACAGTAACAGTAAACGCAGCGTAATTTATTTTTACAAAATATGTATCAATACATGGCTATTTACTCTTTTACAATACAGATTCAATACAAAAAAATTAAACCGCTTTCTTGTAACCGAAAGGAAAAGCCTTGCAGCCTTCGTTCACTTTGAGAACGTGCTTATTAAACAGAAGTCAATAGTTCTTTTTTACAACGTGCGAATGTAAATTAAATTCGTGACAGTCACGCGCAATGTAAAAGAACGGCACTTCTATTTTCTTGCCAGAAAGGCCATTCGAACGCAGTTCTTCCTTGGGCAGCACAAGATCAACCATCGCATCACGATTAACAACTTTTTTGCACTCAATTTTTTAAAGCTCAGTCCTCGAACTTTTGTAATGTTGGCAACATGTTCACCCGTTTCGCTATACATATCCTTTATTTAAACACGATATGGGGATGGTTTAAAGCTCGAAGCTTGTGGGGTCGTATAAAAATGATTGCAATGGATAAAACTGTATAAAAATAAGAATAACATCACTCACAAAATACAACTACAATTGAAACTATTGATTACTTTGCATGAGTAGTTTTTTGCGCCACTACTCGCAAACTCGCTTATGTGTTGGCCGGGTTGCAATTCTGAGGTTAGCTCGCCCAAGTAATCGCCTGTAGGAGGATTCCATCCATTGGCGTCAAATCAAAAATCGCAGTAATAGACACGCTCCTGCAATTTATCTGAAAGTTCTCGATGAATTTTTAAAAGTCCAGCCCACATTGTGGCGAACAGGGCCACGACAACATTTGTTTTGTTTCCGGTGCTTACGAAATCTCTCTTGTGAACCGATTTCACCAAGAGATGTTCATGATTAATCTGCCTAGTTCTTACTTCGCACGAATCAGTCATCAACAATTCATGGAAACGTGAAGCGTGCTGGAGAATTTTCGTTTCGGCTTTATTTGGATCTTCACCAAAGTACCCCAAGCATTGTTCAGCTCACTTTTAGATCCGGCGCGTGCTGCAGGATTCTTTTTTTATTGCGTCATAGTCTAATTCGATTCCTTCTCTTTCTTTACAATTTTCAATGTATTGCTTTCCGAGGTCCTCTGTAGTATACCATTCCGGCCAGTCAGATGATTCTTGTTTGACCTTGAGAAATGCGTCTATGTAGTGTTTGAAGAAGCCAATCACGATCTGGATAAACCGGCCCGCACCTGATGTATCCGAATTATCTCGTATCCGAGCTCAACGGCGTAGTAAATTTCAGGCGTTGCCCGCGTTCCTCTCAGCGTTCGCTGTTCGTCGGTGTGTCTGCATTCATCTAAATTCTGCTCTTTTGCGCATTGAGCGCAAAGCGTGAACATCAATTTGTGGCCATTTTTGCTCAGTGGTATGCGAACAGGAATTACAGGATGAAACAGGTCTTGCGGACAAAACAAATCGCATTCATCGAGCCAAAATAAGCATCCTTGTCATAGTGAAACTCTTGCGTGTAGATTAAAGGGTGGCCTTTGGGATAAGCTTCGTACTTGTTTACATAGGGATAGAGCGAAGTGAAATCGTAGTAATGCAATTCTTCATCTTTCACGTACAGCCTCACAGCTTCCGTGCGTCCACCAAAGAAAGCGTCTCGCGGGTT
>OMLO01001472.1_pt1 | contig 18147 bp, 11 predicted proteins | sample 1674811 | NCBI WGS metagenome assembly OMLO01 (sample SAMN06265003, study PRJEB25207) | coral metagenome | isolation source: Coral host | place: Mexico:La Bocana,Puerto Morelos, Mexico | collected 2008-11-13 | reverse complement strand
TATCTTGGGTGTCGCCACTTCTACCTTCAATTTCGACCTCAGTTTCATCAATAAAACGAACATGGATTAATTTAGTGTCTGGTATTTGTTTTACTGTGCTACACGAGGGGCCTTGTTCGCCGGCCAGTATATCACATACCATACCTACTCCAATCTTTGATGCGAAATGCCTTGTGCACGCTTCCTTGATGTTTGCGATGGTCAGCTCTCTTCCACTGAAATCGACGAACTCCCTTGGGCCGATTCTACTGTACTTTTGCTGTTTACCAGCAACTTCGGAACTTAAACGTTGCACAGTTAGTTCTTCCTTACAGTTCTTGTCGTCTTTGCCTTTACCTGCACGTGTACCTGTTCTCTTTCGTTTCATTTCAGCTTGAAACGCCTTCCATCCCTTGTCCGCCATTTTTAATTTCTGAAATAAGTTTGCAAAGCATGCTGGTCTATGGCAGCTCTGGGCCAAGGGAAATTTTAATTTTGTTTTGAAAAGAAATGAGGTGCGATTCATTTTGAATTTGCTTTCAATTTGATTTAGAATCGGTTTTAATTTTACTTTTATTTCATTTTAAGTTAAATTTAATTTTAATTCTTGTTTTATTTTAAGTTAACTGTCGGTAATGTTTGTGTTTATTTCATTTTATATTAAATCAAACGTAACTTAAGTTTATTTATTTTTTAAGAGTAAAACTATTTTCAAGAGAAAAATCTACAGAAAAAAAGCAAAACAGCTATGGCAGTTGTGGGCCACCATAATGGAGTATTAGTATTTATAGAACCTGGTTTTCATACATTTTTGACTTGATAATGACGTTAGAGTAACGTCGAAACGTCGTCGATTTTAGCTTTTTCAATCTGAGAACGCTCTTAAGAAATGTTCTTTCGCAATTTTTTATAGTCAAATGTTTTTCTAAGTCGCTTCTTTTCAACATAACTACAAATAATTGAACTCTACTCTACGATCACTCACAACTAAAACTCAAAAGTAACAACTAGACAATACTACATTATCACTGCAGTAAACAATCAAGCAGTATAAATCTAGTAAGTTAGACAAAAAATAGAGGTATGCATGCAAGCGACTGAGCTAAAATATGGAAATGTAAAAGTAAGTGGGTCAGAGTTAATGTTACATTCACCAAGTTAAGAGCAGGAGGCTTCTCAGAAGGTCTTCGTCACGTCACAGTAGTAAGGCAAATCAGTGTTCGATGGATTCGACTTCTTGTTTACAAAAGGAACATGGAGGTGAATCCGTCATTTTGAACTAAAACATCTTTTATTTGTTAATTGTTAGGGGAGAATTTGCCGATATTCGTAACCATACGAAACCCAACAGTTAGCAGTCAAGTGAAAGTCCAATAACCATGATAACCACCTGTCTATCTGTATTATTGTGCAACACCTTGTCGTGACAACTACATGAAGTTGTAGTTTATTAACGAGCAGAATAACCGACTTACCTGAGATGGAATAGAATAGTACAAAAGTAAGCTCATCGGCAAACAAAGCAGTTTAGGATTGCCAGACGAATTATTAAACCGTTTGTTTAGAGTCTAACATACATAAATTAAAAAATGTCAGGGAGTCTGACAAACTCCGTCGCTGAAAGCGTGTTTCCCTCTGAATAGCTGCAAACAATGAAGGAAAACAGCTAAACAGCTCCAAAAACCTGTTATCACAAAATACTATATTACTTAATAATTTATATTGTAATTCTCTAATTTTAGTTTCAATCGTCACTATAAAGGGCAAAGGGTAAATTTCCTTCTGGTGAAACGAACTTATGTAGAATTTTCTCCTTAAACCTATTCTTCTCTTAAACGCCTTATAAAAAAATCTAGATGACAAAGCAACCGTAGGATTATCAAGTTTAAATCAATTTTATCACCAATGTAAGGAGGAACGGTGCTGCGCGTTTGGTCTGATGATTTGTCTAAGTAATAAGTTCTTTAAAAAAACTTGTTTTTGGAAAATCGAGAACTTTTTAACAGTATTTTCGTTTATTCCAAGTAACCTGGTGGACAACATCCTCGCACAATCAGACGGAAGATTGGCTTAGCATGGATCAAGAGTCCAAACACTCTTTACAAAAGGTTAAAAGTTTGATAGGCAACTTTCGAGTGCCAAAATCTCCGCCTACTGGAGAAAGTAGTTGTTTTATGGTGTATACGGAACTTACATGTTGTTTAAACCGCATGGAATTTGGGTGTGTTTTTCACACTTCCGAACTGCTTTCAGACCCTTTTTAACATGTGGCCCGGAAGATCTCAGTGATTTTCGTGTAGCAAGTATTTTTTCCCCAGATATCATTTGTAGGTTTTAACAGACGCTTATTGTATGGAACATCAGAAACATGTTAGTTTGCAATGTATCAGGAGGCAAAATCGGTGGGGTTTTGTTCGTCCCGGTCGTAAGTTGAATGAAACGAGAGAAGACAGTGTGCAACGGACAAGTATTCGTTTTGTAAAAACTTCAATTGACCAATTAAAGTGAAAAGAACTTAACAACTAAGTCACATGCATCACAGCCCTAATGTGATGGGTTACATTTTTGACTGTGAAATCAACATTCATAACTGCGCATACTGCGTATCGTGTTGTCTGAGAGAAAAACGATGAAACAAATCCAGTTTCTATTTGGCCCGGCACATTTACAGACACCTCAATTAGCAGGCGTTGGTCAAATGGTTTTGGGCGATTTTAATACGAAAGAGGCTGGTACTAGCGGGAGCCAAGCAAAACGAATTGATCATTTCAAGCTTCTAATAGCTAATGGATCAAGTAATCATGTGTAATTAGGCCACAGATCACAGTTCAAAGAACACGCGATTAGGTAAACTTAGATTCAAGGCTATTTTCATTAGTAGATCTCGTTTCAGGAGGAATAAAAGACAATTCGTATATCAATTCAAGTCAGAAATGTGCCAGTTTTTGGGTGAAAATATCTTTTACTATCCTCGTGGAGTGTGACAAGCAATTTAGTTTTCTTCTAGCTAAATATTTATACTATACTACGTAAATACAATATATCTATACACTACTCCGATATTGTTTGATTGTTTTTTTCAATATTTGTATGTTCTTTCATAAAATCATATAAACATCTACATGCATTTAAAATTAAATAAGTTAAGTCTTGTGAAGACAGATAGTACAATAACAAGCATTGTTGAAAAGCTGTCTCTAAGTATAAATACGTTATCTTATCCAAAGTGCGCAGAATTGTAAGATTGCCAACGGGATCATGGTTGTTCGATATTTTGCATATTTTTTTCTCACAACTTTGCGAGGATGTACCATGATATAACACTTCCTTCTCTGCAAAGTAGGCTTGTGAACTAGCAAATGTAATTTAATTTGGCACTAAATTTGACATGTTCCTTTCCATATTTTTTCAACATATATTAACATATAATTTCTCATCACAACTCTCAAAAGCTAGTGATAAGATAATTTTGAAAATCAGTTCAAGATAATTTAGACGAACGCGAAGGAATAAAAACAGATTAAAAGTAAAAAATACTGCACACATTCAGCGTGCTGCAGATATCGTTTAGGAATATCATCGGTCTCATCATGGTGGTAAAACTGGTCTAAAGCTGAATTATGACTGTGTCAACTAACGTGAAACAACCACAACCGTGAGTGAACAGGCGTGTTTAAAACACGAATGATGATATGGCACTTCAACAATACGGTTAACCCAAACAATTATTGAGATCAGTCTAACCACCCTAAAGTCAGTGATACTGAGGCTGACCCGAGCGCTCTTTACCCTAACTGGAGCTCTATGTAGGCTAACCGTAGTGCCATTGCGCCATTTGGTCTAACGTTTAATCATACGATTAGCATCCCCTAGCATTAATCTAACATTGGTCTAGCATTGAACCATCAGTAGACCAGTATTGGCCTAGTACTATTGGCCAGAATAGAATTCGCCAAACATTTTTTTTAATCAATGTCAGTAAAAGTAATACTGGACTCTTATTAAACCATTGTTGTAGTAGTATTGACATGGAATTGGGCTAGAATTATAACATTAGACTAGCATTTGCCTGGCGTAAGCCTGGTACTGGTTATCTAGTCGTCTAGTTGACACAGCATAGCGACTCCACGTACAACCCAGTGATTCTCTGGCCTCTTGGACGGTAGGTTGATAGAAAGCACGTAATTAGTCGAGTGGCCAGTCGTAGATAGTACTCCACGGCGAGCACTGGTTTTGTAAACTAAAACAAGTTAAGACGTGTTACACAGGATCAATGTTCTAGACCAAACTTCAATCACAACTGCACTTTCTTTCATTGAACACTCACGTTATTCATTATTTCGGCCCTTCACTTTTCAATCACTTTTTTATTTATCTTTTTTCTTGTACATATTTCTCCTAAACTTAAAGCTTCTATTCCATGTCCAATTCCATGTGCTGTTTTCTCTTGTTAATTCCCCATTCTTTTCACAATCCTGTCCATTACAATTTCATTACACTCCAACTCTAAAGGCAAAAACAAAACCAATAAAGCTTGTACCTACCTGGGCACGAGTAAGTCGCGTTTTCTTTAAACTCTGCAGTTTCTCCCGGCTTTAGCCATATCTGTCATATTGTTAAGAGAGTTTCATAAAACATCTACGGTAATCACTACTTACAGGACTCATAACCACTCAAATAACTGAAAATAAGCGACAGAAAACTGGTCAGTTACAAACAAACGCCGTGAATAAAAGAAAAAAAAACCTTGGTAGCACAATTTATAGACACGTTAGTTAAAACTATGTTCAACTATTTGTAGTTTCTTGTAGAGCATGGGCCATCGGAATCAGTGCTGATCACAATATACCAACGGATAAACATTATAATCGTCATCGCTTTGGGGGGAACGTATTTTCTGACAAAGGATACAATTGGAACAGTTTCATAGAGCATCTTTGGAAGTGATTCACCAACAACCTACAACAACAAAGAAAGTTTATTTGATTAACATGACAAGAAAAAAAGCGCCTCATTTGCCAATCAAGTTATAATAGAAACAAATAAAAGTCGAGTCAGGAAACAGACCACGACTTTCCACTCAAACTGAGAGAGAAACTCTTGTTGTCACGATACACAGAGTACATTTACAACCTATTCATTGGCAGGATGGAAAACTGGTGTCATTCAAATGTTTTCCAAATATGCTGGAATTTAAACAGTGTAACACATGAAAAGGTCGTTCTACAAACGGCAATATGGTAAACTACAAAATCGGTTGAAAAGATAACCCCAGACAAAAGGAAGAGAGCGATAACGAAACAAGAGAACTCGACAACTGTTTATGATAATAGCAAACCAAACCAACAGATACTGATATTAGAAGAAATCACACCTTGTTTTCTCTATCCCATCTGGCACCCTCTATGAACAAACCTTTGATGTACACACCATCCTCCTGTACACAGATAAACAAATGCATACTTCAGCACATGTCAAAGAGACGTTTATGGTAAAATTTGTAAGAGTTTTGCTTATAACAGAGTAGAAGTAGAGTTCATTCACAACTAAAGTATCCATATTTCCCGGGGGAGGAACTCCCTGTGCAAAGGACGGGGGTGCTCGCCGTGCCTTTAAGGGGTTAAAAAGCGGTTTTGGTACCGTTTAAGGTATTCAGTCTCAAAAAGTTCAACAGCGGAAGTTTTCGTAGTACTTTTTAGGGTACTGAGCCGAAAAAAATATGACAAGAAATATTTGAAAATCAACTGATTTTTAATTTGGCTTATTTACAACAGAACCTCTTAAGTGTTAAAAACATTTCAAGTCACGCCGACAAAACAGAATCTTGGTACCTTTTAGGACTTTCCGCTGAGCAGCCCCGTCTTTTTCTATGGGAGTCCCCCCCGGGCCTTGTTCACTTACAGGTTTGCTGTTCATATCATGCTCTTCGTCCGTCACTTCAAACTCAAATCCCAAGTGGTCGATCGGAATCTTATAGCGTCTGGCAAAATTCTGCATCGCACCTGGAAATATTTAGATATTCATTTAATGTATTGTCGACCACTATGGTGCGTTCCTGGGCAAGGTACTTTACCCTTCCATTACACTCTTTCACACAGAAGTATGAATTCAGGTGTCCTATGTAAAGATTAAATCGGGAACACAATGCCAACAGGGGCAAAAATAATACCCTATTTCGGGATCGGGAACAACAAATCCATACCCTTTCCCGCAGCTCATACCTCAATATAGCCGCCAATGTATGGTAGTACCTCTCCCCAGTATAAATATTGTCACTAACCTGTAAGAAAAGATTGGGTGAAGTAGAATCCTGAGATCCAAAACACGTTGGGAGAACCTTCGTCAATCCAAGTCTGGGGATAGAAAGAAAAAGGGCTTTAAAATGACATATCGTAAACACTCGTGTATAAGCCGCACTTTTTTGCTTAAGTTTTGGGCCAAAAATCCCGGGTGCGGCTTATACACGAAACAATTGCTTTCAGAGGGAGTAACAAGGCTTCTAGGGGTCATACATTTAATTAACGGAAAAACTTCAGTGAATAAAGATTAAACATATTGAAACCTGTTGTTGATCATTGCTTTCGACAGAAGTGGTGGCTCCTAAAGGAGCCGTTGGTTTTGATCTTCAGGTTCTAAACCCGAATCTTCTTCACCAGTAGTTCTTCCAAGCGTTTCATTTGTAGTTTGTTTGAGCACTTAAACTCTAACTGGCATGGAATCTCCATCCCTCCACACAGCTGCTTACAATGTCGTCTGCGACCGATCACTTCCACGCTGATTTCTCCACTACGTGCAAGAAAATACCACGCTATTCGGGAGAACTCGGGAGGCAAATGGCCGACCGTTTCATTGCCCTTCATTACTATCACGGCGTGCTTGTCCATGGGGTTGTCAACTGATGCGAAAGCGAAAGTTTCCACGTTTACTGATGGCGGTCTGTTACGTGACTCGGCCCAGGCTTTATATATTGATTTTTTTAGCCAATCAAAGAAGAGTGCATCGTATGCGTTGCTAAGTTACCCAACTAAGCGGAATACCTTTGGCTACAACATGCTCCCGTGATTTTGCTTGAAAATTACAATTACACATACAGCGTGGATCCTAACGCATTTTAATATTGTTGGCAAATTTGTTCCATAATTGTCTTCTGTCGCAAAAACTTGTGCCAAGAAAACACGGTATCAATCCATTCGCAACTTGGTTTAGACTATTGTCTACTCATTGTCTTGTTTAAACCAATCAGCTTTTGCTATGTTCGATCCACGCGATCAGCAACGCAACTTTAAATAATGTGGCACATGTTATCAATCCGTCAATTTAATTGCATCATGTCAGAAAGGGGTTCTCCTAGAGCATCATATACCGCGTCTTTTAAACTCAGAGTTGTAGCTTATGCTGTTGACAAAGGAATCCGTGCCGCTGGAAAGCAGTTTAATGTAGATGAAAGCTACAACAAATACAACAGCAACGAGAACATTACCTTGAAAAATCTGAGGCGAGCAACAAGATCTGCCACGTAACTACCCAGAGGCTTCAAAGATGGGTAAGATTTGGCCGCCCACATACTGGGAACCTGCGAACAAAAAACAACGTTAGGAAACATGACCTGTCTCAAAGAAGCTCAGTCACGGTACATACTGAGTTACTTTGGGCATGTACAAAACTACCTTTAAACTAAAAGAAAACCTGAAAATAGTAGTTTACTGAGATAGAAAAACACCAAAGAGATAATAATAAACCATAAAGGATCAAGGATGGTTAAGGATGGAGAAGATTAACACGGATTAAATTTAGGTCAGTTAAACTTTTGTTGTTTTTTGTGTTGTAGCTCCTTGAAGTGGACATTACTGCTTTCTGAATTTAGTCCGTATTTCCCAAGCGTTTTTCCCAGAAAGTTAAGCTTACCCTGCCAACCATCATGCTCCCAAACACGTCCTCGAGTTCTGAAGACATCACCACCAGACCCTGGATAAAGACAGGATGCGAGTTCAACACAATTTTATAGTGTCGCGAGACACAATAGGCTTAGACTGCTCCACAGTCCATTGTACGTGTTTTGCTATCAGATATCATCTAATGTAGAGGGTTATGTGGGTCACATCCCGACGGTTCCAATCAAATTCGGAGCAAGACACGTTACTCCCCTTCCATCCCTCCATATACCAAAGGGGCATAAATGGATGCCAGCGCATTCTTAAGAAAATCTGCCCCTATGCTTGGTACAGGAATGCCCTTAGTCACACGGAAACCAAACTAACGTAGCGCCAGTGTGAGCCACTCACACGGCATTTATACAGGAATTTACATATTTCACCTATCTATGAAATATAATACTTAACTAAATCTTATTCCTTGAACTTCCTTGTGTACATCCTGAGGAACTATAAATATTCTCTTTGAGGTGATCAAGTATTGACTTGTGTGATTCTTCTCACCTTAATGGCTTTCTGGATATTCTTAAGACTCGATCGAACAACACCTGTCAGACGATTAAACCTGCGCCAACAAGAAGAACAACAGGGTTAATAACATAAAAAATACATAAAGAATAACATTTCCCACGCCTAATATCAAATCCTCCTAAGAATAATTTAACAAAAAGAAAATAAAAAAAAGACGAGGGACAATTGTCTTGTTATCATTGGGCGATGTTAAATCTCACTTTCACCATTAAAAGCTATTCATCGCTTCTCTTCAAGGCAGCAGTCTTACAAGGCCGTTCAATTGTGAATTAAGAGGGTGTCATTTTCGCAATAGGACCCACTAAAAGCAGAGTCGCTGTAAACGATATACTCTCCTAGATTCAATTGCGCATTCATGCCATTAATGGCGGTTCAATAGCTATCTATCCTATCTAACTGATCATTTGCTTTATTCTCATCGCTTGTTTACTTAAAAATGATTGCTATTCTAAAGAGAAACTGCATACTACATACTACTTGAAACTTGAAATAAAAAGGTAAACATTGTAGTAGCGGACGGCGCGAAACTATCAATAATTAATGGGTTAACTAAGAAACGTCCTGGAAGAGTTCATTCGGACGCAATAACCAGCAGGCCGCCGTGCCTCACAACTTAATCTTAACGTTAATGATTACAAGACCTTAAGTTTTAGCTGGTTATTACATTTTACCTTATCAGCTCTTGAAGCAGCACAGTGTTCATAGATTCTTCATACAGTACGGGATACTTTTTCTACAGAAGAAACAGAACTTTTTGTATTAAAGTAATTTTCAGTGTAGCAGCTGTTGTAAGCTGCTATTGTTTTATTATTGTAGCATCTAATGTTGCTTTAGACCTAGGAGCATTCTTTCTGTTATTCCCTTAAAGTGTATTGAGCCATTCATGCGAGAACTTGCGAGAGCTGCTCAACGATCGCTAATTTTCGGTTCAGTTACTGGTTAACGATATTCCCTTGATAAGCTTATTTCTTTGCACAATTAAATCATTACATAGACGGATATGGGAAAGTTTGAATTGATCTTTACACCATACAGATCAGACGTTCACTGTAAAATGAGCAGAAGGGCAATTTGCTAACCTGGACCGTTTCTGTATCGAAAGGTGGTGGGATCTTTGACAGGATATCGGACGCCAAATCCTTAAGCACGTCTTGGGATGACTTCCCTCCACTTGATGTCTAAGATTAGAAAGAGTTATCGCACGTTATATATTACATGTAAGTACGGCAGCTAAAACCGTCTAGATGGAAATACGTTAGTCCATAACAAATAGCACCAGTATTGATGCCACTTTCAAACTGAAACGAAACAGAAGCGTGCGACACTAACATTATGATACCTACATATCATGTACAAATCCAAGATTATTATAAGTTGATAACATGTTGCGCGGAAAGAACCAAAGAATATTTCTCTTGTTTTTTTTAACGCTACAAATGAATATGATGTTGTACAACGAAAATAAGTTATCTCAAATTTCACAGGGGAGGAGAAGGTACTTAATCCATTCCCTACCTGCCTAGGTAGTGTGAGTAGAATTCCATCAAAGAGTTGCTGAGTTTCTCGTTGGTTCTTTGATATGTCAGCATTCTCATGCAAACCAAATACCTGTCAATCAAAATAAAAATTCTAAATAAAATATATTTATTTTTTCTTTTTCCCACGCTCGTGTCATGTTGATCAATTCACCTTTCACATTTCATTACCGAGCTTACAATTCACCATCTCTATTCATTCATCACTACTCACTATGACTTGGACAGTGCTGATCCTAGCAGAATGCAGGCCGCCTGTCACCTATGAACTCAGTTAAATGCCCTAGCTTTCCACAGTGAATAGAGCGCCTGATCGGGAGGTCATGGGTTCGATTCTTGTCAGGCACGTGTCATGTTGATCAATTCGACTTCGATTCACGATTCACCTCAGAGATCAAGATTCAAATTCACACTACAGGTTCCCTCTTTCATTGCTATGAGGAGTATTTAAATTGATCATAAGACAAAGGCAATTCCTACTTGTCATAAAGACTATCAAGTAAGTATTAACATGATACCTCAGGATCTGGCGTGAGAGGAAGACTACGGATGTACTCCAAGTAGCTCTCGTAAGGACCCTGCGTGCAGAATAACAAACAAGAACTACTTAAATGAAACAACATCAACCCAGCAGGATTTGTGAAGAGGGCTACACAACGTGTCAGCGAGCTCTGCGAGTGAAATGGCCAATAAAACAACAAATACAAACAGATTCCAAAATCAAAGAAGACATAATTACCCCACTTTTACAATACGATAGCAACGATTGTACGTACTTGAGTTAATAGTGCATTGATTCAAGCATGTTAGTAAGGTTTGGAAAGAACTAATTTCAAGTTAATCACCTCTCTGCCAAGGACATCAAGAACATGCTTATGGAACATGTAAAGTCTAAAGCAATTGCCAGAGACTTCGCCATTCATTTATGGACCAAAAACGTTAAAACAATTTACTTACCTTTGTTTCTCTTCAGAGTGCTGTGTTGTCTTTTTTTAAATTAAAAAAGACATTTCTAAAGGGATTCGATATTGCAATTGATACAACTCTAAATGTTTAATAAGTAATTTATTTCCTAATCCAATAAAAGTCAGTTTAGTGTCAAACTCATTGTAAGGAATGATAACAGTGTTCCCTTTTAAGCATGTGCTTAATACAAACCTCGGGAGGAGCAAAGTAAGCTCCACTGCTTGAAAACTTGTAATGTTCATCTTCAGTGACCTCTCGGCAGTAGAATATGGACAGAATACTCAAAATAAGACGCCTAAGAGAGCACATAAGAGTGACAAATATTAGGATATGGGCATCTTATATCCAAAACTAACATCTCCAAATTCCAATTCAACCAAACCAGCTAAGCCTGACATGGCTTCCTGTCTAAGTATTGTAATAAACTACTCTTTCGAAATGAGGCTGCTGGAAAACCTGCTGAATGAAAACTACCCCGCTAGCATGCTCCCAAGCGTTGCGACAGGGGCCAAGTCGATGAGTAAAGTCGCTGACAGCTTTAGTCGTGTCATCAACGACCAGGGCTAAATGACAACATGTTTGATATCTACAAAATTGAACATCTGCCAAAAAATCACATTCCTGTAAAACAAGCAAAAGGCCGGCAAAAGTAAACTCGCGAATAGACTGCTGGTGACTAGCATTTTTTGGCTTACTCGTAATTCTAATAATTTCTCTTGCAGGTTCTTTGGCTTTCTACTAGAAATAGCACAAACACTCCTAAGGTGTACACGTCATAAGGATAAATTGCTACTTTAGCAACAATGCTGAATCCTTAATCTGTCGGCTCCGTATCGGAGAGGAAGTGTACCATACCTGTCTCTCTCATCAGTCACTCGTCCTCCATAGTTACACTGTCCCGTGAGATACGTTAAGGCGTCGAGCGGAACGTGTTCATAATCGTTCAAAAACATCTGTTAAGTACAACGCAACCTACTTTAGGTAGATATTTCATGATTTAATCTCATAAGAAAGAAACTGCACTGAACGGATCAATGTATATTATTTTTTTTATTATTCTCCGTATGCATGATGGTCACTATAAACACGTGATTATGAAGACACTCTGGACTGCAGTGAACTGACCTGCTGTTGACGCACACTTATTCTGAGGTCGGACTCATTAAACTCATACGGAATGTTCCAGCCCAGAGGACCGAACTTGCGTCTCTCTTGAACCAACGCGTGAAAAAAACACAAGCTAAACAGTAGCTTCTTCCAAACCTGCAGGGAACATACAATGACAAGATGCTTCTAATTAATCCCTTCTTGAAAATACTTGTCCACACAGATGTCATTCCCACACCAGTTAACCAAAATTACCTCACAAGAATTTTTGTTTGATGTCAAAGGTCAAAATACTGCATGCTTTCAAATATAAATGGTAAAAATAATGCGAGTCATTTCTCCGATCCATACCCACTTCATTCTCGCTTATTATCTCTTAAAGGAAACCCACACTTCAATTTTCTAACTGGACTTAAGCACTTGCAGGACCACTTAACCATGTCGACGACATGGGGAATAGTCGATGAACACTGATACAAACAGAAAGAACAATTATTTACAATAACTGTTTTCAGTTTATTCTACCTTCGTTTTATTGCAGCCATTGAAAAACGTGAGATCCGATATCGGATCGCTGTGGTAGGACCGTAACAAATTCGCCCTCAATCCCATTGGTGGCTCATTGGTCATTTTCACTCCTGTGAGTAAACGAAACAACTTTGAGGATATGTATTCAAAGTGAAAATAATGTTTCAGGGCAGACATTCAGATATCAAATGTCAAAAACGTCAAGCAATTGCACTTACAAAGGTTGCTGGGTTTTTTTTCCTAACTATTAATTTTATTTACCGTTCGAACGCGCAGGTCAGAAAAGGCCTTTTGTTTGAGAACGCCTTAAACAGTACGTCAAAAAATGTTACAAATCATTCGCAAAGCCGTTCGTTGCAAGCGCCTAGTGCTCATTCAGTGCTTAAAGAACGTAAAGTTTCCACTGCTTAATAGGTTCTGAGAAAATGAGAAGCAGAAAATAATGAGAAAAATTGAGTAGATGTTGTGCAAATGGAAGAACAAAGCAAGACTCCCTAACTTACCATTCTGTAAGATGGACACGGGAAATCTTTCGGTGGGATAACTTGTTAGCCATAGTCTAAAATTTTTGTGCGTCTTCTCTGGAACAATGACCTGTAAAAAAGACAATTTCACCAGAATACGGACGTAAGTTTACGCATCCCAAGAAACATCGAAATCTAATTTAGACTATAACAAGCTGGCCAAGGAACGAAATCAGTTCCTCCTCTTCCAAGAGGGTTTCAATGGGATTAACTGTTAGCCGTAAAATTTAGCCATTAGGCGTAAAACGTTGGACAATTATAAGTGTTAGGTGCAAAAAAATCTACCCGTGAAAAAAAATGAGCTATAAAAGTGAGTCTCAAGATCACTCGTCAGGACTCTTTTGTGTCTTTTTTTTGTGGCTCGGTAATGTATGGAAAAACCGGGAGGCTGATTAGTAAGCTATGCTAATTCGTTTATTAATACCTTTCTTCATCGTGGAATGGTCCTAAGGCCTTAAATACGTTTGCACTTTGTCTAAGCACCTCATCTACCGGGCGGGAAGAAATTGGTACAAACCAAAAGAAAGTGGTCAAACCTACTCACCTCCTCGCAGATTTTTTCAAGGATAGGCATCCAGGATGTCGCAAGATGGCAATTTTGCAGTAAAACCCAGTCACCTACCTCAATAGCCTACAGAGAAATCATAATGACACGACTCCGTATATGTAGTTACGCAAATTAATTGTCACTCTAATCCTATCTCTAATTTTTGCCCAGTTTCTCTCATCTCAATGCTTTCTACTGCAACTATTTGAAGGAGAAAATAGAAGGCGTAATACAAGCATGAGAAAGTGTTTCAAGACTAAACTTTCGTTGTCTTCCAACGTCACTTTTGTGGGTGCCTACACATCAACACCTACACACAAGGCACGCTTCTGGTTATTAATTAGCTCGACCATTATGACTAGATGGATATCTCAGAGACCTCTTACCAAACAAGTGAACATAAGGACATTACATTGGACATCGAAAACGCTCGTCTTTTTTGTCGAAAACGCTGTCTGGAGTGGAGCCCCTTCTTTTTAGTGCGAATAGCGAAAACGGAACCCTTCAAAAGCAGATTTAAGCGTGTTGAGCGTTTTAGTGTGGACCGGCAAACGCTGCGCAAACGGAAATGTGAACGCAAAACTTTGAACCATTTTGAAACGCAGTTAATTGAATGGATAGTATGAATATGTGCACTGAAAGGCAATAGTCAGCGAAAAAATATACTTACATGATTGATCATCTTTGCTGCAATGGGTCCTTGGCCTTGACCGAGTGAAATGGTCTGAAAATGGGACCTGGTCACACCTAAGAAAGAAATAATTACCAAAAATAACACAGTATTGGGAAAAACTAAACAAAGTTGAAGGGAGATAACACGGTTGCTAGAATGATCTAGAATGAGGGAAAGGGGGAAGCGAGAATTGTTTCATAGACGGGTCGGTTCTGAATTCATCGATCAAAAGAATGACTAAATACTATCCAGGTTTTCAAAATTCTTTCCAATATTCCACAGCACTTCAGTGAGGCATTTATGAATCGATAGTCAAACCAGAGCATGTATTAAAAATGTTTCAGCGTAACGGGTGTTTTTCCTTTAGCTTTAGGACCAAGATTTAAAAACAATTAATTTGTGTTGGCACGGTAGATGGACAAGTTACAATGAGAAAGGACTGTTGAGTTTTAATAACCGCACCTATGTCTTCGGCAAACTTGACTAAGCTTGCCATAGGATCTGCTCCAGGCGATAACACAAATATCAACGGAACACAGCAGTCGGAGTCCTCATAACACTTGGACAGGTCAAAAGTGGGAGGCTCGATGTACGTGGGATTCATGTAAAAAGTAATGAAGTCACGCACACCAAGTGTGACCTGTAAATAAAGAGAATGACAGCTTGCGTGACTTAACGAGCAAGCGATGCAAATTAACGTGATAATTCAAACCAACTGAAAACTTTATAACCTCAAAATTGATCAACAAATTGGCGAGCGCGTGAAAACAGGTGCAAGTTGCAAACAACGCTTCAATCCGCGTAAGATCTTGCTAAAATTAACGTGATGTTTAAAACTACATAATATATAAGGATACATTTCAAATTGCTGTTTGAAATAAATTAAGTTGGAATACCACTAAAACAATAAGATTATTCGCTCTCGATTTCTTTGAAGTGTTAGTTACTTCGGTCTTCAGCCTCATCAACTATCATCTCATAGAAATCTCAATTAATCACAAGGTAAAACACAAAAACCATCACGGTGGCTCTTGTGGGTAAGCTCTATTCCTTACCTTATCTGGCCTCAAACATCTCAAAATAATAAAATGCTGAAGTTTGTTGAGTTCATCTTCCCAAGGATCTGGTAGCTGCTCTGTTTGAGGACTGGCAGTGTCGTAAAATGCTTTCCACTCCGTCAGCTAAATAATCAGTAGAAAGGATAAGGGGTAAGCCAACCGAACAAACGATTTCTTTTTTCACAGAAAATGCACGTCGTTGAAGATAAATAGACAGTTTACAAATACGGCAGAGCAGAAATGGGTTTATCACTGTCATTGCGAAAAAGAAGCGGGAGTTATTCGCTCTTCAGTGAAATTGACGGGCTCTCGAGTAGGGACAGCTAGAGCGTACACAACAATAAATACAACATCCTCTTCTATTGCCTGGCCTTTGTTGGATATTACACCGTAATAGGGATGGCGCAGTGCGCTCGCCTCCCACCAATGTGTCTCGGGTTCGATTCTCGGACCTGGAGTCATCTGTGGGTTGAGTTTGTTGTTGGTTTTCTTCTCTGCTCTGAGACGTTTTTTTTCCAGGTACTCCGGTTTTCCCCTCTTCTCAAAAACCAACAACTCCAAATTCCAATTCGATCCTGGCATGCACAGGCATTTTTGAAACAGTTCTTGTGTACTCCAGCCTTATCAAATTGATTCAGTCTTTAACAGAATCCTGTTTAATTTTCCCTAAGTTTGTTCTTAGAATATGGTTTGGCGGCATTAAAATGATTTTCTTTATTTCTATACATTATTTCCATATTTTTTTTTACATAGGCCACCTTGTTTCTCTGTTTCAAAACGAGTTCTCGTACAAAAACTGTCATATGAAGATGATTTTGATTTGCATAAAAACGAACCTGTAAACGGAACACATTTTCATATGAATGGTTTCGCACGAGGATTCGTTTTGACACAGAGACAAAACGCAACTCTGAAATGGCCTAGTGTGAATCACGTTAGTGAATCTAGTGAATTACGTTGCATTTCTTGTGTTAACGTAAATCTCGCACTATGGTCCTTGAATACAGAGCGGATAAAAGGCTTAAATCATGAGCTTTTTGCGATGTAACTTTTCAAGGATTCAAGGATTACCATATCTGTTTGTGTTGTCAAATTGGGTACATGCAAGATACGAGTTGTAAAACAACAAAAAGCTTCCAAAACTCACGTGTTCAGTAAAATGTTGTAAGATTCCTTTAAAGGCTGGTAACGCTGAACATCGCACCATCTCAGCCCAGGACTTATCGGTCAGCCAGCCCGAGGCAGGGTTTGGGAATTTGTTCTCAAGTGCCACTCCACCGGTCAACAAAAATCGCCATTCCTGTTCATCAATTTTACCGCTACAAAAACAAAAACAAAAACAAAGAAGCTTAAAGTAACAAATACTAAAATGAACATTAGAGTAAAAAAATGTGTTTTGTAACTAAAATAGCAGTATGTGTCATTCAATGACAACAGAAGAAAATATCATTAACAACTAAAAACTACATAAATTACTACTATTTGTAGAAAAAGAAAAAGGAAAACCTAAATGTTTCTACCAAAATCGAAGAAAATAACCAAAGCTCGTAGTCATTTTTTTGAAACTGAATGACTGCCACTTTGAACATTTTTCTTCCAGTTACTCCCATTAAAGAAAAGCCAGCCGCTATGTTCGGCTATTTTCTGTGCAGTTCACAGAAAAGGAAATCTTTCCTATCGATAAGTGTATTAAACGAAAGTTTGGTTTTCGGCGAACTGCACTGAAATAGCAAAACAGAGACACTTACATTTACGCAACCGTTAAATTCTTTAAGTAAACGACATAGATACGGACAATTCATTTCACTTGGACAATACACTTAGCTATGGTAAGGTTGCGTCCCACAGACTTGACAAACAAAGTCTACAGGACGCCCTAGCTAGTACACAGGTGCGCCATGAAAACAAAAGGAACAAGAACTTTTGCTTTTCGGCCATCGTAACTTCATTAGAAATACAACACAAACAGCGGTGATAAACACTTTCAAGATACGCATTCTGTAAACTTAACGTTAGGTTTACAAAATCCGTATTTTGAAAATAACCGCTGTTTGTGCTGTATTTCTCATCAAAAGGAACAAGAATAGGAACAAGTTATATTCGCCTTGCTGGGTTTTATCACCATTTTCTTGTCACCTATATGCAAGCATAGACCTCCAGGTTATTGAAAATACAGTAAGATTACTAAGCCCTATTAAATGTTTAAGGACAGAGTAGCAAGGAACGCTTTTCGTGTCCATAGACTCATACCTTCCTTTAAGAATACCAATACACAACAAGAACGAAAACAAGAGCTTGTCCTTTTCGAACAGTGATCGACAAACGTTCCGGTAGATACTGCAAAATCAACGGCAAACATCAGAATTATGCCTGATAACGGTGAAGAACTGGCGTTGTTAACTACGATTATTAAATCTGGACCATTGGATGCGATTCAAGAGATTTCACTGGCTTTGCCTTCATGGTATACGAGCAATTAAACCATGCCCAGCAAAAATGGTTAGTGAACGTGTAATTTTTATTTTTTTTGTAAGTTTTCTATATTGTGGGAGCGTTTTTAACAATACAATCATTCCACGCGTGCGTGTTGGATATGACATAATCATAGCCATATGCGCCTCGCATTCGCGCCTCATATCCAATTTGTATAGGAAATAGCTCAGTTTCTAGGGGTATTTGGGATAAATACCACGAGTGATATTTCAAAATTCACCAAAATATCACGAGCCGCCGCGGCGAGTGATATTTGGGGAGTTTTGAAATATCAC
>OMLO01001471.1_pt1 | contig 18152 bp, 6 predicted proteins | sample 1674811 | NCBI WGS metagenome assembly OMLO01 (sample SAMN06265003, study PRJEB25207) | coral metagenome | isolation source: Coral host | place: Mexico:La Bocana,Puerto Morelos, Mexico | collected 2008-11-13 | reverse complement strand
AATGGACCTTGTTCATCTGTCAAGTTCTAAGGTATCTTCCTGCAAGAGTCAATATATGTGAAAATGTTTGTTAGTACAGACTTCATTTTTTAGCTGTATGGTCATTTCATGTGTTGTTCTTGTTGGAGCAAAGAGGATGCTACAGTGGGACTACTTAAACAGGGCATTACAATTGGAGCAAAGTTAACCAATCAAAATGTCCAATAAAAACAAAGGGAGGTTATCTTTTTTAAAACAAACCAAAAATATTGGAAAATCCAAACCATTGTTCTACAAGAACAAATATTGTTTTCTAATAAATTAAAAGTCTGGCATGTTTTCACCGGAAACTTTATAATATTTGATCGGTTAGTTTCCATCCCAAGTCTTTAAACAGTTTTGGTTAGGCCATTGCAAAATGTGTTTTCTTGTTAGGTTTTCCAATGAAAGAAGTAATCAATGTGACAATAATTCAAAACTCAGGGTGGGGGTCTCTGAAGAGTTTATATAGTGCATAAGAGTCAGCAGTATATACATGTAAGTTCAAATAAAGCAGTTACATACCTTTCACCTTCTTGGTTTAAGATTTAGTTGACGAACTGTTTTCTGGCTACTTCAAATCGTCACTAGTCTGTTTAAAGAAACGTTCCTGATCCATGGTTCTTAGTTAAGGACTTGATTGGTCAGTTTTCTTGCAAGTGGCGCAGTTCAAGAAGTCACACTGTAGCACTTTTCACTCAGATGTCATGATGAACAGTGACAAGTAAAAATTGTTACTAACGGTAATTGTGTTATGTTCAAACTATTTCACGTTTGGTAATAAAAGTGAGGTTCCTGTTGGTTTAGTTTTGTTTAGTTTTTAAATTTGCTTAATTCAGATAGTGTCTGATGATGACAACTTAGTGCAATTCAGAATTAAACAGTGGACCATTTTTTAAAGTAATTACATCTGCTGTCAATACTAGTGGCAAACATATTTCATGTTAAACAGATATCCTCATATTTGGTGGAGTTTGAAGAACTTAAGAACTCTTAAGTATGCACTACATTTTGAAATTGGCTTCTTATTAAATATCTTTTTTATGCAAGATGTCAGGTATATCTCAGTGATTTTCAGCCCCCCCCTTCCCTGGGGGTACTCCCAGAAACATTGGGTGGGGGTGTGCAAAACCCCTACCCTATTTATTCCAAACATGATTTATGAAGTGCTTTGGTTGATGATCTTATTAATAGTGATGAAAAAGTAGCTTCTTCCAAAAACATATCCAGTGCAAGAGTGCAAAAATGATACCCAACTTCGAACCAAAATGTCTAAAATTGATACACTGTAACCAGAATGGTGGTTGGAGAACCATACCAATATAGCCCATATAAGGGAGTACCCACCACCACCAGGGTTTCAGCCAGTCTTCAATCTAAATGTTAACCTTACATCAGATCCTTACGGGCATGTGCTTTGTTTCTTTACATTGGTGTACGTAAAATTTTTGGATGCCTTCACTCATAGCTTATAATCAAATATACACCTTTATTTGTCGTGGAGGTGAGGCCTGTTCCTTTTTCTTGTAACAAAGTTCAGTTTTAAAATAAACAGCCCACATGTTTACAAATTTGGTGCCATCTGATTTTTGTCTTCTTATGGGCTTACTGTTTGCTATAAAACAACTGTGATTGTACAGAGCAATAATGGGAAAATATTATTATTATTATCATTATCATTATTATTATCGTTGTTATTATTATTTATTATTATTATTACTATCATCATCTTGAGACACAAAAACATTGTTACATTGCTGTAGGCTTCAGGGAAATTGGCAGGAGAATGTAGCCCTAGTTCTTAGCGGTTGTAACTGAAGTGTGCCTGCAGTCCTAGACTTTCATTCAATCGTTCATGAGTGTCACTGGATTCTGGAAACTGGCCAGAATCTTTGCGCAAGTGCTGTACCGTTAAGTTTCCGCTCAGCTAGATGTGGTACCTTCTTGTTGTCAGATTCAAGTAGTGTGTATATCCTGTATAAACCGGCTGATTCCATTTTTGATAGGCTTGTGTCATTCACAGGCGGTAACCGTAAGAGACGTTTACTCTTGCTGACAGTCCTGTCCACAGCTGTACTTCAAAATAAACGCTCTTCAAGACTCCCTGTGGACTGAGTATGAGAACAACGGACATTCCCACTCCTGCCCCATTCTCCCCTCCGCCATTCCACTCCGCCAGTTTTTTCTCAGCCCTTCCAGCCGCGGTCAGAACCTTCAAACCGGAGCCTGTTCACACGCTAATTACAGACAAACTGACCGTTTCCAGTACATTGACTAATGCTAATTTTACAATTGTTCTACTAGCGCAAGGAAGGCACTCGATATATCGGACCACTCGATAGACATGAGATACGGCACTTTTTGTTTGAAGTTTTGCTAAACTGGGAGCTCTTTCCTTGGTATAATCAAACTTGAAACGAGAACATCAAGAAACTATTAAATTTTTTACGGCGTAAAATCCCTTCAGGAATGCCGTTTCGTTAGTGACGAAGGTCTCCCTTATTAAGCAGAATATGGAGAATAATTTGTGCTTATCAAAGATTTATTTACATTTGAGTCTCAGTCTAAGTTTTGATAAGATATCAGCAAAGTTAAGCAGTTATTACGTTTTCTCAAACCTTAAATGCGACTGACTGAAAACATTCCGCAGCCTCCCGTATAACTAGTCTTCAGTATGGGATTTTCCCAGGCTACAAGGCTTTGACACGTAATTAAGTTTCGCAGGATGCAGGACCACTTTGGACCACCTGTTTTACATGTGTCAAAACCTTTTGAAGAATGAAGCATAACACAATAGGCACATTGTGATTCATTAAGATGGAATTGCCGGGCTTCGTGGTAATTTCCTTCTTTTAACTATGGACAAAGGTGGCCATTCTTGAAACTGACAAAGGTATTACTTTTAAAAGAAACTGCTGCGCTACCAAGAGTATCGGCGGGCAAGAGGAAGGCGATTTTGTTGTAGCGGTGTGTCTTAAATCGAGTGCTTGCATAGTGGGTCTAGGGTGACATTTTGAACTTCTAGATGTGTGTCTGTGTGAGTTGCTGACGTACACAGTTAGACAATTCTTGAGCGAGATCTGATGGACACAAAACTATTATATTTCTTGTAACCAATCACCCAGCCTTCATTAAAAATGTTCTTAAAATTCATCAAGTACTTTCTAAAACAAGAATGATAAATGAACATTTCTTTTTTTTTGTTTTTTTGTTTTTTTGTTTTATTTCAGCTATTTTTGCGGCTTCAAGTGCCTCGTTATTCTGAGAGTTTCTTGCTCACAGACCAACATCTTTTTCTGATTTGTTGAATCGTCGCTACAACGAAACATCTGACAATATCGTTACAGGTTTCATATATTCAGTCTACAATAAAATAAGCGCCAGAATTTTGTATATTTCCTGATTGAATCGGAGAAATAATTACAGAACAAACTAGGAAGGTCCCAGCATAGGAAAGGAGATTAGGTTAAACCTCAGTCAAATTTACCATGGGGCGTCTATTAAACTGAAATAGCGTTATGTTGGATGTAGAAATACGTGCAATTCTCGTGTTTTATTTGACGATGCTAGAACTATTTTAAATGGGTGTTCAATATCTTAAAATCATAAGAATTTGATTGTATACCAAGTTGTATTAAAAACCGCAAACGAATAACGGTAGTTTAGCACATCACTTACAAAACATAACGGAAATACGTAAGGACATTAAATCAGTGTTCACTAAATGATCCATTAGCTGTTAACGAGCTCCTCTCAAGAGACTCTTGGGCAATTAGCTACAATATCGATTAGTTTAATTGTTCATTATAGATCATGCTGCGACAGCTCAAAGGTAGTTTTAAGCTTAAAACACTACTCTATGCAATATATAAAGCAAAATAATTAGTAGTTCTAAAAGAGTCATCTATCAAGTAAAGCTGTTATCCTGAGAAACAAATGGAAGTGCAAATTTCTTTTTGGACCGGTTGAGTTTTTCGTAAAATCTTTTCAGTCCAAACCTCGTTGGCAATCAAAGAGTCGAGAAAATGGTACGGGTAACTTATTGACAAGTGGGCAACCAAGCTTCATTTTTCAGTTATTCTAACAACCAACGCAAACTTGCTGTCAAAACGATATCCCAACCGTCTTTTTCTCTGCTCGTTTTCCTATTTAAACACCAAAGCTGGCCGTTAACAGACAAAAACACATCGTTTATGTCAATTGACACGTCCCAGTTTCCTGTCTCTGTTTATATTTCCTAATACAATATGTATGTTGGAAGCTTATATGACGAGTTTGTTCCGTTAGTTTAAGTGTCTTTTGTTCAGCTTTGTCAGAATTTGACAGATTTGGAACAATACAATCAACCCTTTAAGAACAAATTTATACATACTCATCGATTTCCAGTATTGATCTCTTCTTAATTTAACTCTATTTGAACGAATCAGCGGATCTCGATTTTTTTTCAAAAATTGGCAAAGTAATCGCCTATATAGAAATTCACAATCCCGTTCAACCTAGCCCGTCCTTCTTTAACTCCCTCCATAAGAAAGTTACCCCCTGCGATGGACTAGCATCCCCGGCATCCAGGGGGGAGTAGCAATATTCCTAGTCGCTTAATGCTACGGAAACCGGGATAAGCTCCGGCCTGATAGGCCACTTAGGCTCGTATGTAGACTTTACCCATAAGAAAATTACCAAGCTAAGCACGTGCACAGAGCAGGCAAAGGTCTCCCCGCTCGGTTCCCAGTTCTTTGACTAAGTTAGGGAGTGATAATTTTTGTTAAGCTTTTATCCGTCACAACGGTGTGTCGCGACGTAGTGGTAAAAGTGCAATCAGATTTTGTAAAACGTGTTCAGAATGAACTTAAAATTGTTGCGGTGAATTGGATGTAATCCTTTTCAATTAGTGGGTTTCTGAAATATGCAATAGACATGCTCCTATATGGGTTTTATATGGCCTTTCTCTAAATAGTGCAAATGTTGTTCCTTTAATTAACGAATAAATAGGTATCACCGTTAACTTTGTAAGCATTTCAGTAGAAGTAAATGTTTCATTTTATGAACGAATTTCTTTTCGTCCTTTTTTCGCAAGCTTTTAATTTCAGCTATATGATCAGAATTCTCTTGCCATTCCTTCTCGATGGGGCAGAATCAGAAGTTTCGTCGTAATCTTTTACAATTAGTGGGTGTCTGAAATATGCAACAGACAAACTCTGATACGGCTTTTATTTAGCTTTGCTCTAAATTATACAAACGTTGTTCAAGCCCAGCCTCACTTGCGACGCCAGTATGAACACAAAACGCTTATGCGCTAGTGGGGAAGGCTGTGGCTTCAACGTAAGGTGAAACATGCTTATGGTTATGTCGGTGGGCCATGTTGGTGGCATGTTTAGTGACGACATGCCTCTTTCACTTATGTTGCTTGTGCCTATAGCAACATATCCCCACTAGACACAATAGCGACATAATCAATGATAAGAAGAACGCAAGGTTTTGATATTCTTATGATTAAGACGCGGCGGTCCTCTTTTATGCCTATGCTTAAGCTTGCGTCGCTAGTGCGGACCAGGTTAAAACTAAGGGTTCACTGGCAACGGTTTGAAAAAAAAACGCCTTTAAAATGAATACCAGTGTTAACTTTGCGGAGATTTCAATATAACTTTTAACATTTCAATAAGCGGATGAATTTCTTTCTCCAACTTCCCCCTTTTTCACAAGCTTTTAATTCCATGATCAAATAACCTTTGTCCATTTCTTCTCAATAGGGCAGCATTGGGCTTGTATCAATTTTTCTGGTTAATTCGCCCACCATACCCACCTACAGTGCTTGTGTTAAACTTCATTCGCCCCCTTACATGTTTGCCGAAAGTTCAAAGATACCGTTATGATCCCGCCGCGGGGAACCCTGACCTAGCTTTGAATTAATTACAGTGACTTTGTTCGACCCTAAGTAAAGCGTAGTCAGTAATTTCCTCGTCAGGGCGTTAATACCACGACATTTTTGTGGCCCAGTAGTGGTCATATATCCTGTTAGATTTTTTCTATAGTATAGTTGCTGGGCTTCATTCATATTGGATTTTTTAATTTCGCATTTCCTGCAATTATGATGTCGCTTTTACTATTGTTTGACGTTATTATAATTATTTTCAGTTTATATTGCTTGGTTAATCACTGATTCCTTTTTAACTTTTCGTGCTCAAGATCCCTTCCTTTGTTCGGAAACAGCCTTAACTTGTCTTTATGTTTGACGCTATAGCAGTAGAAATTATCCATCATTAATCTGTACTTCAACTGCCGGGCTTTCACTTTGGCGTCAGCTTGGCTGCCTAACAGGTTTCTTTCAGTTAAGAAATATTTATTGTAACTATTTAAACCAGCGATATGGTAACTTTTAGTGTAACAGACATCCCAATAAAAATAACAATTTCTTTGTAAAGATGAAAAGAACTTATATTCGTCTTTTGCTTTTCGGGATGTGTCGACTCGTTCTTCAAAAACTTTATTTATAACAGCAAAGCGGTTTCCTTCCTTGATATTTGTGTTAATACTTATGTAAACTTAATTAACTGAGGAGTTAAAGAGCTTCTGTCATCTACACACTGTCAACATCGATCCGTCCATTTAATTAAGTCTCCAAGAAATATTCACTAACGTCACATTGCAACAAACATTGCAACATTTGTCAAATTAAATTCACTAGAATATCAAAATCAAAAGAAAAAATAAAACGTGTTAGAAGGTATTAGACTCCACTGGCTCGTCCTTGCACGTGTTCTTCGCACTCTAATTTTGAACGTCGCGAACACTTATCTCGCTCTGAACTCGGCTTTTACAGCTCTAAGTACTTCTAAATGGATCCGTCCATTTAATTAAGTCTCCAAGAAATATTCACTAACGTCACATTGCAACAAACATTGCAACATTTGTCAAATTAAATTCACTAGAATATCAAAATCAAAAGAAAAAATAAAACGTGTTAGAAGGTATTAGACTCCACTGGCTCGTCCTTGCACGTGTTCTTCGCACTCTAATTTTGAACGTCGCGAACACTTTTCTCGCTCTGAACTCGGCTTTTACAGCTCTAAGTACTTCTAAATGAAAACTTGTCGAACATATAAAACTTTAATTACCATTAACCGGAAAGACCAAGCCTCTCAAACGTGGCGTAAATAAGGTATGAGTAAGAGAGAAAACCCTATATTTTATTCTACCTCACATTAACTCCATTCTTTGGCAATACCGAAATTGAGCACTTTCCAGCCCAAAATATTGAATTTGCTTTATTTTGAGTTTGTGGTTGCCGTAAGATCAATATTTTCGGAGCTTTAATTGCTACACGTGTTTCAGGCGCTTGTGGTTATTCTCTCAATTGCGTAAAGGAAGTGCAGCTTACATGCCTTATTGCACTTTTCAAAATAAGAAAGCGATATTTCAGAAGTTGCTCGATATCGCAGATGTTCGGAATTCTTTCTGCGAAATCCAAGTTGCTGCACCATTCCTTTCAGTATGTGACATTATTTTTTTTATACATTTAGTCACTTAATAAACTTGAGGTATGTTTACAGATTCTTTGAAGCATAGTGATATTTTCAACCGTAAAGCCTTGCAAATTGAATTATTTGGCTTGCTATGATACCCATAAAGTTGTTTAACAGCCAACGTAAATATTCACAGTCGGGATTAGTAAAGCGAAGGCAGGAATTTGCGGGTTGTAAGGAAAACCAAAAAAATTCTTTACATTTTGCCTTCATGCGCAAAGGAAAGATGATTTCGATGTAATTTCTTGCTCGTCACCAATATAATTTGCATGCTCAATTCCTCTTGCTCTTTAGTAAACTGCCTCGCACCTTTCTGCTGCTGGCAACTGGCTTCACTGACTTCGCTGAAGATTTTTCTTGTATTGCTAGCAACTATGTTCTAGCTAACTGGTGATAACCAAGAAACGATGCAAGTAGAGAATATAACTAACTTTACCGCACACAAGAAAATATATTTTATTTCTGATCAGATATAAGCTATGACAATGACCTTCTAATCCAGGGCTTCCAATACGCTATCACTAATCTACGGAAATACAAAAACAGCTACTAGCTAGATGCCTATAAAAAGATCTCAATTTGCGGCAACGTAAAATACAAACAGTGAAATAGATAGAGAGAGAAAAACAAAGATGGAAATAGATTCGGTACAGGAAATTGTACCAATGCCGTAGTTGAAACAATAGACTCAGCCCGTTCAATTCTAAACCTCCCACTCCAGTTATAACGCGGGCGTTGTTCTGACCAGGCGTTCGTCCCGTCGCTTTTCGTTCCTTCCGCGCACAGCCTGACACAAATACCACAATCAAATGTCACAAATATCGTTTTGTGACTTTATATTGTCAGGTTTATACGTTCAAAATTAGCACAGTTGAAACCTAAGTGACAGAGTCCGATGAGTAGAAGGGGACAAATGAATTTCAATCCCGCTGAGTGGTCGAAAGAAATTATTTAAGTGGCATGATGTAATGAACAAGAATTTACACAGGATAAAGCTCGTTGCTTAATATCCTGCTTCAGCAGTTTGTCCTAAATTGGTCAGAAGCACACTCGTTTCTCAAAGGGAATCTTGAAGAATATTAGTATTAGTGTCAAATCTACCAGCTTCTTGTTTATTTTTGAGTGGGCCGAACTAGTCAAAACAAAACAAAAAAGCGGCAATGTTAGTAATATATTAAAAAAAAAACTTATTCGACCTCTAATGGGTTCATCTACATTGCTATTGTAACTGCATTATCGACACAAGCTACCTGCCCGCCTTTTATGGACAAAATAGAGCACAAAGTTATGCTCCAGTCATTAAATCCACCCAAGTGTGATTCCTTCAACGTGCTACGGTACAATTGAAATACAAGTCCCTTTCTTTTTTGATACTAGGGATTTAGTTTTTTCCGGATATAAAATTCAAGGTTGGTTGCATATTATTCAGAAAATAATTGAGTTTTAGTCGCTGTGTGAATTGCGAAAATAATAGGAAAATATAGGTTTAATTATTGTTTGATTCCAGCTCAACAAATTCCGGAAATGTTCCCGCGTTGCAGTAAACTTTGCAAGTGACCTACTTCAAGAACTTTTAACGTAATACAATAAAACAAAGCTTTACATTTAAATGGAAGCGACAATAAAATATATGCGTACGGCCGTTAAAAGTAGAGTTAGTTTACTGCCGGGAAAGTTCTTGAATATGTTTTTAGAGAGCGATATAGGCCCAGGATGGCTATCTATTGTGTTACATAATTTCAGCTGGTGACAAATCTTTGGCGGCACTGGCGAAGTTAAGTGAGTCGAGCTTCCTATCCCTGAAAAGCAGACGTAGAATCACACATACACATGCCTCGACACATTACGCCAACGTAAGAATTAAGAATGTTTTAGAAACACTCGAAAATAATAAAATTGAAGGCGTCTAGAGGTCTGTGAGCTCATTTAATACGCGGGGAGGACATTGGATGAACTACTCAAGTACAACTTCAAAACGAGTTTCGAGAAAAAAAGTTCCACCATTAGTGCTTTGTTTCTTGCGAGTTCGGCTTACTGCTCGGACTCACTTGTTTTATGTTGGCGTTCTCAATAGCTTCCCGCTAAAAATGTTGTCTATTTGGATAATTCATCGTTGGAGAGGGTTTATAACACGAAGAACAATATCCGGAATTTGGCAGCTTTAGCCAGTAACTGAGGACGAAGTGAAGCCCTTCGAGGGGGCAAAGTTCTGTTGTTAATCTCTATTCTCTCCACAAAAAGATTCACGATACACAGGCAGAAAAATAAAGGTGGAAGGTGTAAGATTCATTTTAACAGCTGAAAATTCCACCTTATCTTCCGAGCATAGACAATCCAATATTTCACTTTCAAAGCACCGATTGGTTAGGAACAAACGAAAGCAGTTATCGTAGTTGTTATGTCAATCAGCTCATACGAAAACACACGTTAATGAACTAGGGAGCTAAAGCTATTAAAACGAAACAACAGTTAGTTGAGTACAAATTTATTTGTTAACTAACGTCATACTGGGAATTGGGGTTTACAGTATTTAGCAGCATCTTGAATAGAACCCTGATTTACGAGCGAAGCTATGTCGCTTTAGGTTAAGTGTAATCGGAAATGGCAAGACGGTGTTGGTTTTAGACGCAGAGGTGCCAAACAAGATTGGCGGGCCAAATGGCTCTAAATCTACACCGCTCTGACGTATTCCCAAGCAATAGGCACACACACAAAAGGAAGGAAGGACCACTGCGATACTAGGCGCTGTGAGACGACAAAACAAGTTCAGCGTCAAGGGGGGTTGAAATAATCGCCGTTAATAACTCTACGCGCCCAGCTGGGGTCGTGCAGCTGGAGAATTTAGCGCCAAACGGCAACGATAGCTACCTTTCGGACGCTGTGTGACATGATCAAACAGGCTGTCGACTAACTAGAATCTGTGTTTACAGATGACGTGAAACCTACGCAAACAAAGGGCACAAAAAGCAGCTAGCTTGTTGTATTCAACACAGGGTCATTTACACTGCCGCGGAGCGATGTATTTCAATGCCCGTGTTAACTGAGGTGGAAATGGGCGGAGCTCAATTCACATCGAACCAGCGGATATAAAAGCGAGAGCGGACTTATACAGATAAGCTGATTACAGCTGGCTGGCAGTGGGTCTGTCATATGCTGATGTGTAATTTAGTCTTGAGAAACCGTCGCACCGATCAAGAAACCGATGGCTCTCAACTTGGAAATGACTCTCATTTGGCTGATTATCCTTCTCACTGGAGTTGTAACCAATGGTGAGTGTGTTTTCTTTATGCCCTTTGTACTTAATGATTTGTGCAAGAAATGTTTGTAACCGTTCTTAAAGTATACATACGGCCAGTTGATTTCCTCAAGCGCCCACATCATTTCCCAGCTCTGTGTTGACCTAATCGGAACTTACATTAATCCCTCTATAATCCCTACCGGTTGGTTAACCACTGCTCATTAGGTGGAAACCGTTAGAACGTTTTGTGCATCTCAGGGGAAAGGATTTCTTGAGAACTACACGAGTAGTCACTTCGAAGAACAAAACCGACACTCGCGCACAAGTGACATCTTCCAGCAGTTTGATACTTGGCAGTATTCAGTGAAGTTCAGTAATTTTCGAAGACTTTGATGCTTTGAGATTGATGGTTTCTAGCAATCTACCAGTTGCTTTGGGGCAAGGGTCGACTACTGCTCTTAAGCGGCAATAATTTCAAACAACTCGAGGCATTCCTCATGGTAACTAACTATATGATGAATAAATTAACAAGAATGAGTTTAGGACTGGTGGCGTAATTGTACTAATTAACTATCTTTAATTTGAAATTACTTAGAAAGCCTGATATTTTTGGCCCAAAGTGATGGATGACCCGTTTGCTTTGCCAGTTGTCTCCAAAGAACAAAACCTTGCTTTGTTTGGTTTGATAGCGAGGTCTATTTTCATTGAATAGTGCTAACAGTTCAAATATTTCCATTTCACTTGCTTTGAAGTCAAAAACGAGAAATGTATGTAAAACATCTAATCAGATGGTATGAAATAGATACTTTCCATTCATGCTTGGACTTTCACCAAAACGTTGGGTAGTAGCCTTCGAACAAACGGAGATATTGTCAGATGAATTATGATGTAAGCTAATTTTATCTGCTGTTACTAAAGGAATGTGAATTTCGTCCCGATATCAGACGGGCAATTTAAGAAAAGCAAAGAGATATAAACTGAAAATTCCAAGCAATATTGGCATTTCGATTTCTTAAGCGAAATATAGTTCTTAGCGAGATATTGAGCACGATATTAACCAAGCTAAAAAATCCAGTTAATTGATAAGGTTACTTAAAAGATTCTGTAACCATTTGGAATGCGCAATTACAACTGTAACAATGCGTTGTAGAGAAGCTGGAATGTTTGCCCAAAAAACAATTGCGAACAATTGGCAAAGAGACTTCCAAGCATATGTCAGTGCATGCCCCGGAATAATAACTAGCTCATTGAAGAGGGCGGTCAGTTTATATAGCTCACGTTGCGGTGATTTTGAATACAAAGAACATAATTCGGCCTTTTCTCTGCTTGTTTTTCTTCCTGCAAAGCCAATTACACCGGTAGAGTTTCCTTTCAAGAGGTCCTCTTAGAATTGGCCCTTTTCTAAACCTTGTTTTAGTGTGTCTGTGTTTACCATAAAACGGAGCGGTATTTCACTCAGCGGTGGATATATCCACAAAGCTCATACAGTATTTTGTTTTCGTCGTTGAGAAATGAAGAGACCGGTAGCCCGATGGCGCTTTTTTCGAACAGATATTGTTTGAAATTGTCGTCAATTGTCATGACAGTTTAAGAACGAGGAATTAAACCATACATGGCGTGCGCTTGGTTTATCTTTAGCACGGTGCACTTGCAATATTGTTGAATGACTTGGCTTTTAGTTCCCAGAGGTTAAAAAAAAAACGACTTGTGGTCATGCAAAACGTTGTTTGTTTGAACTGAATATGTTTAAGTAAAAGTAAACGCGTAAGGGCCATAAAACACTGTGACTTACAAGTTACCCTTGCCCCTCTCATTATCATCCACGAAGCTATAATCTTCCAAGAATTTTCTATTGCCTTTATCGCGTATTTCAAATTACTTGCTCTTACTCTAGCGTATAACCGAATATAAAGGTCTCCACAAAATACCTCAGTTGTAAAGCATAACATGTGACAAAAACGTTCCTAAGCCACTTGTAAACTCGCATAAAATGGCTTGTTTTCGAAGAGTTACTAAACATGGCTTTATTACAATCTGTCATTAATTGTTCAATACCCTTCAATCTTCTATAGTAACCATGCCAGGTATCTAAGTAAACAGGAAAAAATGAACGCTTTCAGATTTTTAAAATATCTACTCTCCGGCTAAGAGTCTTACGAGTGGACCTCGAGACACAAAGTCTACTTCAATCTTGGCATACACTTCATGTTCAGAGAGGCAGTTGTCGCTGGTAGTTTCGGGAACTGCTTATCAGCTTGTAATACTGTGTTTGAAACACTGAACGTTTGATAAGTACCACCCAAAGACATATTGAGTTGGATTGTTTCAGTTTTGCATCACGCCCAAACCAAGCAAGTTGCATTATTACGGACAAATCATGCCATATGTATCTATAGTTCTCAAGCATATGAATATTGATAGGGGTAATATAAGTGCATAATATTGTAATATCCATTTTTCCACACAAAAGCATAACAAAGAACTGGTTTGGAGATTAAAGTTGGCACTAAAGCGAGTTCAAACGAAACTAAAGCACTTTGAGCTATTCATGGCAAACTTTTGTAAGCTTACAAAGCAAAGTTGGTGGGCTTAGCTGTTTGCTAATGCATAATGAAAATTATTCGCTGCTTTTGTGGTTTTCATTCATTTCTTTTCTATTATAAGTAGTTTTAATGGCACTGAAGTGTTTACGTGGGATAATTGGATTCGCTGACAATAAAAAACCGCCGGCCTCGCTTTGTGAATACGGCAAAACAGAGATTCATTTGGTTTTGAGTAGAAGAAGTAATTTTTAATTAGTAGCATAACTAAATGAAGCGGTGTTTATTTTCCCTCTGAATTGCATGGTCATCCTGTATCATTATCTTGTATTATTCTTAGTACCAGAAGCTTGATAAAATCTCCGATACAAGGAAGATAATTTATCTGATTCCTCTGGCCATTGCGTTTTCAGGCTCTCCCATGATATGAACGGAACAAAATCTCAGTTAATTCATCGGTCCTTTTGTGCCAAGAAGACAACAGTGAAACATATTGTTTTAAAACTTTCCTTTCTGCCAGATCGTCGTGGCCATCATAGTATACAGCTTCTTTTTATCAAGCTCGGAAAGAAATAGCTGTTTGGACAGTCAGTGGTTCAGCAAAAAAGCTTGTACTTTACCTTTGCCCACCGACACGACACAGCAGATTTCCTTGCCGTTGAATTGTCTTGTTTTCGTTTTTTTACCGTATGACTAATATTCCATTCATTTATCAAACGTTAAAAAAACTTACGACAATATTACTGTGATGTTCGGAGTTTGAAAGACGTAAGGTATTTGGCTTCGCAGTAACAACAAAGACACTCAACGTTGCAATCACCCTATCACTACATTGTTCTTTAGCAGCTCTAACAATCACTCCCTCCCCTCGAAGTTTGAATTATTCGTTACAATTTTCCTGCTGTGCAATTTGAAACAAACAGGAAAGTTATTGTACGAGTTTCCGCCTTCTATCGACCGTTATTCGTAACCTTTTTAATTGATCTCATCTTCCAATTTCCGCCCTTAAAGTGCGATCTGTTTATCCCACTGAGAAGAATTTACGACTCCGAAAAAGCATTATTTATCGCAGTCACATGGAAAAGCCCTTTATTCGGGTAAATTAAGATGCCGACCTCGTTTTCTCAGAAACGTAGTACGAAACCAAGGTGAAGGAAAAGCTTACACTTTACACATACCCACTGGCATGGGTTATGGAAAGTAGTCGTACGAAAGCCATTACAAAAGGGAACACGTGGTTGACATAAATTAAGCCAGAGGTCAAAGTTAAATTATACTTTGTTATAGGCTTCCTAAGTTCAGTAATCACCTGTTAGTAACGTGCATAGTAGTGCACCTGTTAGTAACGTGCAATATAGAAAATCCATATTGCATCAACTTTTCTGGAAGTCAAAATGTTCACTTAATTTAGAGGGTTAGTAAGTGAAAACAGTCACGGTGAATCTCCAGTAAATGGCTTGCTTCAAAACAGTCACTTGCGGCTCGTGGAAAATTTTGGAAAGTAGGTGTTACTGCTTAAAATCATATTTTTGTAGGACATCTTTCACTGGAGGCATCGCGACCATCGGTCCCTCAAATCAAGACATATATGTTACAAAATACTCCTTAGTATTAAAAGTACCCCATACCCTTCATAGGGGCCTTGCATGGGGTCCATTAAAAGGTTTTTACATCCTTGAACAGCGTTAAAAACTTGAGAGTTCTTAAGACCTTGCCCAGCTTTGCCCTCATTTTTGGTTCATGGGGAAAAGTTTGTGTCTGTAGATTGCAAAAACCGACAATACCTTCAGTTTATTTCCCACTCGGCTTATAATTAACGAAAGAGAAAATGCAGTTTCGGAAACACGGCGCAAACATTTTCAATTTAACTATTGATGGTGTCTTCACTCAACATTTTCACCTGGCGTTGTATTAAAATAGAAATCTCAAATTTTAAGCCGTAGCTCTTTGCTTTGAATATGTAGGCTCGCTAAAAATTCTGACGACTCGGCTATTCGCGTTTCTCAAAAAGCTAGAAACAATATTTCACTCTACAGCTCTAGTACTGAACTTTGTTGCCCAAACGCTTTAGAATCTTAACACGTGTGTTGATAATATCGCGACTGGTATTATAGAGGTGTCACTGCTGTAAGAATGTGTGTACTAGCCAAGATTAACAATAATCTGAATGCAAAATCTGCTAATATGACGCGATTTGCTGCATTTTTTAGCCAAGATAGAGTAACATTCCGGCTTAATTGCTTAACTCGTACATAAAATGTTCTTAGAAGATGTAATTAGCCGAGTGATTTTCCAGGCATGACATCAAAATTTGAAAAAGTCTGCCATTCTTAGTTCTTCAATTTGACGTCACAACTGAGTGCAATCGCCACTCCCTCTCCCAACCCTCCTCATTATAGCAGCCATTGCATGGCTTCAATGCCCTTTTAAAGTGATTTTCTAGAACATTCGTTTTAGGTCTCCATCGTTGAACATATGTCATTTTGGGGATTTTGAAATTTCAGAGTCATTTCTATGGCTTTTAGGTTTATCAGTTTGCACTTATGAGCAAAAAAATCAGTGAATAAGGACACGCAGCACTGACTGAAATCAATACGTTTGTACAGGCTTAGAAGACTCCTTCACCATCATAACAGATGAAGATGAACCGGTCACTTTTGACTTTCTCAAGTACAACAAAGCTTCGGACAAGCTTGCTCCAAACGTCATCATTGTTGAGCAACCGAAGTATGGAGCGTTTACGAGTTCACCAGACGGGAATCTGAACATACAAAACGAAATGTGTGACGCTCAAGCAACGTATATTCCAAACGAGGACTTCTCAGGTGAAGATGTCTTCGTATATTCGTATCTTTACGAAAATCTTACGACAACTTCTGATGGAAATCTTCAAGCTAGAATCATCGTCCGACCGCAGCCTGATCCTATAATGGCGCAGTCCGATGAGATCACCATGACAACGGATGATGGTCACGTGCATATTCCAGTGTTAAAGAATGATTACAGCAAGGATAGATCAGCAGTGTGTATAACAACAGAAGAGAAACATTACTCGGAGGGAACGCAGGTACTAGTTTATTAATCTGAGCTGAGCGGTTTTCAGTTGAGTGTCGAAAGTAATCAGGAAATTACTTCGGTTTTGGTTTTGGTTTTACTACGATTTGAAATTGGCTGGTAAGTCTAATTGCTTTGGTTTTGGTTTTACGACACTCAATTGAAAAAAGTCTTATTAGCTTGCGCATGTCCGGAGCAAGAACCTTTTTCTCGGGGTTATTAAGGTCCCGTCCACACGTATCCGGTTATTTTTGAATCACAACTTCAAAAATTTCCCCGTCAACACGTAGCGTATTCAAATCGAATTCGCCTGTTCACACGCATCCGATGGTATCCGAATTCACTCTAGAGAAACTAGGCCTACACGTTGTGAAGCCATATTGGTTTAGACTGGAGACTGGAGACTGAGATTGGACACGATTTTGCTAGGTCATCGGGGATTTACCGTCCGCACGTTATCGTATTCGTTGCGGATTTATTTTTTTCCACTCTGGAGAGCGAATTTAAAAATACCCGAATTAGCTGCCAAATTCGCCGGATACGTGTGGACGGAAGCCGTATCAGGAAAGAAAAAGGTGCGGATTCAAAAATAACCTTATACGCGGCCTAAAATTCTAGAATTGTTCTTACTATATGTACTTATTACTGAGACCAACCTTATGACCCACCCAGTATGTTATTTTCAATTTTTACTACACGATTGTACAATGGATCGCAACTGTACAATCTATTAACAGTACGCATTTAACAAAGGCTATATAATTCGACTGAGGGCGTTGAGCCTCTGTTATTTTTTAATTGAAAGCTTTCGCTGATCTACGACATGACATGGAATGTAAAGAACAACGGTGTTATACTTAAATTATAGGAGCTCAAGGACTCAGTGAAATCGTCACTTTAACCACCCAATGTTACTGAAAGTCAATTTTAATCGTGTACTCTTTCTGTATCAACAGATGAAATTCGAAGATGTAGCAGTGTCCTTGGGCATGACCGCAATCCAACAGAAACCACCAAAGGCTCCGGAATGCCTGTTTGACCAGTTCGATCCAAGGCTGAAAATCTGGATTCCTGGTTCGTTCTGTATTGTAGAGATCAGCTCTGGTGCGGCAGCAACCGCAGACTACGATGGAGACGGGCTCATGGATATTTACTACGCGCGCATGGATGGTCCTGATCAGCTGTGGCGTAACCTTGGTAACGGAACTTTTAAGGAGTTCACGGCTGAGGCCAACCTGAGCTCGACTGCTTTCCACCGTTCGTCAGCTGTAGCTTGGGTGGACATAGACAACGATGGTGACATGGATGTTTATGTGGGTACCATGGCGGAGAGTAGATTTTATCTGTATGTAAATGATGGAATGGGCCATTTTACGGAGGAGGCCGAAGAGAGGGGCGTCGCTTTAAAGCCTGTGATACCACCATACAAAACAAGCACCATGACCATTGCAGTCGGAGATTACGACAGAGATGGCTGGCTTGACATGTACACCACAGAGTGGCTACCGCATCTCGATCTTGGCTTCGATTACAAAAACTATACGCACTCCAACTGCCGCCTGCTTAGGAACCTTGGAGCGCAAGGCAAACCGGGATACTTCGAAGATGTAACAGAGCACGCGGGCCTGGGGAAGACCAAGGAGCCTACAGTGGCCGCCGACAGGTTCGGTGGAGTTGATGTGAGGTACTATGGTGTCATGAACACTGGTTTGCTCAGGGATATCATTCCAGGACCGTTTAAGCTGGCAGCCATGTTCGCTGATTTGGATCACGATGGTAAGA
>OMLO01001470.1_pt1 | contig 18165 bp, 22 predicted proteins | sample 1674811 | NCBI WGS metagenome assembly OMLO01 (sample SAMN06265003, study PRJEB25207) | coral metagenome | isolation source: Coral host | place: Mexico:La Bocana,Puerto Morelos, Mexico | collected 2008-11-13 | reverse complement strand
GGAACAATCACAATCATGACACTGAACGTGTAATGTTTTGTGTCAAAGTGTGTAACCTGTGGTGGAGGTCCGACATGGTGCCACAGGGCCGGGGCGTCGACCCCGTGCAACTCCTGTCCAGGAGATAGTATTATTCCATGACTCAAATGTCGAATTGACACACTTTAATCGGAAATTCATCTAAGTATTGCTCCATAGGGCCCCGCCTTCCTTGCATTGATCCAGGAATTGTTTGATTGCGATGCTGTTAGAATCTATTGTCTCTCTCCCTTCCCTACTTGGTCCCGCGGTCTGCCAGTACTTGCTTAATGTGGAAGCTTCTCTTTCTTCTCTCTCAAGCTCCATCAAGTGACAGTTGACAGCAAGCAGCAAGGTGAACTTTGAAGAACCAGGTATCAGGTCGAAGGTCAGTCGTGCATTAATTCAGTGTCAAATTGAAAGCCGTGACGAGTCTGAATCAAATGTTGCAGGGCCTTGAGCTTTCAGAGAAAATGCATGTTGTTATGATTGGAATTCTTCCATTGTTCCATTGCATTCTGATTCCTTTTTGTTCCATCTATTCTTCATTTGGTTGGTTATTTTTGTATTCTTATTTCCACTTCTACTTCCTCTTGGTTTTACCTGAACTATGTGGCCATCTTCGTGGAATCCAACATCAAGGAGGACCTCCTGGACCCCCTATGAACTTCAGTGGGCCCCTTCATCCACATGGCTTACCACTTGGCCCTTTACCGACTTTTGCCAATCAGCCGTTCCAAGGACAAAATGTACCACCTACTGGATGTCAATTGGGACCCATGGGACCTATGGGACCAACTTGCTTGGGCCCAATCAATTCTCCAGGACAACTTGGCCCAAATCAAGGCATCCAACAAGGACACATTGGAAACTCGTTCAATGGACCTCAAGCTCCTCTACTTGCATATGGACCACATCAAGGCTGCCAGCCAGGACCTTCAACGTTGGGACCACCAAGTCAATATGGCGCCAACCACAAGTTAACCCTCCCACTACGCAGACCCAGTGGAGTGGACCACAGCAAGATCAAGGACAAGGAGCTCCATGGAATCCTACTATGGGACAACCCCAAGCTGTACCACTACTCCAGCCACCTCCACAACAAGTACCACAATGAGCTGAATCAACATCATCCAATTTTTTGGACACCTTTATGTGGACAACCTCATGCACCTCCTTTCCCACCCATCCAGCCTAACCCAGCCACTACCAACCCGTCGCACCTATTTCAGGCAGTACCTCAACAAGATTCAACTTCATTTCCTTCTTCAGGCAATCCACAAGGACGGACTTCAAGCACCAGGTCCAGTTCAACCACAAGCACTTCCAGTACCAACTGCCACACCACCGAATCCACCCACCGATTCTATGACCTTAGCTTCTAGCCCTGCTCCAGCCCTCCAGATTCAGGGACACCTACAACGGGACTGGACATTCAAGCCTTGGAAAACCGACTGGGAGCTATTTGGGCAAAGGTTTAGAATCTAATTATTGCTGAATCTTTGAAATCGACTATTACCCAATCTCTGTTCCTTATTAATATACGCCCCCTCCTCAGGCCGGCACCGACTCGGGAGAAATCGTTGTGTATACCGTACAAATTGCGCCTAGGCTTCATTTTGACTGTAAATTCATATGTCATGGATGACCGACCGCACCGACCCCTTGTGTTTTTCAATGAAAACGACGTGGTACCAACCCCCTCCAGATTCCTTGTGTTTTCTCGGGTAAAATGCGTTTCGCGAAAAATGCGATTGTAAATTCATATGACACGGGACCGACCGCTCCCGGATTCCGTATCTTTTTTCAACTAAAACGTGCGTTTTGGAAACTCTTCCAGTTTCATGTGTTTTTTCAATGACGGTGCGTCTTGCGTTCACGGTGATTGTAAAATTATATGTGATGCGGTTGATCGCGCACACATTGCTTGTTTTTTCCGGAGAAAATGTGCCTCGCAGGAATCCTGTCGCATTCCTTGGGTTCACTTTCCTTGTGTTTTCTCGGGTAAAATACGTCTCGCGTTCAGAAGTGATTGTACATTCATATGACACGCGAGCGACCGCTCTCGGATTCCGTGTCTTTTTTCAACTAAAACGTGCGTCGCGGAACCCCTTCCAGACTCCATGTGTTTTTTCAATGAAAGTGTGTCTTGCCTTCGAGGTGGTTGTGAATTTACATGTGATGCGGCCAGCTGCTCCCTGATGCCTCATACTTTTCCAAGGAAAACGCGCCTCCCAGGAGGGATTCCTCAGGGAAGCCACTACCATTGCAAATTTTCATTCATACCCAAGCCAGGAAGAAAGCCAAATCTTGACAAAGGAACATTGTACAGGCAATGTTGGGTTATTTGACTCTCAGTTCCTCACAAACCGCGGGTCGCTATTCTGAGGAAAGGCAAGGTTATGTGATTCACAAGTCTTCAAAACGCATGTCACACCAAAAGGTTGGGATGTCAAAGGTGGCATACCACAGAATGCTTGTTGGAGGCTTGATGTGGTGAAGCGCGGCAAACGCTGAAACACGATAGAGCCATCCCAAAAACGACAGCCGTCCAAGGGCCCAAGGGCACACGAAAGAAACGCAATGAAATTGTCCTTAGCATGTGCACAGCGCAGTGTGGCAGTATGGAAGCGAAAGCATTAAGTTTTGTTTTGTGTGCAGCGGGTAGTGAACATCACATGTCGTCAACCAGGCGCGTGTTTACGTATGTAGTGGGAGGGCGGGTGGGAATGAACGACACTTGTTATTTTACGCTCGATATGAAGAAACTTGATCTCAACTCACACCTCACCTTACAACCACTCCAACACCTACTGCCACTCCTGCTATTCCTGGGCCACCTACTACCAGTGGTATTTTACCTACGCCCATCAAAGCCAAACCCGCCACTCCTCCAGCAGAACTTGCTCAACAAGCTCAACCTTCGAGGAACAGCAGAAGACCCCCTCTTACCAGGGACAACAGGTCCTCAAAAAGGTCTACTTCTAAGAGACAAAAAAGATCCAGTTCCAGAAGAAGATCAAAATCAGGCAGAAGATCTACTCAACTCCGCCGTGATTTTGTTCCTCAAAGAACCCATCCTGCTCAAGAACCAAAATCTTCCCACAAAAGTGCTCAAGGACGACATCCTCAAGGACGACATCCTCCAGAACGTCATGCACCACCAGGTCCATCTAGATCCTCAAAACCAGGTGCTTCTGGAGGAAGGAACCTCAATCACCCTGCCTTCCAGAACACCAACCCGTTTCGACAATTCATCAAGATTCTAGACGTGCGGTCGATTCCAAAGATTCTGGACACCGAACCACATCACATCACACAAAGATCAAGAAGAAAGACCCAAACAAGAACCTCACATTAACCTACGATCGAGGTCAAGATCCAGAAAGTCAAAAAGACCTTCCACTAAATCAGGTTCTTGGACCCCTCGACCTATAGCAGGCATTACCCTATACTTCCTAAAGTTCATCCTGCTCCTCGACAACGACATCAAAAACCAGATGTTTCTGCATCTGAAACTGGAGAGTCCTTACAGGTTGAGATCCCTGCACCTGAAGAATTTGAAGGAGTAGACTACAAAGATCTTCTCAGGAACGTGAAGATGCTGATCTTGACAATGATGATATGATGCCAATCCCAAAACCCAAGTCTATGGAAGAAGATTGGAAAATCTCAGTACAAAAAGCTTTGACTCGAACAAAAGCTCCTTGTGAGATCCCAGCTGATCAACCAGACTACAAGCAAAAGGCAATACAACTATTTCCGTGATGCACTTCGGCGACACAATCCTCAGGCGCCTCAGATCGTCCTTGGCAACATGACATCAATCTTTGCTCTGGCAGGAAAAATGGATATAGCTCAAGCCAATGGATCGTATTCCTTTGAAGTCAAATCCATGTACTGCTATGGTCTCTTTGTACATATACAAACTTCAATGGAAGGCCTCCCTTTGATGGCAATGACTCCAACATGTACCATATTATCATGATGCATTCTATGTGACCCCTTCGAACCACCTAGATGCAGCACACCATTTGTGCAACTATGTGGGGACTATTTGGTCTTGGAGCTATTGTGAGAGTATCCTGCTGTGTAGTTGTATATCCGAATAAGAGCATCACGTTATTGCTGACATTTTTGAATCATGTCTTCTTTGCAGGAATTTGACCTTGATTGAAGAACTCTAGAAGTGCTGCTCATGTTTTTCACTTTTACTGATTTTAAACGCTGTGAGACCGAAACGTGATCTTCCAAAAATCTTCGCGGCCTTAGGGTGGAAAGTCTGAGCATGTATTTGTCCATTCTTGATGTATGGTTTTAGGTTCTAGATTGCTTGTTCGTGCTTGACTAGGAATCTTTGGATGTGACATTTGCAGATCTTGAATTTTATTGTCAGGTTGAACTTCATTGTCAGGTTGTGCTTCTTTGACAGGTTGTCTCTTGTTGATCCTCTTGATTGTTGTCCTCCTCTCCTCCTTCCTTCCTTCTCTCTTTCTCTTCTGCCTCGACCTTCTTGCACTACCTGACTCTACTCTGTAGTTTTGTCAGTCTCAAACCTTGGCTCTCGTCTCGCTCTTCGACAATTGGGCCATTACGGACAGATCCAGATCTCCAAGAAGAACTTCACCTTAGGATACTGGCCTCTTGTGAACTTCCCTGTTTGGAGCCTGTAACCTGTGGTGGAGGTCCGACATGGTGCCACAGGGCCAGGGCAACGCCCCTGAGCGACTCCTGTCCAGGAGAAAGCCATGTTCCATGACCCGACAACTGAATTCACAAACTCTAATTGAGAATTCATGTAAGTAAAATCCTCCATAGGGTCCTGCTGTTCTGTCGGCCTTTTCTTACAGTTGGATGTCATTTTGTTATGCTGCTGAAAGCCGTACTAGACTCTATTGTCTTTTCTCTTCCTCTTTGATGTCCCGCGTTCTTGTATTCACTGGCATGCTGAAAACAGTCGAGTCATTGTGTTGAAGCTACCTCCCTTTCTCTCTCAAGCTTTCATAACCGACAAGGAAGATGGGTTACATGTACATGCAGTGCAGGCCAAGGTTTTTAGGTGGGTTTTTACTTCTCTTTGTTTTTTTGGTCGAGCTTCTAGATGTGCACCAATGAATCTGACGTTGACAGCTGTCACGAGTCTCAACCGAATATTGACAGGCCTTGAGCCTTACTCGACACAGCATTGCATCATGAAAGGGAGGCTCCATTATGTGTGTACTGTTGTTCTAGTTACATTTACACGCCTTGGTGATTGTTGGAGCTATGTGGCAACCTACCTGGACGTCCCAGCCTCCTTTTATCTCATGGTATGTGTGGTACCCAGCCTGCTACACCTCATGGACCTTTGATGACGCCTTTTAGTGGCCAACAAGTTCATCAAGGACAATGTGGACTTACCCAAGGATGTCAACAAGGACCTCCATTCTTGGTACAGCCTGCTCAACAAGGGCCACCTCAATGTGGGACTTTCATGGGTCAAAACCAGTTTTGTACTTCAGGCACTCCCGGACTTTGGCCTGTACATCATCAAGATCAAGGCCAAGGAGCTACATGGCACCCCAATCGTGGCCAAAATCCATCAACGCAGTTCCCTCTACAACAGCCACACCAACAAGCTGTATCATTCTCCAATTTTTGTCCTGCAGCTCAACAACCACAACAAGCTCAACCGCCACAACAAGTTCCATCTTTGTACCAACCTCAGATTTTCCTCAACAACAACAATTTCCTCTACTTCAAGCATCTTGTACAGCTCCTGTTCAAGCAGTACCTACCCAACCTTTACCTATTCCTTGCCCACAACCACCACCCTGAACATTCGGCCACTATCACAAGACTCTACAGGCTTGGACCTCAAATCCCTTGGAGATCGACTTGATGCAGCTTTGGCGAAGAAGTTTGAGAACATTGCTGAATCTTTAAAGTTATCTTTGGCATCAACTACCTCCAGTACACCACGAGTTCCTCGAGCTTCTATGACAAGAAGTACCCAGGAAACTACCGCGCCAGCCAGCTGTGGAGGCAGCTGCAACAATGGCACCAACACCAACTCATCCTGGAGACCAACAAGGAAACCAACGTGTGGACGCACCTATCAAGGCAAAGCCTCTACACCTCCTGAATTGGTCCAACAGGCTCAGCAACCTCCACCTGATCAACCTTCAAGGTCCAGTCGAAGACTTCCTTTAAACCGAGAAAAAAGGCCCTCAAGGACCTCCAGATCTGAGCCCACTGATGGGCGACGCCGAGATCATCCCATCTATCGACGTGCAAATGTATTTTGACAAGTTCATCAAGATGCAAACACTACGGTCTACACCAAGGACCAAAAGGACAAGGCCAAGTACACCTATGGCTCTAATCTCCAAGGATTCTTGAAGAACTCCTCTATCACCCTTAGATCAAGGTCCAGATCCAGAAGATCAAAAAGATCCTCTACTGAGCCGTCGGCTATCTTTAAGCGGCCTACAGCTGTACAACTACTTGCCAAAGCTCGACCAGAAAAACCTCCAGATATGGAGGACACAACAACTCGTGAAACCTCTGTTTCCGAGGCATCAGAATCTCAACACGTTGAGATTCCTGCAGCTGCAGACTTGGAAACTGTCGACTACAGGAGGCCTTCTCAGGAACGTGAAGAAGAAACGGACCAAGATGAAGTTATTCGTATTCCAAAACCTATGTCTATGGATGAGGATTGGAGGATCTGTGTCCAGAAAGCTTTAGCTGATCCTACCAGAACAAAGGCTCCATGTGAGATCCCAGCGAATGAGGCCATCACTCTACCTCAGACTATCAACAAAAGAGAGTTTGAGGCTTTTCAACAAGGATTACGAACAAGGAATCAAAAGACCCCTCAGATTGTCATAGAGAACATGGCCTCAGTCTTTGCTCAGTCAGGAAAGATGAACCTCAATCAGGCTCGTGATTCTTATGATTTTACAGTACCAAGCATGAAGTGTTTTGGTCTTTTTGCACCAACTCACTTCAAACCACGACCTCCTTTTGATGGCAATGACTCCAACGTGTACCACATCATCCATGGCACTGCCAACAAAGGGGCCTCAGCTATCTTAGCTGGGGAGCTGATCAGACCAGGAGATTTTACTATGCGCCAGGACCCACTGCAATGTGGGTATCCTTCCTATGGCTTCTACTCTGCTGGAGAAGTAGCAGCCAAAACTATTGAATTCTCCTACAACATTGCTGAACTTTCGAGAAAGATTTTGAAGATTGGCAAAGGCACCCTCCCAGTGCGAATTATACTGGACGTCATGCCCACAACAACCAATTGGCTGGTGGAAATGAAGAAGTTCAACGTCTTTGTGGAGAACATGCAGTTGCCCGAGGCAAAGAAAAGCGCACGGTTGCCAGGTCAGAAAACACCACAGTCTTTGGAGTGATTCTTTACTACAAAAACCAAGTCACTCTACCAGGTCAATCAAGTTCTGCTGTCCCATCTTCTGGAAGAGAAAAACCAAGTGAGCCACCTTACAACAAGAACAGATAATAAGTCCTACGAGATGGAATTGATCTTCTGCATCCTTGGCTTTGTGCTATTATTCAGCCTGAAGGAACCGAGGTGGTCTTTAGCGTGGGATTTACCAATGGCACTTATACTATGATGCCTACATGCTGCTGAAACCACTGTGAGAAGCTTTCTGCTGTGTAGTGTGACACTAGGATAAGAGCACCACGTTGTGAACCATGGATTATATTCTTCTTGTTTGATTGTTGATTGAAGAACAATGAGAAGTGCTGCTCATGATGTTCACTTCTTTTGATCTTCCTTGCCGTGATTTACTCATGTGGTCTTCCAAACATGCTTGCATTTGAGTGATGCTTGTGTGCACTTGCCTGTCAGGTTATTTGTGACTGGATTATTGAGTGGTGTTTGTTTGCATGTGCCTGTCAGGTTTTTAGTGAGTGGATCTTGAGTTGATATCTATAAGTAATGTCCTCTTGATTTGTGATTTGCCTCTCTGTGCTAAGGCTTGCTGCATGCCTTGCTGGTCTCCTGCATTGGTTTCTGTTTGTAGTGTTGATAGCATCAAATTGCGCAGTCTTTCCTGACTTTCTCTTTGGTGCATGGTGGTCATGGAGAGATCTCGGTCTCCACGACGATCTTCACCTACTTAATGGCGGGACTCTTTCCTTGGCGCACTTCCCATTTTGGACTCGACCTATGGGGACTGGGGCTGCGCCCCATGGACCAGGACATCAAGCTGGGCCTCCAATGCCTTCACAATGGAATCAAGGACATCCAGGAGTACCAGCTTCTCAGTGCAGATTCCGCCAGGACAAGTTGGTACTTCTCAACAATGATTTGGAATGTCCCAGCCAACTATGGCAACTACGCCTACTTCCTGTGGCTCCTCACCCTCAAGTTCAAGGTATGGGTTTGGCTGGCATGATGCCATCCTTTCCACCTCCTCCTCCATTTTGGGCTACCCATCAGAACCCAGGGCATCTTCGACTTTCAAACAATGCACATGGCTTCCCAACACCTCCGAGGCCTTCGCACTCACCAACGTCAGGGAGAACAACACCAAGAACTCCATCTACTAAAGGTAAGCCTCAAACAGCAAGAACCCCAAACATCTCTTTGGGGCAACATTGGAAGCAAGACGAGGAACATTATGACAATCAGAAGGTGAATGGACTGACCCTCCCCACAACTATTAAGGCTTCAAGCTGGACTCAGCTCAAGGACATTGAAGGATGCGACCCCCTCACTGTACCACTGAGCAAATTGCGCTACCAGAGCAGTGAAAATTTTTGTCTCCGAAAATTGGCCACTGGACGTGAAGTCTATGTGGCAACTATGGGTGAAGTCAGCCAGGTGGTCTTTGTTAGTGAGATGCTTTCCCAAATTCGAAATCGTGGTATTGATTTGGACCGACTTGCTCAACACAAAGCTCTCCAAGATGGACATTCTTTGGAGAAAAGAGAAGCCATCCAATACATCAACAAACTCCTTGATACAGGGTCACAACACGAGATAGCTGAATTACAAGCTAAAATAGCTGCTCTGGGAGCTGCAGCAAACCAAGCTCCAACTCCAAGTCTTCCAGCCCAATTAGGCGCATCGAATTCCAATAGAGTGCAGACTCCCATCGAAGCTGCTCTCCAGGGACAACGTCCTGCTGCTTTCGATCCTGCTCAACTTTTGGTTACCCCGGGCAGTACCAATCAGTGGCTGGAAAACAATATTCTAGAATCCTTCAGTGATTCCGAGTAGAAGGCATGGTTTAAAAACCTCAAGTTGGACAATGCTACCAGACAAGCTATTGAAAGAAACATTGTTGCATTGCACAATTGGTGGCAGAACCAACCAGAACAAGCTGAAGCAGGGTGGCAGTGTGTGCAGGAGCACCTCCTGCAAAAATCAAGTCTGGTCAGAATGAGAACCTCCTCAAGGTCCTCACTGTGGCACTTACTATGACCATGAATCAGGTGGCTTCTCCACTACGACTTTGCAAACATCAGATCAATCTTTTGGCTACTTTATCTCCTTTGACTTTGTCTTCTTCTATCAACATCTTCTTTGCCTACCGTATCCTTCAAACCAGAACGATGTTTTTATATGTCCTTCATAGCCCGAACTTCCACAGCAAGCTTGGGGCACTACTGCAAGGAGCCACCTGTACACGACACCTATATGGCACTACGACAGCTTCTCATCAGCAGTTAGTTCTCCAGGTGCTTCTTTGAACCTTGTGCTGTGTATGTCAGATTTTCTTATATCCCAAAACACCAACCTCTTCTTTACATTGGTTCTACCTCTGAACATACTATGGAAAGAGAACATTCCCGCTTTCGAAAATTCAAACAAGGCCATAATGGTCAATTTGTTCATTCTGAGTTGGCTATTCGTTATTGGTCTCATTGTAACAACTTTTTCTAGCGGTCCCCTGTACCTTTATACATTCGAAAAGAGAGACATTGGGCTTTGGAACAAGCCCTGATTCAATTGTGGCAACCAAAGTTGAACTTTCCTTTCATTTCTCAGTTCTTCATCCCTGGAAAAGGGATTATTCATAGACAGCCTTTTTCCAATTCGAGGCGATTTGGTATTCAATCATTGTGGAGAAAAAAGATGGAGGCATACTGGTGAAGAAGTCAAAAAGATCTTGCATTCACATCTGTTTCAAAGTCCAGTACGTGTTTGGCCTTTGCTACAAGACCTTGGCTCAAATACTCGAAAACGTTATGAACAAACACAACATATTCGAAGTTTGAACTTCAGCCTGCATGGATGCTACGCGCTACGACGATTGGCCACCCATTTACCAGAAACCCATCAGGAGCTGGCCCTCCAAGCCATTGATGGAGCCATACAATTTCATCGAGGAAAATCCATTGGCAAAATGAGACCTTTTAAAGCGCCCTGGATGTTGACGTACAAATTGGAGAAACATTTACGCCAGATGTTACTGACTTGGTTCTTTGGGGTACAATGAACAGTTGTTACATGTCACGGACCTTCCTTCAAGATTGTATACGTAAAACATCCATCCTTGATGGAAGCTATTTGCAATCAAAAAACTGCCATCCAAGATTGGTCTGACGACATTGCACCTCCTTGTACCTGTGCCATTTTGAAACAGTTCCCTACTGCCAGGGCAGCCCCAAACCTCAAAGCTGAACATTGGGTCTTAGATGGTGCACTACTTGCTCCACTTCTCCCAGGACAACTGGCACAAGTGGTTGGAGGCTCCTTGAACAATAAGATTTTTCCCAACAAAAAAGATCTCAAAAAGCTGTTCTTGGAAGCATTTTACAACTGGAGTAAGCTGAATTCCATCCCATGCCCGCCTGATAACTAGATTTTGCAATATTTCGAACCGATATGGCTGGATCACAACGACCGAACTACTGATCATCTCACAGCAGCCAGGCTTCGGCAACTCCAAGAACAGTTTAAAGACTGGGCTTCTTCCCTACGTATTTTTTGTCCATGTCAATATTTTCAACGCATTGAGAAGACTTTCAGTGATCCTGCAATTTTTTCCCAGCCCCATGAACTGCCTTCAGACACTTTGAAGATTACTATTCAACATGTACGGGACAAGTTTGACAAAGCCTACCCTTGGGCAATGGGTCGAGGAAAAAGCTTGCCCTCTGGATATATACTGGCTACAGGAAAGAAACAATACTACTCTGGACGTCCAAATATTGGGTTCTTTGACTCCCCATTCAAACCCATGCTCAGTACTCTTGTAAAACTATTGTTCCAGATCATACCTCGTGCATGTCCAAATCATTTTGCGCGCGGGGACGCGCACCAGCTGTTGAAGCTCCTTCGAACCTACGCAACTACAATGGCAGACAAAGCCTTACGATTGTACAATCAAGACCTTGCTGGTTTCTTCATAGGCATAGACATTACCAGATTTTTGGAAAGCTGGCAAATTCTTCTACGTTTTCTTGAACCCCACCTGTCCGTTGACGAGAACGAGTACTTTTCTGTTTCCCGAGTGAAACAAAACAATCCTGGTGACATTATCAAGGGAAGAACCTTCAGAACTCTGGACGTGAACCGACATCTTCGCATAGGTGATATTCCATCCTTGATTGTGGCGGTTCTTCAAATGCAAAATTTTCAACTTGGTTCTCGGGTTTACACCCAAGTACAAGGCTCTCCTATGGGCTCACCTCTTTCTCCTGCCCTGTGTTTGATGGTGGCATCAGTGTACGAGCAGATTGGGTTCCACACTCACAAGGAATCCATCACAAATATGCATCTCCATGCCCTTTTTCTCCGTTATGTTGATAACCGATTGGCCTTTATTTACCAGCCTACCAGATTTTGACGAATGCCGACTTCTACAAGTCACCCATTGTTTTGGAAACAGAACCTGATCAAGAATTTCTTGGTTTTCAAATGGAGTTGAATCCGTTTGAGATGATCTACCAGAACCCGAAAGACATGAGCCAAGTGTTATCTCCAATGTCCGCATCTCCACCAGCTGTTCTTCTTAGTGGTTTTGCATCAAGATGCTCCATCGTTCATAAAGGAGCATTCCCACAACACCAGGTGGACAAGGGCCTGGCTCAATTGAAAGACTTGTGTCTAAAGGCTGGTATTGACTCTCGGAACTTGGACAAAATTCTTCGTCGAGTGTTGAAGCAAAGAAAGCAAAAGAGACTTGGTTTCCTTAGAGTTGGTTGCGTTGTCTGTTCTTGTTTGTTAGGTGATCTTGAATTGCTAGGTAATGAGACCTGTAGGCGACGTTACGTTTTGTCTGTTTTTGTGTGCAATTTTGTTTGTCAATGATTTGGTCGGATGGCCTTTGTGTGTGTGTGTGGAACTTCTCAAAAGAAGTAAAACTTGTATACCTTCTACCTTGATACATGTGACCTTTGTGGGATGTTTTATTTGGACCTTGAAAACCTTGGAATGGAACTGGTATTTGATATTTTGGTATTTTGGTATTTCAGTATTCCGGCTTCTACTTTTCCATGGCATTTCCTCACCAACAAGCTTCTTAAAAACCTCATGGTGGTATTGAAATTCTGTTTGCACGTTAATTATTCTTCAGCAGGGGGGCAAGGCCTCCAGTGAGGACCTTGCCTAACAAAGCTAGTCACTGGAGGGGAAGGGAAGATTGATCACCTTCGTGTACCTGCAGAACCTTTCCATGGTGATGAAATAATGTTGTGGTTTTCCTTTGGTTTTCGATGTTGCCAAGATGTTTGCTTCGCAATAAAAAAGGAAAAGACGGAACATTAGCTTTCCTGACAAAAGCACTACGGTGCCTTAATTTTTGTCCAAGTGTGTACCTGTGGTGGAGGTCCGACATGGTGCCACAGGGACAGGGGGTCGACCCCGTGCAACTCCTGACTAGGAGATCTCTAACTCTATGAACCAAATGCGGAATTTACAGTTTTAACTAGTAATTCGTCTAAGTACCTCTCCTTAGACCTCTAAACCCTATCGTCTCTCTCTCCCTTCCCTATTCAGTCCCACCATCTGGTCAGTAACACTTGTGTTACCTGAAGCTGGATCAAAGCTACATCTCGACAGCACAATCTACACAGATGCAGGCCACGGACTGACGAAAAGTTGTCTCCTCCCTCTACTGGTGGGGTGATTGAATTTCGAAAATTCTGGAATTACTTTTCTTGAACTACCTTCTGTTTTGGTATTTTGTTACAACTCCAAGTCGTGCACCAATTCGAGGGTAAACTGATAGCTGTGACGAGTCTAAACCGAATGTGGTATAGGGCCTTGAGCCTTTATGAGGAAAAGCAAGTTTGTCATGAGAGCACGATGTTCCATCCCGAAACAGTTGATGAGTGTTTGTACTTCATCTTATTTACTTATTTATTCTTACTTCTTCTTCACCTTCCCCAAGCTTACTGTGAGCTATGTGGTAGCCGAAGTGGACCTCTCCACCACCTCACGGTGGAACCGCTCCCCTTCCCCTGGGCTTTGGAAGCACTACGCCTTCATCTACTGGCTCACCTGGACATTGTGGTCAAGGCTACAGTGAGACCTCAGGACATCAAGGACTACCTTGCCAATCAGGACATAGTGTTCAACCTTCCTTTGGAGTCATGGACTATCGTCCTACCAACTTCCCAAGCCCTGGATCGTCAGGCACCACTCGACAACATATTGGATCTACTGCACAAATCTTCCCTATGGGAAAACCTGAACAACAAGTGCCACCTCCTATGGGATCTGGACAAGGAACTCTCACAGGACCACCACAGCCACATCTTGGATCCAATCCTATGCCATGTGGACCACCACCGTGTTCCAATCAATGGAGTGGTGGCTAATTTGAACTCCTATATGGAGGAATGTGGACACCCTCATCTCCTACAACAGTGGGCCCACAGAACTCTTCTTTGATACCTCATCATGATTCCAGACATCCGAACTTTTGGACTACACCATGTGGACCAGGTACTACACAACCCTTCCCCTCCCAACAACCTGAAGGCAATCAAGGTCAACATCCTGGAGGAGCTCATGGACCTCAACATTGCAATCCCCTTGGATCTCCACAACCAGGGGCTGTACTTCCCCAACAGTTACAAGGACAAGAAGCTCAGCTACCAGGACAAGGAGATCACCTTCAACATCAATCAAGGCCCCAACAACCTCCAGAACAAGATGCTACCATCGACAATTCCACCATCAAGAACTCATCAGCACCTCAGGTACCAACCACTACTTCCAGTGGCGACAGCAACCCAGCTCCGATGGGGGAAACTGGACATGGAACTACACAAACCAATCCAGCCATCCCTGACCTCCAGAACCTTGAAGAAAGACTTGAAGCAACACTCGACAAACGACTGGAGGTCATAAAAGAATCCTTGAAGACCACTATGGCTCCGCCCTCAACACCATTGACTATCGCAGTACCCTCACCAAAACCACCACCAATTTCCACACCATCCTTACCTCCTACATCATCACCTACACCTACATTTACACCGACGACTTCAGGCGGCCCTCCCATACCTTCTCCCCCTCAGACTCCCATCAAAGCCAAACCCCCTCATCCCCCTGGAACAGTGGCACCACGCCGGAAGGTCTCCAAGAAATGTCAAAAGTCACCACTTCCTCGCCCTCCGAATTTTGTGCCCTTGCCAATATTATCATTGCATTGACAAGACCTTCAGTGGCCCAGCAATTTTTACTCGATCTCACGAACTACCTGAAGATACTTTACAGATCACCATTCAACACCTACGCAACAAGTTTGAGAAGGCTTACCCTTGGGAAATTGGTAAAGGAAAGAGCTTACCCGCAGGATACATCCTGGCCAAAGGGAAGAAACAGTATTTTTCAGGACGTCCAATCATTGGGTTTGTGGACGCACCTTTCAGACCGATGCTCAGCACTTTAGCCAAATTACTTTTTCAACTGATACCCAGAGCCTGCCCCAACCACTTTGCACGAGGGGACGTATACCAGTTGTTGAAGCTTTTACGAACTTATGCGACCACTATGACTGACAAGTCTCTTCGGGTTTACAATCAAGATCCCGCTGGCTGCTTTATCAGTATTGATACTGAACGTTTTCTACAGAATTGGACCTTACTTCTTCGCTTCCCCATATGAGCACTGCAGACGATGAATATTTTTCAGTTTCCCCGGCAAAACAGAACAGTCCTGGAGACATCATTAAAGGTCGAATTTTTCGGACCCTCAATGTCAACAGACATTTACGCATCGGAGAAATTCCATCAATCATTGTGGCAGCTCTTCAAATGCAGAATTTCCAGTTGGGATCTCTGGTTTTTACACAGGTACAAGGCTCACCAAATGGGATCCCCGTTGTCACCAGCCCTATGCTTGATGGTTGTTTCAGTCTATGAACAAATTTGGTATCACATTCATCGGGAGTCTATATCCAACATGCACCTCCATGCGATGTTCCTGAGGTACGTGAACAACAGACTGGTAACATAGAGCCGCACGAGGCGGTGCCGGAAGTTTCAAAAAGGTAAAGGATATATAACTCAAAACAAACATGTGCCTATAGAAATTGATTGTGACTTCTTAAACACTTTCCATTCGAATTCGCACGCGACCCTTTCTTGATGCTGACTCAACGACGCAGTACAAAGAACTACTGTGTACTACTGCAGAACTACTCTCTACTACAAAGTACTACTCCGGTACTACTCTGTACTACGCAGTACTACTCCAGTTCTACTCTGTACTACTGCAGTACTACTCTGCACTACTGCAATACTACTCTGTACTACAAAGTACTACTCCAGTACTACTCCAGTAATACTCTGTACTGCAAAGTGCTACTCCAGTACTACTCTGTACTACAAAGTACTATTCCAATACTACTCTGTACTACAAAATACTATTCCAGTACTACTCTGTACTACAAAGTACTATTCCAGTACTACTCTGTACTACAAAGTACTACCCCAGTACTACTCTGTACTACTGCAGTACTACTCTGAACTGCAAAGTACTACTCTGTACTACAAAGTGCTACTCCAGTACTACTCTGTACTAAAAAGTACTAGTCCAGTACTACTCTGTACTACAAAGTGCTACTCCAGTACTACTCTGTACTTCAAAGTGCTACTCCAGTACTACTCTGTACTACATAGTGCTACTCCAGTACTACTCTGTACTACAAAGTACCAGTCCAGTACTACTCTGTACTACACAGTACTACCCCAGTACTATTCTGTACTACAAAGTACGGCTCCAATACTACTCTGTACTACGAAGTAATAATCCAGTACTACTTTGTACTACACAGTACTAGCCCAATACATTTTCTACTGCTTTTCAATACTTTCCAATGAAATTTTTTCTAGAAAAAAGCAGACGCCAAAACCAAAATTTACCAAAAGCTAGAAAAAATCAAATGCAAAAACCAAAATTCTACCAAAAGCTAGAAAAAATCAATGTTTCAATACTTTTTCAATTAAAAAATTTTAATAGAAAAAAGCAAACGCCAAAACCAAAATTCTACCAAAAGCAAGAACAAATCAATTTTTCAATACTTTTTTGATTAAAATTTTAATAGAAAAAAGCAAACGCCAAAACCAAAATTCTACTTTACCAAAAGCTAGAAAAAAATCAAGTTTTCAATACTTTTTAAATTACAATTTTAATAGAAAAAAGCCATCGCCAAAACCAAAAAATTCTACCAAAAGCAAAAAAAATCAATTTTTCAATACTTTTTAAATTCAAATTTTGAATAGAACAAAGCAAACGCCAAAACCAAAAATTCTACCAAAGCTAGAAAAATCAATTTTTCAATACTTTTTAAATTAAAAAATTTTAATAGAAAAAAGCAAACGCCAAAACCAAAATTCTACCAAAAGCTCGAAAAAATCAAGTTTTCAATACTTTTTGAATTACAATCTGATTAGAAAAAAGCCATCGCCAAAACCAAATTTTACCAAAAGCTAGAAAAATCAATCTTTCAATACTTTTTAAATTACAATTTGAATAGAAAAAAGCAAACGCCAAAACCAAAATCCTACCAAAAGCTAGAAAAAATCAATGTTTCAATACTTTTTCAATTAAAAAATTTGAAAAGAAAAAAGCAGACGCCAAAACCAATCATGACCACCCTCTTCACACATGGAACGTTATGTACAATGCGCGAAGCAACACATGCCATTGTCGAACCTCACCAAATACTGCGCCTGCCACAAAAAATGATTCTCATGATCAAACCTCTTCACACATGAAACGTTATTTACAATGCGCAGAGCAACAGATGCCACCCTCCAACCTCACCAAATACTGCGCCTGCCACGAAAAATCACCATCCAAAAATCTAAGAGACCTTTAGCGAAAACAGATGAAACGTCAGTTCCAATGCGCGACCGATCCGAAAATGATCCGACAATGATCCGACCATGAAACCGTCAGTCCGCAACCCGCCTCGCAACCAAGGTTACTTTTCACGCTGACCGCCAGCATTTTGAATGGAAAAATAAAACATTTCGCGCTCCGGCTATCTTTCCAAATTTCACCCAATACTGCACCTGCCACGAAAAATGACACTCCAACATCACCAAATACTGCACCTGCCACGAGAAGTGACACTTGTGATTGATCCTTGTCACACTTGAAACGTGATTTCCAATGCGCGAAGCAACAGGTACCATTGTCCAACTTCACCGAATACTGTACCTGCCACGCAAAATGAATGTCATGACTAATCCTCTTCGCACATGACACGCTATTGACAACGTTCTTTACTTTACTCTACGCTACTCTACTTTACTGTACTCTACTCTACTCTACTCTTCACTACTCTACTCTACGCTACTCTACTCGACTTTACTCTACTCTACACTACGCTATTCTACTTTACTCTACGCTACTCTACCCGACTGTACTCTACACTACTCTACTCTACTCTACACTACTCGACACTACTCTACTCTACACTACTCTGCTGTACGCTACTCTACCCTACTTTACTCTACTCTACGTTACTCTACTCTTACTCTACTCTACTCTACTTTACTCTATACTCAACTGTACTCTACTCTACTCTATACACTACTCTACTGTATGCTACTCGACTCAACTTTTACTCTACTCTACTTTACTCTACTCTACTTTACTCTACTCTACTTTACTCTACTCTACTTTACTCTACTCTACTTTACTCTACTCTACTT
>OMLO01001469.1_pt1 | contig 18165 bp, 6 predicted proteins | sample 1674811 | NCBI WGS metagenome assembly OMLO01 (sample SAMN06265003, study PRJEB25207) | coral metagenome | isolation source: Coral host | place: Mexico:La Bocana,Puerto Morelos, Mexico | collected 2008-11-13 | reverse complement strand
GGGGGGGGGGGGGGGGGGGGGGGGGGGGTGGAAACTGTGTCAGGGCGAGAAAAAGTTTATTTTTATAGCATGATAAAAGAGACATTTTTAAAAAGGTAAAATAAATATTGATGTGTGAAGCACGAAGTCCATGATGAAACAGTGCGCTCGCGTTTATTGCGCTACACGACAGCCTCGTGTACTAAGGAGGAAAGGCGAGCTTCACGCTTCTCTCGAAATTGCTTCAACGACACTCAGTTGATATGGTCTAAGTCCAAACACAGAAGGATTACACATATAGGAAAGAATATCATTTGAAGCCGCTTTTTCTAAGGTGTTATTGCTAACGATAACTCGAGAGCGTGGGAAGCCTGTGGTATGCCAGTAATGAATTCCGAAAATTGTTGGAAGTTAGAGTTCCTTGAAAGATTTAATTTCCGTCTGGTTTTTTACGTAGGGTAGAAAGCATGATTATATTGGAAACCATAATAGAACCTGGGTGGTAAAGTCGCGCCTGTGGGGGGTCTCCCATATTTAAAAGAACGGGGGGGGGGGGGCTCGTAAGAAATGTTGAAAACAAAAACCCTAAGAGGTACCAAGATAGTGTTTTGTGGTCTAGGCTCGGCATATGTTTCTGTCTTAAGAGAGTCCAATTCTAAAGCACTGAAAATATTATCTCCCACCATATTATTATATGGCTTGTGTTTGTAGGCGATATAACGCGCGCTCTGATTGGCTAATTGTCACTGAATTGTAGAGCATTATTCTCCCGTAATGCCCACGGGGCGATGACGGGCTTTCGCGCGCACTATCGGATGTAAAGTGATCACTTCCGCTGCGCTAGCTTTGGCTTTTTGCTTTATTTTTGTGTGCCATATAACAACTTAATAACCTCGACCGTTCGGCCTACTGTATCGGACCGAGCGATAGCGAGGCCTCAGTTTGAGATTTTTCCGTAAAAACCTCACTCTCGGTTACTAAGTAGTTAGAGATGGGCTCCTGATGGGGTTTGTTGATGGGGTTTGTTCTTGTAAGTTACGGATATTCAAAGGAACTGAGTTACTTTTAAAATAGCTTAACGGACTCACTGCGACCCCTGTTTTAAAACGGAAATTGAAATACCACGAACAAGCTAGATGGAGGTCTTGTCAATAAAAGACCCTTTATCGCTTACCGTAATGCACCGCGCGTAAACATATGAAATCAGTTTGAATTCGCTTCTCATTGGCTGCCACATACCGATTTAATACTAATGATGTAACAACAGATTATCTTCTAAGTCGTTCCTAGGCCTTTTTTTTGATTTCCAACCAAAAAGCCCTGGGAAAGAAATTAATTTTGAGTGCTATGATTCTGCTAAGCAACTGCTGCATATAACAAGCTGCTTTTTATTGCTGTTAAATTGGTGTTAGCTTACCCTTGACGAGAAAATTACAATACTTGTCAAGGTTCCAGTTAGTCAGTTCAAAGCGCTACTCTTGAACATTCTGAGAGTTGTCACGTCTTATAAGTTCGTTCAAGCTTGTCTCCTCCACGTTCGCTTCTGCCTTTCGAATCCTCTAGTACTGACAAAAACTATCTTCTTTGTGCACGATCACTTAAAATATGATTGCTGAAGGTTTGTACCCCAAGACTGAAATCCCGTATCTTTTAAATAGGAATGCTGTAGCTCCAAGCACTGGCAGCAACTTTATAGAAAGTTATTGTTTGATAAAAATAGTTTGGAGTGATTCATTTGATTTGAATATCAGTCAAGAAGAACAGAATTCTTTATTGTTCATGTTGTTAGGATGACTGATTGGATAAATACTTATTTATTGGATTTAAGTTGAGTGTTTTAACTTTATCTCTGAGATAAGACATTAGAGACTACTGAGCCCTCTAGTGCGACAAATCATGGCTACACCAGACCCCCTGTAGAAACAAATATTTTTTATCCCTATGAAACAAAACTAGATGTAGGCCCAGTCACCTCAGACAAGTCACTCTTCAACTTCAAGTGCATCACTGCATCATTTCGTTATCGGCTGAATGACAACGACGCATCCTATTCATCATCAAAAATTAGGTCAACACATAGGTAAGAAATATTATATTATTTATAACTTTGCATAAGTATGATTCTGTATCAAAAAGACCTAGCTTTTACGATGTAGCAGTTATCTTGCTAACGAACGTGGCTTCAATCACTGCAATCTGTGATTAGAATATTTAATTCATAATACCCTGATAAGTACTGTTTTTTCGCTGTCTAAATCAGGCTCCCTAGTACGATGTACTTAAAATATAAACATGAAGTCTTCGTTGTAAGTGTTTGTTTCACCTGCACGTTTCAGATATTCTTTAGTTGAGGGATTTTTTGGAGCGTTTTGAAGCATGAAATGCGAAATTGCAGGTACTATTTACTTACTTAGTCTCGTAGGATTACTCCTTGACATGCTCGGTATCGTTGCGAAAGCTGCCCATCAAAGGCACACACATTTTCTGCTTTTCTCAAGAAACTTATCACGAAAGCTCATCATGAGTATAATAGTTTTAGTTTGACATCTTGTGAAGGTTTTCTTTTGAATAAAGACAATAGATTGGCACTGCAACGAACCATGACCAGACAGTCCATAGAGTAAGTTGCGTTGTTTGAAGCAAAATAACCCTTCTAATCCAAGGAAAAGTTTCTCATAAGCCAGGCACTAAAAATAATACATGTCTTTATTTTGATTTTTAGCCTCTCGCACGTTCTCCCTATTAGCCGAATCCTTCTGAGTATTTGAATGTCAGATGATCGCCCTGAGGCCCAATAAAACTGAGGTGCAAAGATTCAAGCAGACACACTGTTTTTTGTCGATATCGACTGATGTCATTTGGGTCTCCTTCCCTCGGTTCGTGCAGTTGTGATTTTGACTCATTCAAGCTACCAGTTGTTAGCACGGTTTAACATTATTTAAATTATCGGATTACGATTTTTGCGATGTCTTAGAGGATTGCATAATAGAGTCTTGCCTGACAGCTTAAGGAAGTTGGCAACAGTTTCCCGCACTTTTCTTACAGCTGTACTTTGAAGGATGAATACTACCACTGTCTAACACGTGATGCTACATTAATGTTATCATAAAAATGCCCAATCATCGATAAGCAAGTTGCGGTCATCTTTTTTATATAACAGGTTACCATAGTAATAATATGACCTGCTAAAAATACCCTTAATTTGAGATTGAGCGCTCATTACTCAAAACCGAGTCCAATGACCCCTATGTTTTGCTATTAAAATGTAAGGTTAAAAATTTTGCAGAAAGTTGCATCTTATCGTGCTGATTACAATTTGATAATAAAAAAGGGGAGTTCACCCAGCTCGTTTTTAGTCACAAGCGCGTAACCTAGCTATTGTGCTAAAATTGACAGCAACATGTTCACCAATGATTGGGCAGTTTTTTGGCATCAACAGACATAAAGTGGTTCTAATGACCCATCAAAGTCTAAGTCTTGGAAAGTACTTAAAACTGTTTCGAGCCACCTGAATGTAAATTTTTGGATTACTATTATCACTATACGTTGTCGTAATAGGAAAAAAGTCATACCCTGTTGCGAAGAATATACCTGCTTCATCCCCAGGCGTCTCTCCATAGTCATGAGATACACGCACAGTAATTTTGGACTGTACAAGTGTGTATCGTTGTTCACAGCCATGGGATAATCTCTCTAGCAGAAACTGGTGATGTCAAGTTTTGCACCTGGTGTAAAACTTGACATGATCACATCAACCTTGCTCCTGGTGACCAGGCCCAACGATATCTGATCGCTACTTGAAAGAGCGGGAAACAGGCAACGCATGAACAGGGCGTCTTGGCTAGAAGGCGAACGCGAAGCTGGTTGCTATGGTTCTTCGTTGTACAAAGTATAATCTGGGTGCCTTTTATTGCCAAAAAAAATATTATTTAAAAAACTAACACAAAACCTTACGATTACAGGTATCCAAAGGTTCATACGTGAACCACAACTAAAGAATCTGAGTTGCTGAGAAAACCTGCAACGTCTTGAGAAATTGGTACATCTGATCAAAGTTCAGTGCCGGAAAAGGAAATTGAAATATATTTAACAACGAGAAACAGATTCAATCTGTACACCCCTGTAGTGTGAACCATAGTGTCTGGTACTTGAATACAGACATATCTAAATTGACATTGCATTTCATTAAGAAGAGACTCGACAAGATGGTTTTTATGAAAAACTTGTGCGAGGAAGTGCACTCGCCATTTGCTACCTCAGTAATGACTGCAGCTGTTTCCCTGGTGCTCTGTCTCATAACTGTACCCGGTAACATTCTGATCTGTATCGCCATCTTAAAGGATCCGTATCATGAACTATGCTCTTCATTCAACTACTTTGTTCTTCAGTTGGCTCTGAGTGACGTCATTGTCGGCATCTTCACCGAGCCTGCTTTTGTGGTGTGGCATATTCGTGAGGCTCTTAACTATGGTGTCATGGAAACAATATGGATTGTCCACCTTACGTATTTCATCTCGTGCACAGCCTCACTTCTTAGCCTTTCAGCTCTTACCTTAGACAGACATCTAACAGTTGTGTCCATCAGAAGGAAGCTCTCCTCTCGTTCTGTGGCTCGTATCTCCGGAATGATATGGCTTTTTTCTCTGACAATACCTTTCGTTTACTTCGCCACCGGATTTTACTTGTTTGTGTTTATATTCGCCAATACTGCTGTTATAATGTCCTTTGTGATCGTAACATTTTCGTACTGTCGGATCTATCACAAACTAAGGGTACAAATCACTCGATGGCGTTCATTTTGTCACGACCAAGTTGCGTCAAAGGCGATGGCCATGGAAAAGCAAGTAACAAGAGCATTTAACTTTATTATAATATTTTTCATTTTGTGTCTGATACCATCGTGCATAATGATATACATTATAAATCTCTGTGATGCATGTGACTGCACAGTCATCCACTGGCTGCGAGATCTCCAGTTCCTTCTGACTTTGGTCAATTGCTCGATGAATCAGTTCTTATACGCTTGGAGAATGCCTAACTTCCGTAAAGCAATAGTGGCTATCCTTTGTGGTAAGTCGGCGGCAATAGATCGCTGCGTAATTTCGTCATCTCCCATCAAAATAACGATATCCTGCAATCAGAGTGGTAGACGTGAAACACTGGTGTTTCCATCCCCAAGAAAGTTCAAGTATACAGCTGCCGATAACAATGATTATCGGAGTGACGATTTAAAGATTGTGCAGCAACCAAAAGATACTATTCGTATAACGAGTGTATAGAACGAGTTTACAATGACTTCCATTCAGCCAAAGACAGAGGAAAAATAGAAAATGACCGACTAGTCCTTTTTCAGTTCCCCCACAAATGATGGAATTGTTAGAAATATTTCATAGAGGAACAAAAAAAATAAATACACTGGCAACCAGCCATTCCCCAACCTGCTCACTTCTTCTTCCAATGGCAACGTACGTACTTACAAAGTTAACTATGCAGAAAGTCAAAGAAAGAAGAAAATAACCACTTTCTATATTACACCACGCGTGCGCCAAGCTATTATCCTAAGACTGCTCTTTTGATGAAACTTCACTGGAAACCTTTTTTTTCAAAGCTCAATGATAGTGGAAAGTAACTTGACGCTTGCAAGTAAAACACTCTAAAGGTACAAAAATCAGTGGTTTTAAATGCGAGTCCTGCTAGTTTTTAATCGATTGGCACTATGTTAGCCCTATATTATTTTTTGACATATTTCATAATTAAGAAAGTTGTGACCCCAATTGCCGTCACTTTTAAAGCTCATGTTTTTCTCTTTTCTTAATTTCCAAAAAAAACAAGCGTATAACATTTAGTGACACTTCAAACAAGAAAGTAGAAACTTAAATACCAGTTATATAGATTTGTATCCTGTTCTTTATCTTCTTTCCCTTGTATAATTTGGTAACAAGTTCAATAAATGTTTTGCAATATATTTTCAACATTTAAAACCTCACTTACATTTGAATTCCCTGACGATCTGTGATTGAAACCACTCTTATTTCTCGGTTTCGCCTACCCGATTACAGAGCTGTACAGTACTAGCTCACATTCAGAACCATATTTCTATTAATTTGTAAGTCGAATAGCGACAAGTTCATGGACCAGACGAAACTGAAATGAATGAGTAGGAAAAAAAAAAACAAGAGAGTAGTATTTTCGAAACTCATATATATGTTTACATGTACTTTCGATTACGTTACTTTGTTAGCTTATTTTCCCATGCATCTCGATATCACCTCGGAGTTCCTTCTCAACTTGAAAAAGTATACTCAGTTGTTATGTCTTTGCAGGGTTGCAAATGGAAAATAGGTGTGGTTTAAGAACGAACTTGACTTACCTTTCTCTGACATTGGGCAGCTGGAGGCTAAAAATTAGGAAGGTCCAATAATAGCCTTAGCCTTTGGGTTATCACAGCGAAAACTTACAGGGATCTGTAGCGATTACAAAATATCTTTTTGTCTGTGTTTATCTATTTTTAATAGACTTTATTCCGGAAGCATTTAAAATGATAGCATCTCAGCATAGAAGCTGATGCTAATAAGTATTCTCATGTTAAGTTGCTAGTCAAATTTAACCTCGCTACACGACTAAGGAAGATGAAAGGCAAATTCAGCAAACTAAACGATGAAGGAACAAAATAAAAACAGGAGAGAGAAAGGTAAAGTTAGTGGAAGCGTACATGAGTGATAGTCCATAATGAATTAGAGCTTTAGCTCATCTGGTAGCGGCTCGATTTAGTTTAAACTATATTTAATGACGAGGCGGGACTATTTCGTAATTGGCCTCCTTTAAACCATCTTCTGAGAACGACTTACGATAACGAAGAAAACGTACAATTTGTCATGCACGCATTTCACTTAGTTTCTTGATGTAAGCCAAACATTGAAAGCCAACTGGGAAGGTTTTGTGTTCCTTAGCCGGCTATGTTCACTGTTTGATCCCGGAGGTTTATTTATCTGTTACTCTAAAGTGCCTTCGGCAAAATTCCTCAAAAAAATATCTAACTATGAACTAGAAAGTACTGTGGTTTTAAAAAGCTTTAATCGAACGGGTAATGGCAACTATGGTTTATAAGCCTCGTTTCTCGGTAAATTTCTAAAGAAAAAACTCAGTTGAACAGATTAGACAGCAATAACGTCTATATTTTAGTAACACAGTCGATCATCGTCTGTTTTATATACTATAGATTATCTTACGTAGCAGAATCGGACCATTTCATCACCAGTATAAACTTCGTTTACTTGTTAAAGAATGGACTGGTGTGGGCGTGAATATCCTTTGTATGGCCGCGGTAGCAATCTGGTCGTGTTTAGCAAAGCAGTTGAGCAGATTTTTATAAACGTCTAGTTCAAAAGGGCATGTCGCGGCGTACTTTGTACTCTCATTTTTACACTGCTACACATTTCTTTTTAAGAAAAGCTCTGTTTATTTCCCTAGCCAAATTGCAGTTTCTCAACGGAAAGATGGGAAATGTGGTTTCTAACCCAAACCATACATCTTAAGTTGCCTCATACAAAACAGCAACGGATTTGATACAGGAAGTAGCACAAGAACATCTCAATTTCAAACTTTTCATTTAATTACAAAGAGCACAGCTGGTGATATCAAAAACTAAAGAATGCATATAGCGTTTCGTGGGTAATGTTATGTTTTTGGAATTGATCGTCATTTTACATGCAACCATCTTTTCACATGAGGATAATGTTCCACTGGAGCGAAGTTAAATCAAATACATATGTAATTTACCGTTAGTTTTCGAAACGTCATTTTGGATGTGTCTCGATAACTTATCGATCCTATTCATGTGGATCTCGTACACAAAATGATTTTGTTGTAGATCCACATTAAAAGGGTCAGTCAATCCCTTTCGTCGATGGTTTATCATCACTAGTCAAAGTTTACAAAACAGATTTCCATAATTGTACAGAATTTACATATTCATGTATTCTTCCTTCTGTAATTTCGAAGACTTATAAAGAAATTCAGTCTAGCAACACATATAAGGCAAAAGGTTAGACTGCCCCTTTACAACAGTCAGTCGGCAATCTTTACCCAAATAAAAGCGTGGAAGTACCCAGAAGAAGTTTGTAAAATTATTCAGAAAACGGCGGTTATAATGAACGGGGTTCCTAAAACAACCACTAAAATGACCTTTTTGGGCCTAGTTGGTCCATTATACCTTTATTTACTTCAACAAGAACTAAAACTCTTTCAAGCAGATAGGAGACAGAAATGATGAAATGGAAACCATTCATCAACTAGAAAGCGATTGCGTTGTGATAAAAAACACTCTTAAACGAAACTAGGTAATTACGCTAATCGGTAAATGAAATGAGCACCTCAAACTCTGGATCTGAGAAATTAGAGAAGTGAGTTCGTCCATGGCAAAGAGAAGTAATCATGGTCTCGTGTCTAGGATAGATGCTTTCAACCAATTTGCATCGACAGAAAAAAAAATGGGACAATAAAGAACCACACCGTCGTCGGGTTTTTCATGTAACTCTGGACAAATACGAAGGAAACTATGTGGTAGTCAAAAGTGATCAACAACATCAGGGAAAAATTTACCGAAAAATATGCTTTCTGTTCCAAAATGAGTGAACCTGAGTGTCATCGTAAATACGAACAATCGCTTAGCCGGCCCAAGTTGAAACCACAGAACTGAAAAATGGTCTCTTGTGTTGACTTCGTTTTCTTCGACGCCTATTTGACTGGGGATAGAAAAGAGATTCCGGTTAGCTGGCTTGAGTTTGTTCTACCGTATCGTGTTTCGTTGGGAAGCCGATCAGACATCAGCAGAATTATAAGGATTTATTACTAGTCAGCATGAGGTTGGGTGCTATGGCTGAATGCCATAAAAAAGTAGCATGCAATTATGTTAATCTTCAATTCCGAAAGGGTACAAAAATCAAAAATTTCTAGGAGAAATGTATATCTAAAATTCATACACATTCAAAAACGCTTTAATCACTGAGAAAAGTTTGGTCGTTGGTATTTTAACTCTATCGAAATTTTATTTTCAGTGGTAGATATTTAGAGAGTGACAAAGTTTCTTTTTCCAAGTGAAAATCCAGCCGTCATACTGATTCCAAACATGTCACTCTTTTTCAAGGTGATAATTGGAGAGTTATGTAAACGGAGTATTACTTTCCAAATACTTCTACAAATGCATTTAACTGTTAAAATAGATCGTCTTTCGTTACGAAATCTGAAAATGGTTTAATCCAGACAACTATTTCCTGTGGTGAAAAGATGAAGAATTTTGCTGGAGGGAAGATATATAAATGTGTCAATAATGACGGAATTTTCTGCTCGGGGTATACCTCGAAAGGACACCACCACAATGTAAAGACATTTTTAGAGGGACATGCCTTAAGCGGTCCTTAACTTAGCGGAAACTCTCTATTTAGCGAACAGTGGTTTAGGGTCCCTATGTTGATCTTATATAATTACTGTAAATAATACCTCTATTAGGAGGACGAGGCCACATTAAGCGGCGCCAAAAATGTACTATCAAGGTGGATGTAGGATTTCTCCATTTTTTTAATTGAAAAATATCTTAAAATCGGCATTTGTTCTAAGGAAACAATAAGCCCAACACGAAAAACACTTTATTCACTGAACACTACCAAAAGGCATTATGAATACCTCCGAAAACGACTTTTCATTAGAGTGCACGTCAAGGCATAAAAAAGAGATTCCATCAGTTTTCAGAACTTATCCTTCAAGCCTGATGAAAGAAGGGGCTGTCTCAAGCTCTTCTTTTGGGCCAACTTTCCTTCGAGAGAAGTGAAATTACCTTCAAGGGGAATGGCAGTCGCCACTAATTCCTTTCTGTAGGTGATCCGCTATGAACAGTTCAAAAATATTTTAGGCAGGGCCTTTAAGAACTTATTGTTTTTTTTTTTTTTGCTTTAAAGACATGATTATATTAGTCCAGGATTGATTAGCCGCGATTTATGCAGGAAAGATTCACTTTAGATAATTGCTTCGGACTTTTGAATATTAAAGTAGGGATTGCAAGATAACGACAACTAGACAAGTGTTAAAACTTTTTGTAGTCTAGTTTGGTACCAAAAACTCTGAACGGATTTCGAGCCTCCTCGAGAGTCAAATGAAGTTGAGCTTGTGTTATTGGAGAGTCCGAGAGTTGAAGAGAACTAACAAAGGCCGGACTTTTACCCTTCGAAAGAAGAGAACCCTTCCTAAGCAGGCGTATTGCTACACATAGTTCTCAAGTAGGCATTCGTAGAGCTCTCCATTACGCTTAAAGGTGTTACTAAGTGTGGTTTTAAAATTCCTATGTTGATAGATCCTCCGACAATTTGGAGCATTTATCTCAATGGTGTTTTTTTGTATAACCTGCAGTGAAGGCGTTTCAGTTCTTGGCGAGCAGTATCGTAAATTCGTTCGGTATTTTCGGGGTCAGCCGCACACCTCAAAGAACGAAAAGATATAGACCATTTAAAATGTTGATCATATTTAGTTAAAAGAAATGTTCCTCATCATTTCTTAAAAGCTGGGTCATTCAAACAACACACGGCGAGTTGTCAACTGCTCGCCAAAAACAGCCAAGCTTTTTTTTGTACAATTCGACGGAAGAAGGTCTGCTTGTACACATGAACATTTGCCTCCATCTAGACCAAGCTATCATGCTTAATTGCACTTACACTATGGGGTATTTTACAATTAAAAAGGCGCCACTTTGCGCCGAATTTAAGAAAAGATGTACGTGAAATCATAACATTTGCTATTTTGAATTCCTTTCTCTATTATTACTATTTACACAATACACCCTTGCTATAAGAAAGCTATTAATTGAAAGAGATAACCTCAGTTTTTTTCATCGCCTTATCATTATAGCATCAACGCACGAGAACTCCGCGTGGCTTTCGTCACATCGTAAACAAAGTTTTTCTGGAAAACGTTTCGGATAATAGCAGGACTCTATCATCAGACTGCAAATATGTTGTTAACAAGTTCTCGAGCTACCCTTTCAGTGAGAAAAAAAGATTCCAAGCACACTTACAGTGCGGTTTATCTACGAAAATATCGTGTTGGATTAGCATGATGGAAACCCATTTGAAACTCGTTAGCCATTTTGGCCATCTACCAATAATCATATAATAACTTAATCTGTCCACAATCAACACGGTGTAGATTCTACTAACCATATTGAATCCAGCTGAATAATGAACAATGCATAAAAAGGCATTGGGAGGAAAAAGTACATATTTTAGTATGCTTCGGCGAGGTACATACTGAATTCCTCTCTGTCCAAGTCGTCGCATAAAAGTTCTGTAAAGTTTTGTAGCACAGTCCCCGAGTTTCCTCTCATTCGTTCAGTATACTCCTCGCCATCGTTGTCTTCATTTTCAAAAGCTTGTGGCTGGGCAAATCTGCAAGAACTCAGTCTCGTTCTGCCTACTATTTTGTGTGGTTGCCGATCTTCTTTGGGTATTGTAGATGCACTACTTCCTGCGGGATGTACCGCGCTTTTGACAACTGATGAACGAGGTCTATTAGGATAATAATGTTCAGATGATTTTATCTCTCCGGGCTGATAGGCATAGGGTGAAAACAGAACATCTTTCCTTCCAGCTTCGACGGGGTAAAAAGCACGCTCAGCATTTGTACCATATCTGGCATCTTCATAATTAGTAGTGTTTCGATCTGATGCAAAGCATACTCCTGCTTTGAATCGGGAATTATGGCTATCAGGGGTAGCTGATGCAATAAAATGCGATCTGCCGTGTTCCTTTTCCCATCTTGTCGCTGGGTACCCATGGTAATCGTGCTGATTGCTTAGAGATTCTCTGAAAAAATTGTAGTTCCAGTCGCGGTCTTCAGTTCCTGCGGAATAATATTGCTGTGCAGGGTCGGCGTACTGAGTTGAGGCAAAATGTCTTTCCTTAGAACTTAGATCTGGAGAAGGAGGCATTCCGAACACCTGGCTGCTCATGACAACATTAGAAATACTGCTGATGAAGGTTGGATTGATATACGTTGAGTTTGTTCGCTGGCCTGGTCGTCGCTCCTGCGAGCGCCTCTTTGGTGTGTAACGGTAATTTGGATGTTCTTTCATGTGGCGAATTCGAAGCCTTTCTGCTTTCTCGACAAAAGGACGCTTTTCCTTCGTGGTGAGCTCATTCCATGCCTTGCCTAGCAGTTTGCTGATCTCTGCATTGTGCAATTTTGGATTCTCCTCAGCAAATTTTCGCCTCATAATTTTAGCCCAGATCATGAACGAATTCATTGGCCTCTTCACATGCGAGTCGTCGTCGTCTTCAAGGTAAGTCGATGGAAGCATCTGTGGCTGAACCATACCGGGCCAATTTGTTCCAAAGTCGCTATGCCACATTTTCGTTATCGAGATCGCAGTAAACTTTCAACGTATCACTGCAGCTGTATACAAAGAGTCACTAATTCGAGTGGGATGCTTTAATGCAACAACGACCATATATAGGATGGGGGTACGGTTTCGTGGCGCGGCGTCTTTGGTAGGGGGTAACTAAGGCACGAGGTTTGAAGAGGTCTTACTGTTAAGTTGACACCTTCCCATTATCTCCCATAGTGGGAATTTAGCGTTCTTCTTCAAAACCAATGTTCAACATGTTTTTCCAAAATTGCACAATTACGGAGGTGACGCTCCAAAACGTGGTCCGGAGCTAGAGCCATTGAAAAGCAATAAGCAAAAAGCTCTGGCGATTTAGTTTATTTACAATTATCGGATGCTTAAATTTACCATGTGTTTCTTATTGGTGAAGAATTTTTCGCGTGACCCTAGATTCGGAAACGGGGCTTGCATCTTTTTCCTGTCTACACTGTCAACAGGAAATGAAATTTCAACATTACTGGGCCTTTGCCGCACGGATGTTGTTGTTGATTTTTTCTTCTGGACAATTTCACCCGTGAATCTCTTTTCAACTCGACATAAAAATCTTGACCCTTTTCAAATTAAAGTGGGTGAGAAGTGGATTTAGCTGAACTTTGAACGATCATTATTCCGAGTTTACGGTAGTAGCTATAGTCAGCTGGAATGCAGAGCTTGGCTTAAGTTATGTGGACTAGACACGCAATTGGTATCTTTAAATCAATCTAAAGATTACTTCTTAATCACTAGAAATAGCAATGGTTTACTCTCGAAAAAGGGCTTAAGCCCGATGGAACATCACTTGGGTGCTGGTTTTTCTCAAATTTATGGACAGCAGTGTAATAATGTCTTGGGGATAAACAACAGTGACCACTACAAAAGTGTGATAGATATCGATATTCCACTTGACATGTGACCTAAATTTTTGGTATCTAACCTTATCGCTCCCTAAGTCTGCATTGGGTTTCCTCAACATCTAAAGAGCTTTTCAAATTAAAAAAAAAAACAAAAAAAACATTATATTCGACATGTAGTCAGCAGGGCAATTTTAATCAAACAATCACAATATTTGTGCCAATTTGAACTTCTTTTTTTTAATTTACACTCCATATTTGTCAATAGACCTAGCCAGTAAGCCCGTTATCAGATGTTAACAATAATGGGTATGAAAGCAGGCCTAGTTTAGAAAACTGGATAAATTCAGATGACCAGCCCTCCTCAAAGATGAGGCCACTTCGGAGAGCTGACAGGAACACGAAGGTTACCACAACGGGAAATAACTCACCGTGTAACCATCAACCGAAGGGACACAGAAATTTCGATGAAGAACGGAGCTACCAGTGTTCCCAACATCTGCACAGTGACCAATAATAACACAAAAGAAACAATGTGATTACTAAATATCAACAATTATCGATAATAGACGGACTGGATTAGAGATTAAGGATCACAAATTCTTGTGGGGTGACTTCTGTCATCACCTGGCCAGCCGGGATAGCGTTCAGAAGATTACACCGACCATCTGCCGTGTTTTACTGACACCTTTGGTTAGTATTTCCATAAATGAGGGTCAATGAAATAATTCTTTGAAAAGATAATGGTCAACAAGTACTGTAGCAGAAATGAGCTGCGGCAGGAAATTCAAAATTGAGCAAGTCAAAGCTCTTACTATTTTATACTACCAAAGGAGGCGCCGGATTCGATCTTTTCTGCGGAAAGATAGGGTATTAATAGTTACCGTAAGATGTTGAACATAAGGCTGTCTATATCGTCAACAACTCAGGCTTAAGTGACCCTTAAATATTCTATAAAATCTTTTCAACAAACCTATGCAGATTTTTTCAGTTGCAGGTAATATTAGTTTCATGTTATTGAGCTAATAATTCAATATTCAGTTTCGTAGAAGACAAGCCGTTTACCTCCATTTGCGTTAGACTATTTTCCATACTCTAGTAACTGTATATAAATTGTAAATTGTCTCCGCTACAACTTTATTTTTTTTCAAATCACATTTAAGTGTTACAAGGAGGAAATTAAAACTCCTGAATTGTTCTTGAAAGCAGCTGATGGAAGACTAACCAGACTGAGAGTATGTTGATCTAAAGTATTTTTATTTCCATATTACGCCAAAGGGCATAAGAGTCTAGATTACCACAAATTAAAAACATATGACTTCAAATCCTAATTAAAATTAGGATAAAATCGTGACTTACACATGGCGGGTTGTCCGCAAACGTCGCAATGACTCGGCTTTCTAACAATTATTTTCTGATTTTGTGTCGAAAAAAAAAGAATTACTAACTGGTGACATAACATTTTTTTCTTTGTACATGGCAAACAATCTATGGCCCTAATATTTTCACTTCCTTATTTAGGGCAAATGAAGAGATGGCGATTCACGGTCTCACGAACTACCTTTCTTAATCATGATAAGAGGCGTATTAATTGGAAATAGTGTTATACTATTTAATCTATGCAGTCTCTACCGAACTATGTACTCTGTACATAAATTCGAAAGAAAGCCCTGTTCAATCTCCTCCAAGTCCTGGTTTCATTTGTTACATCAAGGTGGAAGAAATGAACAGATAGTATCGGATGAAAATGCATGACCATTCTTTTTAACATGCGAGGGAGGTCAAAGTGTGTTTTACAGCCGTAGAAAATGGTTGTCTGGAGTAGATATACGAAAACCAGCTTACTACAAAATTGAGAACATATGATATGAATTGCGGTAATGTCGTGACATACACATGGTGGACTGTCGGTATTACAATGATCTGGCAACAAGTTGCCTCGGTCAAACAAGGCTGCGAACTACTGAAGAATAAACATGATGCTGATTTGTAATTTAATGTGTGGTATTATGCAATGGTAACAAGGGTAGCAATAAAATTGAAACCTAAATCTCTACAAGATACCCATTCATGGTCGACTTCACATTTCCCTCTCTGCCCATTTTCAATACTTTTTTTTCTATTTTTAACCTCTCAGTTATAACCCCTTACCACCCGCTGGTGTACGTGGAAGGTACTACACATCGTCATTGTAACCAGGAACTGGAAACTTTTTACTGAACAGCCCCTACAACTAGGTGTGAAGCGTGGTGGCCTCGTGGTTTGTGTGCTCGACTGGGACATTGTGTTGATTTCTGGGCAAGACACTTCCCTCTTACAGTGCCTCTCTCTACTCAGGTGTATAAATTCGCCGGGGAAAACCCTGGGATGGACTAGCATCCCATCTAGGGGGAGTACAAAAAAAACATTTAGTCGCTTCGTGTTACAGAAACCAAAGAACAGCGCCTGCCTGATAAACCTCTTGGCCAGCATGTAGACGTCACCTTACCTTACCCTTACCAATTAGAGCACCGTACTCTCATTACAACGTAACCTCACATGAAACTGCGATTTTAATATTCACTTTGCATAAGAAAGCCTCGTTTAACGTGGATTTACGCAAATATAGTATAGACCAGAAATGTTCTCCCATATTTTAACGAACAGCTTCGTGAAATCCAACTGACAGGTAAGAAAGATAAGAAAGTAAATTTTAGGCCTAAAAAGAATCCCGAGTCTAAATGGACACGACCCATGTTGAGTTGTTTAGCATGAACACATTGTGATATGTTTCTGTTCTTGTCATTAGTCACTCGTACTTCCTAATCAGCCTACCCGCCCGTTGCCAAGTATTTTTTTCTAGATAATTTTGCCCCTTTCCAATTAGAACAACGGAGTAGAGTTAACTGTGATATTAGTTATCTGTTCGTATTTTTGGTTCGTTTTACTTTTAGTAAGAAAAAGGATCAATTAAATCAATTAAATCCAAACGCCCGTAACATTAAACAACTATGGCAACTCGCCCCATGCCCTGCGCCATCTATCTTTAACTTGAAATGTGTAACCTGCATACAGCCACCCCCTCCCCACAAAAACATCTCTCCCCAAAATGTTTTGGATATACACAAGCTTGAAATGGATGGCTTCACAGAGAATGGTTCTTTATTTACACTCTGTCACATATGTTCGGATTTATATTAATCATAGAAATTTATACTGGGTGGTATTCGTTTATAAACAAAGCTGGTATCCAGAAGGGCCTTGTATTAGAAACACGTTTGTCTCTTTAGTGACATGCTTCATTAGGAAGCACACTATTGTACTTCCTCGTTTTCCTCGTGCAAAAACCGGAACCCGTAGAAAATCAACAGAGCTTCACGGGAATTATTTTATTATTTTTTTAATATTTTAATTTTATTTACCCTCGGCAGTATTTATAGCACGAAGGCTAGTGGGGCCGATCAAACAACTGAAACAAAGAATTCAAATTGAACATAACGTTGTTAAGAATCCCAACTGGCCGGGGGCAAACCAGTTGGCTATTTACACGAGTGGCCGAGGATTTGAAATCAGGGCCACCGTGAAACAAATCCAGCTAGTGGTTAGAGCGGGACTCGAACTCGGGACCGCTGGATCGCGAGTCCGACGTGCCGACCACTCGTCCACGCTGCCTCCTCACGTGACAGCAAGCTCTACACCACATTTCTGGGAAAAGAGCGATCATCCGATTGCGCGAGCCGAAGACGAGTCAACACAGATAACACTAGTGAAATTCAGAAGACCCGTTTTACAGACAACAGATTAATACACCCCTTCATTAATACTCCATTTTGGTGATAAGTTGTAAGAGTAACAGCTTCATTTTCGCTTAAATTCACATGTTTAAGACGTTTATACCTGTTTTTCAACTTAATGGAACCTGTGTGGTCACCCAGGCCACGATATCCATTCACCATAGTAACGAGCTTAACCTTTAGGATCGAGTCCAACCCTTTTGTAAAGGATGGACTACACAAAGGGCCGTGCGTAAATTCGAGAGAAAGGTACTCGGCTTAGAAACCACAAACACTATGTGATAACTAAGTGTCTGTTTTAACCGGGTGCCCCTTAAGAGAAGTTGGTGGTACTCAATAAACTGCCATCAAATGGAAGTGCTAGCAAATGATACTGGAATTGTTTTAGTTTTCTCTGGGAGTTTTAATATCAATAAAGATTTGTCTACCAGATTGCAACTTTGAGAACCAGTCCACAGTTAATACACTGTCCATGATATCTGTTTCATGCGCCCTCCACGCAGCATAGCTTCCTCAAGAGCTTGACGAGATCTTTCTGTGACACCAGGGCAGCCATCAAAGATGAGAATGTTTATTCTTGAACAGCAGGCCAGAAGTGCTTCAATGCCGACATCTGTTATGTTAATACAGTGTGACACTTGAACTTCCTGAAAAATTAAATAAAGATCCAGATTTTGCTCCCATCTTACATTTCTCTCAATATTTCAATGCCTGTCCAGGGCTTGAGATACTCTTACATTCAGCTAGTTCAGGTGGTTGGGAGCTGGGCACTAGTTGGCAATGTGTCATCATTATTCTCATGCTCAAGATTGTCTTTGGAAGAGAAGAGTGAGGAAATCTGGGTACGAGATGGAAGGGAAGGTAAGGGCGCCTTGTCATAAGGACAGATGCTATGACAACTTCCAGTGTCACGATGACCAAAGCATATCCTTTGTGTAAAACCTGCACACGGACTCAAAGATCACAACACTTATGGTTACTAGACACGCTAGAATTTGTAAAACCGGATCGGATGTGTACTTGCTTGCTCGAGGTCACATGATGTTTAAGATCTTGATGAGTTAAAGCACGTCAACTTACCGTAAGCGCGCAAGAACGAACGCCGAGAATAAGCCAAGAAATGGAAAATTTTGTCGTTTATCAAGTTCAAGTA
>OMLO01001468.1_pt1 | contig 18174 bp, 17 predicted proteins | sample 1674811 | NCBI WGS metagenome assembly OMLO01 (sample SAMN06265003, study PRJEB25207) | coral metagenome | isolation source: Coral host | place: Mexico:La Bocana,Puerto Morelos, Mexico | collected 2008-11-13 | reverse complement strand
CCCTGTGGACCTTTTGCCACCAATCGGAAACTTGGGACACTTGGATGGCAGTGAAAGCGAGGGGCGCTAGGAAGCGATGATTAATGAAGTATGTGGGGACGAATAGTTGAAGACTGAGGAGTTTGGAAGGTTTTCTTTGAGTGAAGCATTGTGGGACCTAGTGGATACTAGCAGATGCCGTTTGCAACTGATGCCATCTGCAGATGTTCTTTTTACAAAATCAGCAAGTCACAAGAAAGTTATATAGCTGAAGGCGGATTGAAGCAAAGCTGGAGGCGGATCAACAGCAAAAGTTTTATAGCTGGAGGTGGATTAGTAGGAAAAGTTACATAGCTGAACAACAGGCGGATCAACAGCAAGAGTTATATAATAGCTGAAATGTCTACAAACAAAAAGTTATATAGCTGAAGGTGGTTTGAAGCAAAAGTTATATAGTAGCTGAAATGTTTGCTATAGGTGAACTGCAGCTAAGACTAAGACTGCAGCTCTGATTTGATGTCTCTTTCATACCATTTGGGACTGTTCCATCTGCTGAACTCGGCCACCCAACATGTAATTTTAAAAAGGGCTTGAGACTATCATTGCATGGTTACATTTCTGGCTCAATTGCTCCACCTGCAGAAAATCCTTCTCACGCACTGCAGTTTTGCTCCACACGAAGTTGGTAAAGTTTGAGAGTTGACACTTCCCTAATAAAAGGCAAAGAGTACACTCCCTGAAACCAACACCAAGGAAACGATCATATTCCAACCATCCCATTTTTTGCTGTTGCAATGGAGCACCAATTGACTCCCCAGCTTTTCCTGGTATGCAAATACCAGCACTGGGGAAGCGGGCGTTTAAGAGAATGGATTGTGTTTGGGCTGGACGGCGTCCTTGGATTCTACAGACACACGCAAAGTGGCCATCGTGTGCTGGAATGGCAAGGTTGGTGGACGTGTTCAATGGTGAATGGTAACATATCCATACACCTTTGGGAATTCGCATGTTCACCTCACGGCGCTGTCCGACGCCACACCCTTGGCTTCCATGCCGTGAACCGTTTTGTGTTTACGTCCTGGGATGAGACCAAAGTGCGCTCTTTTTTCCCCTTCATCCGGACGGACTGTCCAATGTGGGCACTGTTTACATTCGTAGAATGGCTGGACAGGTTCACAAGTGGTGAAGGGCCCCACTACGACTACTTCGTGCTTGGTGACAACGATGAGTGGGAGGTGGTTGTATAGAGCTGCATTTTAATATTGGCCAAGCATCTTTTTTGGAAGCCTGCTGACCTTTGAATCGGCCTACTAGGGCCTACTAAATTGAAGGCTCCCGTTTGTGTACAGCTTGCTTTAATGTCCTCGGGGCATGCCTAGGGGCATGTTTTCAAGGGGCTGTCTGGGAGTGCATGGAATGGCCTAGCCTATCACTCTGGCCTGGCCTGGCTTTATGGAATGGCCTAGCCTATCACTCTGGCCTGGCTTTGAAATTCCCATTATGACACTGGAAGTTTGCAAAATGCAAATTCCAAAATGTTCGTGTCTTCGAAAACAGCTGACGCCGGGCCTAGCTGCTAGCAATTGAAACAGCTGACAAATGGACGTCTGACTTCATTCATGCGGATCATTCATTCACAGCTGGCCTGGCAAAGCTTTTGAAGCGATTGAATTCAAATCTTAAGTTCGTAACGTGGCCGAGACGATTCAATCGCGCTGATCAAAGTGAAAGTGAAAAAAGCGTGGGAGAGGGAAAGTTGGGGTTTCTACTCTTGCCGGGATAATTGTTTTCAGTGGTCAATTGTTGCATGTGACATCAATTGTTGTTGTGTCAAAAGTTTGTACAGATGGGGAGTATGCCTACATATATTATATTGTCATATTATATTGTTGTCTGTGTGAGTCTACTTGAGGTGGGATAGTATAGAGGAAAACCCTTCTAGACCCCAAATCCCATTATCAATTAATGTTGATTGGATGGAACGGAAAAGATTCAGTGAAACCATTCCAGACCACCAAAACAATGTCTACTTTGGTGTTCCAGGCCCCTTCCTTCCCAGTAGCCTGAGGGTATAATATTCATAACTTCCTTTGTAGGTGGGCACATCCATAAGAATAGTTAAGGGTTCTACTTTAGAGCCATGTAGCCCTGACAGTGTACTAGTCCAGTGCCAAGTGACTTGTGGAGCTCGCCCATTTGCTTCTGCCAAGCTCTCAGGATCATTGCTGATGACATTATCATGCATGTCAGTGGGGACATGCAAAAACTGATTCTTGGCCCTGATCTTCCGGAAGATGGTGTTTTGGTTTGCTCCAATGGGATGAAGCTTAGAGCCAATAAGATCATGGTCATTGAGGACAAAAAGAGAGGTTCCAAAGTGCATATTCAAATGAAGAAGTTCAGGACCGAACAGTTGACAAAAGTTTAACAGTTGACTAAAGTAATCGCTTTGAGACAACAATGTTTAACAGTTGACTAAGGTTTAACAGTTGACTAAAGTATGTAATCACTTTGAGACAACAATGTTTAACCGTTGACAATAGTTTAGCAGTTGACTAAGGTAATCGCTTTGCCACAACAATGTTTAACAGTTGACAAAAGTTTAACAGTTGACAATGTGTCCCGAATGTCTTGTTTATTTTGGGTGAATTGATTCAATCAACGCGGCTGGCAGGAATATGAGCGGTACTGACGCGAATGGCTTTGTACAGGTTCTTTGTGTTGACTCTACGAAGTATGCGCTCTTGATGAACTATAGTACCACCAACAAGCACAATGTGCCAGTGTTGAAGTTGGATTTGTAGGACTTTGTTCCAAACACTGAAAACGGCCGACAGTGCCATGACAGTGTGCCAACTTTCAGGGTTTGACCCGGTTTTGTGACACTTGGGCTTCTTTAGGTCCCTTCGGCGATTCGGTATTGTGTCAGAGAAAATGAGAAATATCTGACCAACGTTGATTGGACTACTGCAGCCAAGAAAACCTATCCTTGTCGAGTCACTGGGAGTCAAGTGTTCTCAATGGTGTTTCAAATGTGGCTTCAGAATCACTTTTGCCATCAGTCGAACATGTCCAATTGAATTGGGTCAAATGTTTTGTGATGTGTGTTTGGATGGGTGTTTTGTTGCAGCTCAGAAAGGTTTGCGTGTAAAACTTTAAAACAACAAGGATTGGATCTGATATTATTCAAAAAGAGCTTTGGTTCTAAGTGTAGCACTGTCTTCAATAGAAATGAAATGGTGATTTCGGTTGATCTTTGAGTCACATGAAAAACCCCTCGGATCTGAGCCCCCTAACACGAAAAACCATCGGATCCAATCCCCACAGACTATGTAACAATTAAATTCCAATTCAACCCACCCCGTGGGATTTGCTCTTTTTTGCTCATTTTTGCTCTTTTTTGCTCATTTTTGCTCTTTTTTGCTCATTTTTGCTCTTTTTTGCTCATTTTGTCTCATTTTGTCTCATTTTGTCTCATTTTGTCTCATGTTATCTCATTTTTTCTCGCAATACATATTTATGTATTGTAGCTTTTGCTCTTTTTTGCTCTTTTTTTCTCTTTTTTGCTCTTTTTTTCTCATTTTTGTTTTTTTTTGTTTTTTTTGTTTTTTTTTTTTTTGTTTTTTTTTGTTTTTGTTTTTTTTTTTTTTTTTTGGTTTTTTTTTGGTTGTTTTATTATAGTTTTGGTTTGTTTTTGGTTGTTTTGCTGTTGCTTGATGTTCATTGTGGTTTGAGGTGTTTGCTGAATCATCCGCTGTGGTATATGTCACTCACCCATGTCAAAAATGAAACAATGTTTGTATGCAGTCAATTGTTTCAGGCTCATCCTTGATTCAGCTGTGTTTGTGTCATTCTTTGGCATCATGTCTTTGTCAGTGCCTCGACCAGCGAAGCGAGCCCGTGGCAGCCAACAGGTAGCCCATGTCAATCCAATGGCTTTCGGGATGAACCCATTGATTGCCGGATTGCTAGGAGGTGGTGGAATGGGCATGAATATGGGCATGGGCAATTTTGCTGGCATGGGCAATGGCATGGGCAATAGCATGGGCACTGGCATGGGCAATGGCATGGGCGGCATGGGCAGCATGGCCAACATGGGCGGCGTCCCTATGATGAATGGTCATGAAGAAGAAGAAGAAGAGGAAGAACATGTTGAAAATCCAGCCCCTGCTCGGCCTCTCCTGCCCCAAGGTGCCTCTTCTGTGAGCTCTGACCAATCAGCAGCAGATTCCAATGGTCACAGTGGTGCTGAGTTGGCGTCGGAAGATTTCCACACCAAAATGAGCCCCAATTGTTTGATTTCGCGGAGTGTCACTTATGTGAAAAACCTGCCAAGGAATCGGATCAGTGAATGCCTTGAAAAGCTATCTTCAACCATGGAGGCCAGCTATACAGCTGAGCTCAGCTCAGCAGGACTCTTGACCATTCTTTGGTTATATACCCGAGTCAAGCCATCAGTCAAGGTCACAGACCTCAGTCACTTGTTTGATGAATCAGTCAGTTGTTCCTTATCTTGATGTTTTGTTGTTGTTGTTGTTGTTGTTGTTGTTGTTGTTGTGGTAGTAGTACCTCAATTTTAAGTACATTCTAATGTTGTTGTCAGTTGGATTTCGTTGGGTCATAGCTTCTGACATTGACAGCATCCATCATGTCTTTTGTTTTCATTCATTGTTTGTCTTTTGAATTTTGTCAATTGTTCACAGCATGTCAGGGATCACCAGCTACTATGAGTTCAATGCCAAAATGCAGACCTCCCACCAGCGTGTGCTTTCTGGCATTGGAGAAGAGGCTTTTAGGCAAACGGTGACTTCAAGGTTTCCATTGACTTTGAATGACGAATCGGTCGTTGCTATCGCACGGGATCTGGGGTGGCAAAATGGTTGGTTGATGGCAAAGGCAAAACCAAGACCGGCTCCCCCAGTGCAAATGCAGGATCTGACTGCTTTCATGGTCAAGGCTGGTCCACCGGCTTCGCAAGTGGCTGCTGGAGCTCCAAATTTGCCTGTTGCAGCTCCTGCAGCAAGAGTCGCACCTCCAGTCCCTGCTCCCCCAAACCCTGTGCAGCGCAACATGATTGTCCGAAGCCCTGCTGTCGCTTGGTTGACAACAGTTGACAACATTTAATAAAAACGGCTGACAAGAGTTGACACCAGTTGACAACAGTTGATAGTTGATCAAAACAGCCGACATCAAATTTCACACCAACCATAACTAAGTTACTAATGTAATAAATTAGGAGACTTTGCCTTTGCATTCCTGACTGAGGTGGCTCCAAAAGCATCACCAATGGCGCCCCCAGCACCACCAGCATCAATAGCACCAGTGCCAGTGCAAAATGCTCCAGTTCCAGCAGTGGTAGTGGCTGATGATGTGGCAGCAGCCGTTGCTGAGCCAGAGGCAGAGCCAGTGGCAGAGCCAGTGGCAGAGCCAGTGGCAGTGGATGCAGTGGTGCCAGTTGAACATGCAGGAGATGCCAACATTGCTGAAGGTGATGGAAGGACTGAAGAGCAAGGTGATGAGTCAGTTTGTGTCATTTGTCACGACACCATTGACAAAACGGATCAAGCCAATACCCATTTCCATTGGTGTGGTCACGTGTTTCATCGCTTCTGTATGATGGACTGGAAGCAAGTCTCCCGGAAACCCTATGTTGATTGCCCCAACCGTTGTCAAACCCTCCTTCAGAATGGTCGTCTGAATGGAGTTTTGATGCTTGATCAAATTAACAGTGATTAAATTCATGCAAGAATTTGTAGTTGTTTAAACAATTGACTAGTTGACGCCATGGATCCGATTCATGCTTAGTTTTGTTTTGCTGTCAGGATCGACTTGCAAGATGATCAAGCAGCTCAGCCTGCCGCTGATGCTGTGGATCAGCCTGCCGCAGATGCTGCGGCTGTGGGCCCCGATGCATTGGACGAGATGCAGCGTGAAGTGGATGATGCATTCGAGCTGATTTGAGAGGGCTTGTTTTATCATTATGATCAGTCTATTGAGTCTATTGTGACAATGATTTGGAGACTTGAACAATTTTGTGTCGAAAATCATGACGACACTTGCGAATCAAGTGAATCTGTCAACTGTTTTATGTCCTTTGTGCACTATTGTGGAGTCAACTAAAGTAGGTCAGTAAAGTGAAGTAAATCGATCATTTGCTGCAGGAGCTAGTAATAAGTCAAAGTCCACTGTTTTTCAGAGCCAGAGTGTTGTCAGATTTACTCCAACCAGCGAGTTGGCAAAGGGCGTGCTTAGATGAAGCCTTCTTTCAGTCTTGCCTACTGATGAAGGGAAGTAGGAGTGACTGGATGTGTGCTTGGGGAGCGCCACAGATTGCTATTGACTTTTGGACTAGTCAAAATGATTGCCATGGTACCAGTGGATTTGCAAATCATCATGTCCGTCTTTGGTGTTGCAGATTGTTAGTGAGGGTTTGGTTTAAGTTGTCACAGACTCATCACTTATTTATTTTCTAGTTGATTGATGATGTCATTCTGACTCCAGCCAGGCCAAGCCAATGACTCACAGAGAGTTGGCCAGGACTGGCTATTGATGTGAGTCTGGGGGTTCTTGGTCAGTTGAAGATCAATCAGAAGTGTTGTCAATTGTCAATTGTCAATTTGTCATCAATTCAATGTCAAGTGTCACTGACATAATGTTCGATGTGTTAGTTACATAGGTCAATTGCCAGACTTCAAGCCACCTGTTGTGATCTATTCAGTCATATGTTTGTTTTGTCAGGTGTGTTCGTTTGGTGTTTGGGCAAAGACGATTAACTGGCAATAATAGCATGAGAGTTCAGTTCAATCTGTCACTTGTTGAGATGATTGCTGAGCTTTATTAATGTCAACTGTTTTCAGATTCCATGTTGCATTCTGAATTTGGAATCAACAGTTCATTGTCAAGTGCGATTGTAAATTGTCAATTGTTTGTCATGTCATTCTTGATGTGTGTGCGGCGCTGTTTTTGTTTTCAGTCAGTGGGCAATTGTTGTAAGTATTAACATCACTTGTTTGTTGTTGTCAAAATTTGGTACATGATGTTTCATGTTTGTTCATGAGGGTCAGTCAAGAAAAATTGTCAATAATTGTCAACCGTTTGGTGAGGGTTGCATCATGAGAGTCTGTTGCATCATGAGAGTCAACTGTTTGGGAATTTGGGAATAACAATGGATGTGGAAGATTTTAGTGCCATGGATGTCCCGGATGTCCTGGAAGAAGTGCACATTCCATCGACGGTGCCATCATACTTTGTTGAAGAGCTAGCTGAAGTTTGCCCAAGCCAAATCGTCTATAAGTATGATGAGACGTTCTGGGTCAATCTTGGTGGTTTGCATGATACGTTCAGCGAGGGTACAGCTACACCTGCAAAAAAATTCACCAAGCTTTGCAAGGAAGTGGTTGAAGAAGCTGTCAGAAAAAATGATTTGCCACGGAATGGGAAATATATCTATGTGAAGCCTGGGCAATCAAACATAAGGCCTGGGGAATGGAAAATGGGAGTCATTATTTTGCAGGTTTTCAACCAAGTATAATCATGCAACATGTAATTGTTTATTTCAAGTAGACATGTTTATTTCAAATACACAATTGACATACAAATTGACAGGCAATTTGCTTTGGATGCTTCGGCGATCTCCGTGTTGGCGATGATGCATTTGACTTTCCATATTGTAGATATTAGACGATCTGAACCAGATTCAACAACAAATGCCCCATTCAAATGGTTACAGAAATTTGCTTTGGTTGGCATGGAAGTGCTGAATGCACATGGTGGTGGGAATGTCCCTTTGCCCAACGGCGGGTCAATTGTTTTCGATGGTTCTGGATGTTGCAATCTCCGTGAGGTGGTTAGCGGTCTCTCGAACCATGGCTCAATTGTTGAATCAGTAGCGCAATCGTGGCAAGAAATGACTGCTGAGTCTATCTTAGGCGGGTCTTTTGATTCAGCGTCATTGATCAATGCTGTGGAATTTGTGGGCGTTGTCCGGAAATGGAGGAGAGGGAAAAAAAGAGGCCCTGGTCAAATAGAATTTTGGCCGTGTGGTCTGCGATCAAGAATGGTTTGGCGAGTTTCTTGGCAACAGGAATCATCAACAAGGTTCAGAATTTGATTCGGGAAACACCTGACATTCTGGAAAGATCAATGCCTTCGAGAAAAAAACGTCGGACTTCTGAGGGAACTGCCATTGTACTAGCGCCTGATGAAGATGCCCCGCCCCAGGTGAGAGTTGCCACCAACGTTATATCTATTTGGAACATGCATTCAGAAGCAATGGAGTTGGGCTTGAGTATGGGCCAGTTGTTGAGGTCAAAGACCAAAGAAAAACAAGGTGGCGCAACTGAAGGTGCATGTGAGTACTGGATGCGAAAACTCCAGGCAATGTACAATGATCGGGCCAAACTCGCATTCATGGACACAACGCACTGGAACATCATGGCTGACTCTAGTAGGTTTGGCACGCGGGACACTCTTATCTCCACTATCTACAGCCATCAAAACGATGTGGGCGCATTTCTTAGTGCACAGGTGCTGAAATCAGGTGGAAAACTTTTGGCCCCATGTGAGCTTGTTTTGGAAGCGAGGGTTGAACGTTTGGCAGCTCAACGCAAGGTCGAAAGACTTGCATCGTATCGGTTTTGCCAAGCAATCGCGAATCAATTGAAACAGCTGACAAATGGACGTGTGACTTTGAACAACTTCATTCATGCGGATCATTCACAGCTGGCAAAGCTTTTGAAGCGATTGAATGCAAATCTTCTACGTGTAGTTCAACGTGGCCGAGACGATTCAATCGAGCTGATCAAAGTTGTAAACAAGGTTACCCGTCAAGTGGAGGTTGTTTCTTTGCCTGAAGTTTCTGAAGCTCCAGTCCATTGTTTGACGCTGGGCCTTGACCAAGGCCCTTGTGGTGTTGCTGCAAGTTCATTCCTCACCCAGCATCTGACCACTATGATTCACTTCAACTGGGATGTGTTCCATCGTTTGATTCGAGACATGAAACTTGACGTCGTTGGAGTTGGGCCAAAGATCTACAGACACAAGCTTCAACAGGCAAACCTGTGCAGCAGTTATCTGTGGTCGCTTTCCTACAAGCCATTTGGCTCTGGTGCATTCCACGCGAACAAAGGTGAACTGTTGGAGCATTTCCTATCCACAGAGTTTGAGGTTCGGAACATCAGGAATCATGAAAGTTTACTAACACTACTTGATTGATTGATTGATTGATGTTTTGAACAAGGGTCCCAGTCAATCGCGATGATGTTTCGTGTTGTTTCAATTTTGGATTCTCCCCTATTTAAGACCATGTCATGTATAATTAAGCTTCATGTTTTCATCAAACACACATGTTGCCTTTGTGTCTCTCTGTGCGATTGATTTGAATCATTCAACATGTCAGGATGGTCAGCTGTTTCAAGAGTATTCTGATCTTATCAGCTTGGACTTTGGCACTCCAGTTCAAACACAAAGCGAATTAGCCTGCCTTTGGGAACAGGTGGCTGAAGTGTATCGAAAGAAGGGCGGTTTGGTGAAATCAGGACGGTGGTTTTCCTGGCATTCCTGTTGCGAAGAACAACTAAAGGAATTCTGGACTACCAGAATGCTTCTCATGCATGAGAAACCAAATGGACAGCCCGACAGCGCGAAGGATTTTCTTCGGCTGCGATCTGAGTTTGGAGGCGGCACGGGGCTGGCATTGCAATGTTGTTCTTGGACATGCTGGATGGGAATTCAAGTGCTCCGAATTGGTGGCAGGCCTTTGTGGAACTTCTACACTGAAACTGTTACTTCAATCAAGAGCCCCCAACAAAATGTTGTCAGGCTGATGGAGCTTTGTGATGGGTGGCACCGTTCAAGGCAATTCTTGGAGCTGGCTGGTGTGCTCAAAGACTGGGATGAGTTTTCCAAGGTTCTCGAGTACCATTTGCTCGCACGAAGGCATTTGGATGAAGAAGCGCACAAGGAACTCTTGGACAGCTTTGTTTTCATGATGTTCTACTATGTCCTCACTCTGTTTTGCAAGAGGGCCAGCAGTATGTCAAAATTTACCAGCCCCCCAGAGATCTATTCAAAGATTTTGAGTAGTGATGAGGAGGAAGCTGAAATGACCTTGGCCAACATCTTGAGTGACTGGCGGACTTTGCTACTCTTGGAACAATCAAAATATCAAGAGCTGGCATCAGATCTCAATCTGACGGTGTCAAAGCCTATGAGGCTTGCGTTTACATTCTTCGAAGCGGGAAAAACAGACGCTGCCATTGGGATTATGAAGTCTATGCTTCTTGTTGTTCCAGACACAAAGCTCATCGAGGACATACATCAGAAAGTTCGTGTCGATTCAAAGGCCAACGCAAATTTGAATCAGAGTTGTGCTGAGATCCAGAACATCATTATGAATAGCGGTCTTCTGGAAGCAAGGGGAATCCCTCACACTGCCAAGATCAACAGAGAAACCTTCTTGGCAAGGTGGAAAACAACACCTGGAAACAAGAAGTTCAAGCAAGTCTTCCATGCTTCTTCCTACAAGCTTGCTCGAGAGTTTGGATCAATTCTGGCTCCAAGAGTGTGGCCCTCACTTTCTGAAGAAGCATTGGCTAGAAGCTCTGCTGGCTGGGCTTGGATTAGAAAGCACCAATCAATGAATCTCAAAGCAGCCGGCATTTTGCCCACAGAATCTGAGTTTGATTACATATGAATTTCTAATTATTTGTTTCGTTTTGTCTTTTGTTTTGTTAAATTGTGAGATGACTAAACAATTGACATCACTTGCAACAATTGGCATCATCTGAAACAATTGACGTTGCGACACTTGACATCACTTGCAACAATTGGTATCATCTGAAACAATTGACGTTGCGACACTTGACATCATTTGAAACAATTGACATTTGATTTGATTACTCTGTTGATTCATTTGGAACGAAGGATGCCTTGCTTGCATTGGCGCTGCGTCCTTCAATGATTGTGAAGCCAGCACAGAATTTTGATGGAACAGAGGTACAGGACACAAACATATTTGTTTGTGTAGCGACACTCAAGTGGGGAGCACTTTGCTGGCCTCTTGCTCTGTTCGATGGTAATTGGTGTTTGGATCCTGCTGGCTCTTTGCACTGGCAGTTTGTTGTGAAAACAACGCAATTTGTTGCTTGCAGGCCAAAACCACAACTTGTCAGTGATTCAGGCATTGTGATCCACGATTCGGATATTCACTTTGAGCATGTGATCAAAGCCTGTTTGAGATCTTGGTCGACAGAGTTGGTTTTCAAAGACCTGACTTACTTGGCGGGCATGATGGAGGTTCCGAACCCGAATTCGTTTGGGCGACTCGATCTTGTGAAAGCTATTGCAGACAAATTTGAAGATAGCAAGTTCACAGAAGAGGTTTGCAAAAATGAAGAATTGAAAATGAAAAAGAAAACCAAGGAAGATGGAGAAAATGAAGAAAATGATAATGTTGAAGAAGAGATGCCTGATGAAGAGGATGAGTTTGCAGGTTTGCTTATTGATGCGCTGGACAAGGATGAAGCTGAGGAGTTCAGAGAGATGAAGAAAAGGATCAATAACCGATTTGTTGAGAACAAGAAAAGAAAGTGGGCGGTTTGGAGGCAAGAGGCTTTGGACGCACCTCGGGACTTCTAATAGATACCTGTTTTTTTGAGAGTTCATTGGATCAATTAGAACTTATGGTGAAGTTAGTCTGACTATTTGGTGATTAAACAACTCTCAAACTTACAACTTGAAGTTGTTTTCAAATGTCTTCGGATTGACCTTGGACCTAGGATGAAGAGAAAAAAAAGGCCAAAAAGGCAGCAGCAAAGGCCATGGCCAAATCACGATTTGGCAGGGGCAAAGGAGGGCGAAAGGGCAAGGGCAAAGGAAGAGGTAAAGGAAAAGGACATCGTGGGAAAGGTACTAAAGAACCACCTCCTGAAATTGAAGTACCAGAGTCTTCGCAGTCGTCCGCTGCGCCGTCAAATGTTCATGCTGATGTCAATCAACCGTCAGCTTCACCATTGTCATCCATGGAGAACAGGGTTGGTAGAAGTGATGGTGTTGGAAGTGTAGCAATGCCTCCAGTTGAAGGAGTTGAGTCCGATGCATTGGATGAAGCTTCAGGTTTGCAATCATCATCGTCAAGGGCACCAAATGCCGATGCTGGTTTTGCTGATGGTGTTCAGACTGATTTGCCTATGGTTCCGGTCCCGCCACCTGAATCCCCGTGTCTTGACGAAGTTCCTTGTCCTGAAGTAGTACCTGCTGGTAGTTGTGATGAAATTCAACTACAGCCTGACTATCCAGTGGCCCCTGCTAGTGAGCCTGCTGGTAGTGATGCAGAGGAGCCACGGCCTCATGACGCAGTTGTTCCAGGTGATCCTGTTGAGCCTGCTGGTAGTGATGCAGTGGAACCACCGCCTCATCATCCAGTTGTTCCAGTTGCTGGGGCTGCTAGAGGGCCAAATGTCTATACCACCCCGCAGGCTGTGCATCCACTCTTGGCACCTGGATCATCCATTCATCTGAATAGACACTCGGTCGTATTTCATTTGGTGTTTGGGCAAAGACGATTAACGGGCAATAAAAGTATGAGAGTTCAATTCAATCTGTCACTTGCTGAGATTATTGCTGAGCTTTTTTAATGTCAATTGTTTTCAGATTCCATGTTGCATTCTGAATTTGGAATCAACAGTTCATTGTCACAAGTGTGATTGTAAATTGTCAATTGTTTGTCATGTCATTCTGATGTGAGTGTGCGCGCTGTTTTTGTTTTCAGTGGGCAATTGTTGCAAGTAACTAACTATTAACATCAATTGTTTGTTGTTGTGTCAAAATTTCGTACATGAATGATGTTTCATCATGTTTGTTCATGAGGGTCAGTCAAGAAAAATTGTCAATAATTGTCAACCGTTTGGTGAGGGCTGCATCATAACTTCTGCTTCGGCAGATTGGAGTTGTAGTGTGGATGTGACAGATCCACTAGTTCCTCGATGAATTTGGGCTCAAGAAGTTTTTATCCAAGCTCAATCCATTTGAACCAAAAAATCACAAAAATCCAAGAGGAATCATTGAAACATGACAACAAATTGAATCAAATGACAACAATTGACGAGAATGGATTTAAACACATTCAGGGCAACTAACTTAACCAATGGACCGTACCTCTACATGCAATGGTGATGGTACCACTGCCAAGACTCCATTGAAGAGCCGGAGCGGCAAGAGCAATTGGGCGAATTTCAACGAGAAGAGAAAGAGAGATGCGTTGAGAAGAAAGGGGTTGCTTCCAAGCCATCGGCTTAATGGCAAACAACCCTTGCAGCCCAAGCCTTTGCAGACCAAGATGGTGCGGAAAAGTACAAGGGTGATCCAAAGGGCCATTCGGCTGGAGAGCCCATTGCCATTCAGTGAGTCTGAGACAGAAGATGCAAACGATGAAGGTAACTTTGAGGATGATGGCTCTTCCTCGGACCGGCTTGATGACCGTCATGATGGCCCTAGCTTTGATGATGATAGTCTTGGCGCCTATGCCCGACTGGGTCTCTTATCCGGTTGCGTGAGCCCTGAGGAGTTCACAATGAACTGATGTCACGTAGCTTGGAATTTTGCAGTGCTGCTTATTACGCAGTCAGTTAGTAGTCCAGTGGTGTTTCTTGAAAACCTGCGCGCTCACACGAGCGCGCAGGTCAAATGTGAGTTTGAAACGGGGCCGGGGCAAACTCTGAGGGAAAACAAGTGCGACTCAGTAGAAATTCCAAGGGAATGATTTGACGTTAACCGGGTGACTCTATACTCAGAAAATTCAAACGCAGTACCGATAATGAAGGCACCAGAACAGATCATAGATATATTACTGGCAGTACCTAGGACATCAAACTAAAGAGTATAAAAGCAGTACCTACATTCTTTAAGAGTTAAAAGTCTAAAAAAATCCTTTAACAGGGGTTGAGCGCGCATGAGCGCGCACAAGTGGGGCACGAGCGCGCACAAGTGGGGCACGAGCGCGCACAAGTGGGGCACGAGCGCGCACAAGTGGGGCACGAGCGCGCAAGGGGGCACGAGCGCGCATATATAAACAAACACCTTCCACCTTCCTAAATGTTTAGCACGGACTTCTTTGTACATTATCCCTGTCAACTTTGCATTGCTGCAAGGTGGTGACCACCGATTCACTGCGAAGTGGCGGGCTGTGTTGCGAATCCCGAAGGGCAGTTTTTCGAGGTCCTTTGATTCTCAAAAGGAGTCAAGCTGGATAGAAGCGTTGAGGAGAGTTCACCAAGAAGTTTGGGACCAATGGCAAACCTACAAAGACAAGGAAGGTTTCTTGCCTGATTGTTTTCCTTTTTTTTTCTGGGGAGTGAGTCAGTCAGTGATAGCTTTCATTGACCCTGGGAAACTTTAGATAGTGAGTGGTAATCTTTTGGTCGTGAGAAAATCCTGAGTTTGTGTTGCTTGCAATGCCTAAGACTTAAGAAACCATGACCTTAACTTCATGTATTAATCTGATGCTGCCATCCAATCCAAGGCTTTGGGTTACCAGATGATCTTGTTCAAACACCCGGAGAAGTTCCTGATTCGGTGGTGCAAGCTATGAGAGCGGAAATGGCAATGCTGCCACCCAAGAAGAAAGTGAAATCGAAGTGATCAATGAATGAATCATGGACCAACCGGTAACCGGTGAAAAACAAGCGGCTGTCAACCCGCTACTGTCGTGCAGTCGTTGTGATTTTTTTCTTTTGTCAATGCGTCAAGTGTTTGATCTGAACTAAATCACAAGTGTTTCAATGAGGAGTCAACTGTTGGGTTTCCTTTTTTGTTTGCTTGACTTGACTTTACATCAATGTCAATTGTTGACTTACAAACAGGACCTGGGTGGCACTCTGTCAGTCGTGGGAAGCCCAGGTTGTCAGATGTTCCAAGTCTGTGGACAAGTGTTTCGAATTGTTGTCCCCAATTGTTTGTTCATTTGTGCTTGTGGGCCAAAGAGCAAGCACTCATGAGTTTCAACGATTCATTCACTACTAAGTCTAAGTTGAATTGAATTGAGCTATTTCATGATGGACTGTAAATTGGCAGTTTGATTGATCGAAATTGTTGGGTGTTGAAAGTAGTTTTGAAATCAGCTCTTTCATTCATTGTGAGCCATGGTGAAACGACCGGCTGGCTCTGATAACATGGCCATGAATGTGGGGTCCTGGTTACCTCTGTCATTGATGATGGCTGCGATGAATGGCATGGGCATGACTTTGGATCAACCTGTTCAAAAAAAGAAGAAGACTCAGCTGCAAGAAAGCGTTCCCCGTGAAACTCCTGCAGCGCATCATGATCAGGGCAAACCTGCAGAATGCCCGCTAGCTCCCACCCACAGTGCGAATGGTGATTCAATTGCGGGGCCTGCATTTTCGCGTAGGAGTGAGACTTTGGCTGCTGAAGTGGAAGAAATGAGCTTGAGTGTGGACGAACTCATTTTGAATCAGAGGTTCTATGAGGCTTGCCACCGACGCTTGCTGGACTTCTTCCCTTGGTCAACTTTTCCTAGGCTGGGCAATTTCAGTACCATGTTAGTCATTTCGTTTATTTGCATAAAAGTTGAATCGAACAAGCTTCAGGGCAAGTGTGTTTGTAGAACAATGGACACTCTGCTTGACCGTTGATAACAACTGACTTGTATTTGTTGACTCTGACGCCTGCAACCTCAGGCAAATTCGCTCAAATGAAGACATGCTGGCATCACACTATGAGGAATTGATTGAAAGCTTTCTGGTTGTTGATTCAACCATGAATCAAGGTCGTGCTGGCCACATTTGGCCAGTGATTCTTGGCAGGAGCTTCGCACAGTTGGCAGGTTTAACTTTGACAGCAATGCTTGTGGCAATTGTTCTTCGGACATTTCAAAATCGTGGCAAGAATGCCCCCAAGTTTGATTTCGTTGAGATATTTGCTGGAGTAGGGCATCTTTCCCGTGAGATGATTCGGGCTGGCTATAAGGGATGTGCTTTCGACATCAACTTCGATCCCACTACTCAGGATGCTTTGCAAGCATGTGGTTTGAAGCTGTTTGTGGAAGCTGTGGGGCTTGTGAAGCGAAACGGATTAGCTTGGCTGGGAACACAATGCTCCAGCTTCGTGATTCTTTGTCGGCACCAGGCACAACGTGCGTTAGATAATTTCTTTTTGGGCCCTGGCTGTGGTGGAGAAGACTCCCCCATCTTTGTACAAGTCGGCAATGGCCTCATGGAGGTGTCCAGCTTGTTGTTCTTTCTGTGTTACCTACTTGAAGTGTGGGTGGTGCTAGAACAACCGATGACGTCGTGCATGCCTGAGTGCCCGTCCATGAAAGGGGTCTTGTTCTACACCCAAAGTGCAAGGTATGTGACATATATGGGCCACTACGGTGGCCCATCTTGCAAACCCCTGCAGTTGCATAGCACGTGGCCTGCAATTGCAGGCCTTGTTTGCCCCCGCCCAGCAGGCGGTGGTGAGGCGCTTGTGACAAGGCATGGAGATCAGTTCACTGGCAACAAAACCCTTCTTGTTCAGAGCCAGGCTTACACACCAGAGTTTGGCAGAAAGGTGGCTGAGATTTGTCGAAGCCAATGGCAGGACTAGTCAAGCCATGCTAGAGCCTTCAAATTCTTCATTGGTTGGTTGTGATTTGTAGTTAAAATGGTGTTAGTTGCTTTTGAAACTTAATTCGTCGTTGAAGGGTGTAGTAGTCTCTTGACGAGAAACATCATTTTGATTTTGTGGGGTGTGCGCTCAGTGAGAAACAGTTGACGTTTGGAACAGTTGACAGTTGACACTCAATTTTCAAGTTCTTCTGTGTCCCTCACATGACCAATGTCAATTCGTCGTCAATGATTCATATGTTGTCAAATAGTTCTAGCTGAGTATTTCATACCCGATGCCAATTCGATGCTGTGCGTGCGTGGATCCATGCATGCAATTTTCTACGAGTTGCCCTATTAGCAAAAAACTGGAAACAAAGCATGCTGCCACTTTGTTATTGACTGTGTCTTGTGCACTTTGGAAGTGCATGCTTTGAACACTTGACGTTTGCTTGCAACAATTGACCATCAATTTTGCTCAGGTCTAGCCTTCTCTCCGTTAGAGGCTGGCAACCAACTAAATTTGAATAACGAAATGAGTTCGAAGAGCTTGTTATCATTGGTCACCTTAGGACCGATTGTTTTCGCACAAGTGTCGTCTTGTTTTCTCACAAGTGTTATCAATTGGTGTGAAATTGCGGAAGGTGCCTGAGTCATGAGCGTCTATTGTTTTCTCACATGTGTCATTCCATTGGCGTCAAGTCGGAAGGTACCCGAGCCATTGGCGTCCACTGTTTTTTCACTAGCATTGTCAGCTGTTGTCATGTGTGCGGCAGTGGGCGTATGGTTTCGGGATGTTATGTTTGCAAAAAAAAATTAAAAACATATTGTTAATCGTAGGTGGTGCGACTGAAACCGCATGCATTTTTAGACAATCTAACTCATGGAGGTATTTACGAATACACACGGTTGTTGTTGGATTGTGATGGTGTATTCGGAGACTTCATTGAACGGAAAGTCATCATCATCATAATTTTCTCTGCTTAAGAATCATAGGTTTTCAGCAAAACTTGATGCCTGTGATGATGATGATGATGATGATGATGATGATGATGATGATGATGAGTATAACGATACTAATACGAATAACCATGTCAAACATGAACACATGATTTCACTTTCAGGTAGTGTGAGTCCCAGAGTTTGGGACAAACCCAAAACACCATGCGCCCCCCGTCGTGACTCGTGACTGACCTTTGCCAATTTTTTGCTCGAAGCAAGTAGCATAGGCAACATGACGCAAGGCAACAAGATCATGTGCGAAGCTGCCGTATCAAAGGCCTCAGAAATATCGAGGTCATCAAAATAGCCCTAGGCATCAAGTAATCCTTCGGAACATTTGGAGTGAGAACATTCAAGTGCCAGGCATCAGTTGGAAAGCACAGAACAAAAAGATCACTTTAAACAACGATTTGATAATGGACTCTTTGATTCTAGAAAGCAAATGACAAGCAAGGTCTAGCTTGAAGTCATCCCAAGTGTCTGACCCCAAACCTCAGTTTTTGTAAATCCAACTTCCTTTTGACCGCTTTAATGCCCGGGTCTTTGTTCATGTCATGTGGAACCTGCTGCGTCTGGTTCCCTGAGCTTTCTG
>OMLO01001467.1_pt1 | contig 18176 bp, 18 predicted proteins | sample 1674811 | NCBI WGS metagenome assembly OMLO01 (sample SAMN06265003, study PRJEB25207) | coral metagenome | isolation source: Coral host | place: Mexico:La Bocana,Puerto Morelos, Mexico | collected 2008-11-13 | reverse complement strand
GAGTGAGTGAGTGAGTGAGTGAGTGACACATTTGCATATCGGAGTCACCATAAAAACTTCGTTTCAACGCTTCGCGTCTCCACTCGTTAAAAAGATGTTGGACCCTATTTAATTAAAAAACTGGCAACCGATATCTCTATTAAATTGCGATTATAAAATAGCAGCCAAGGCGATCGCTAACCGATTCAAACATGTTCTTCCAAACCTTATTGACAGTGACCAGCCCGGCTTTCTTAAGGGCAGATTCATTGGAGAGAACATTCATCTTATCGATGGTATTATTAAGTACACAGCCGCAAAAAATAATCCAGGACTTCTGCTTTTTCTTGATTTCGAAAAAGCTTTTGACACACTAGAGTGGCCCTTCCTACAAAAAACACTACAGCATTATAATTTTGGTCCATCTGCTATGAACTGGATTCACCTTTTTCCGTGGAATGCCTGTGGCAGGCCACGGTAAGGTTTCACCGTGGTTTCTTTTTCTTTGTCGACGCAAAACGGCAAATTTGATTGACAACAATCCATGTGACATGATCTTGACAAGGTTAAAAATACATGTGTTGTTATTTCGAGTGCTGGCAAGGATTAGCATTCAGGAGGGAAACCAAGGTACTGTTATTTCGAGAGAGTCTATTCTGTCAAGAATTGGCGTACAGAAAATAAACCGAAGGTAAGACATTTTTGAAGGTGTCTCGACTTTGTGTATTGAATTGAACTGTGAAAAGTGCATAGAGTTCGCGGATCATAAGTTCTGTGTTGTCATTCGCATCGAACTAACGAGTTCACTGTTCACTCAGCCTACGTGCCAAACAAACCAACGAGTTTAGCCTCGGGAGTTTTGCTGTATTTTAAACTTTTGTAGTTCAATCCACTACTAGACAATAATGCTACGTGTGTTTTAAAGGTTTCGTGTATTCGTGCTGACATTGAGCTTACCTGTTCACCAAAACGCACAAATAAATAAACGTAATGTTTGCGAGAAGGGTTATTCCAGTCGAAGCTTATTATATTTTCAGTCTTCCACTGTGAACTTTTTTTAATACAAACGGAAATATTTGTTAAGACGAATTCCTTATGCCTATCATGGAAGCTTTAAACCTTTCATTATCTGGAATAAAGAAGCACACATTATCATGGAATATACCAGTTCATACCAAAGAAACAGATAATGTCACTGCGATCATCGAACAACCAGCAACGTGGACAAACAACCGAAGACAACAGTTCATGAATTATTGTTTGACTCACCCAGAAAAGTTTTCATGTGCAGTAGCCTGTTTTCTTGAACTTAACTATGCAGTCTTTAAAAATTTTATAAGACATACTGATCTAAATGAATTTTTTGAAGTCTTAATGAGGCATGTCTTCAGTTACAAAATTTACCTGCTTCAGAAATTGATATGACAGCCATTGAGAACCAGTGTGGGCGCCTTACATTGTAACTCATCTGCTACTTTGTCTGATCATGCTGTCTTTTTCAGTGACCTATTCACATTGTAGTGACATATTTACTTTGAATACAGTTGGTGTGAAGACACAGGAGTTAAAACCACTTTTTCATATCCAACGGACTTACCAATCAATTTGTGGCAATACAGTTGTTAAGGAGACCAATATATTTGTGTTTTACATAACTTCTGTGAACGTTACTCGCAGAAATTTTGAAAATAATTATTATGTCCCTGAGGCTATATTGCCTAGTACTGCTGCACTTTACTGTGATTTGTGTCAAAGACATTATGTTGACCTCTCAATGTTGCAACATTTTGTTCTACTTCCAACATTTTTATCATTAGAACTGGCATCAAATTCTATTGATCGACTTTGCACTTTCCACTTACTATGGATGTATAGGGTCAAAATTACACACTTCAAGGTTTGGTCAGATGTACAAGCCATGATTTTACAGTGGCTATGAAAAGCTGATACTCAGTTGGTACACTTCATTTAAAGATATTTTACATAATTATTTTAGTGGTTGTTGTTGTTGTTGTTTTTGTTTTGTTTTTTTTGCTATTTTCAGTTAAAGTTGGCAGCAACAATACACACAGAAATTTTGCAGCCAGTCAAACTCCGACACAAAACTTAGATGATTTTCCTGTTAGCACTTTGCCAAGAGATCCACCTAGCATTGAAAACATTACTAGTGTCACTATAACAAAAAGCTATACAGTAGCTCTTTATGCTATTTGTTTTCTGCATTGAAACCTTGTGTGTTCTGGAATCTGATACATCAGATGGTATTGTCAAATGTGGAAGTTCTCTATTTTCTGACACCATCAAATGTCAGCCAAATCCCAGTGAACTATTCCACAATATTAATATATATGGTGCTCATATTGATGTTAACTGTGTCTCAACTACTACAGGAACCCTTACAGTTCACCATAATTTTTTTTTATGGTAAGTGCACCATGGGGAGCTCAGTTTTGCACAATATTAGTAGAAGTACAGGATTTTTGCTTCACTTTTCAAACCTCTGCTTAGGTTGTGTTTTTCACAAAATCAAGAGAAGTACAAAGTTTTTCTCTTTTCCTTGAATGAACATGAGACACTAGACATTCATCAAGTTAATAGCGCAAAATTTTTAGGTGAAACAATAACAGAAAAAGTGATTTGTGACAAAACAGAATATGTCATTCAGTTTGTATTATGCTCATGTCAGTTAACTAAAACATTTCTGTTTTATGTAATATACACAGTAAATGACAATTATTAAGAATATACATATATGTATACTGCCGGGTTTGCAAAGAGTCCTAGCATTTAATTCTCCAGCACATCAACAGATCCAACATTTTCAAGACACAAAGACCCCAGGACCTCATCATCAAACAAGATAAATTTATCAACACCTTGGAAAATCTACTTCAGCAGGTGTCGTAGGCGACTTTGCAAAACAGCACTAAGAAGTGGTAGAAACGATGCCTAGTGCAAGCAACATTCTCATCACTATCGATCCTCAAACAAATGTCTCAAAAATGCAACATGTACTAAGTTCAGACAACCAAACTCTGGAAGCCGCCAATGATAAAAGAGCAACTCATGACAGTGAAACAACTTCTGGAAATACAGCAACTAATGACAATGAAACAACGTCTCAGTCTGGTAATGGAGGAACTGATGACAACTGGCTTTGTGTCAGTATATACAATGAAGCAGCTGATGACACTTGACTTGATTCCATATATGACAATACAACATTTGATGACAGCTACTAATGATAATCAACGTTGCTTTAAACAATATCGCACAACTATTAAAACGTTACGTTGCAATTCGTGTATCAAAATTTTGTGCCAGTTCTCAAAATAATGATATCGCCTCATTAGAGAAAAATTTCACTCAGTTTTGATGCCATTTCAATACACCATTCACACACTCGATCCATCTTGTAAATTACTCGGAAAGAGGAAATAGGGGCCTAGGAAGGAGACCCTGCACCCAAAGTAATTTTTCGCCTACGTTCTTTTCCACTACAAACCCAGCGACGGTTTCTTCAACACTCAACAATGATTCCTCTGGCAAATCTAACTCAGTAATTGTGGCCCTTCTCTCTAACTTCACAATTTATTCGAATGCTACGCTCAAAACGCAAAGCATCCCACGGAATCGCCTTTAGGCGTCATGTTATTCGATGTTTACGGAGATATCAATATCATTTATTTATTGGCCTTGTGATAAAATCCTTTCATGTAGTAGCCGTCCACTAACAAATATTGGGCGGAAAGGCCTAGGACTATTTTATTATTACATTAGGGTATTGTGAGGGGGTGCCCCCTTAAACGTTTTGCAAAACAAGGATCCAGCAAATCTAGCAGAATGAGGCTCCTGGTAGGAACGCTATTTATAGCACGTTGGTATTCTGCAAGGGTATGCTGCGCACAAAATGAATCAACCTTGAAAGGGAAAAATGTCTATTTTTCTAATTGTAGAGAAAATCTGATGAATGTTTAATCCACCAGGACCAATGAAACCGCGGTATAAAGTGACCGCCTAGTTGTCCGGGGTACAGTTATGGGCCCAACAATGCAATTTACTTTGCCGGAGGTTTTTTTTCACTTCTTGTTTGCCTATTTTTTTTTTTTTCTAGTCAACATCCCTTGCACGATTTTGTTTTTGTGTTTTTCCAATCCGCTCCGCCCTTCCTCTCTAATAGCCTGTCCCTTATTAACGCCTCAAGAAATGCACTCATTGGTAGTTGTCACTGATCATAAGCAACGCCAGCTGCCCCTCCCCCCCCCCCCGCCTGGGCTGTGTGTGTGTTTTGGGGGGGGGGGTGCCGTCCACAGGGTTAATATGGGTTCTCACAGAATTATTAAGTAAATCTTGCTTAAAAGGCCAAGCACAAGAATCACCGGTATTTCTAGTCCCATATCTCATTTCAGTTTCAACCGAATGTGGTCAAATTCTCAGGATGGGTAGAGATCACAACTATCTCGAAGGTAAACCTGAAATATCTCCAATTTGCAGAATCGTTGTTCTGTTATTTTGTTAATACTAGTTAGTATCAGCTAATATTGGTTCAGTAATTTTGTCGCATCATATTTTTGTATTATGTTAAAAAAGTTGTGAGGCGATACATTCCTTTCGAATTTCTGGGAGGAGCATTTCAATATACAGAGCTATTATTTTAGTATCTGGAACACAAGCTAATACCCTTTTGTTAGCGAGGCATGTACCGTAAAGATTCACCTTTCAACGGCTATTAAGATACTTATCACTCCAACACATAAATAGGGCGCATATTTTGTACGCTGTAGGTGTCTGACATATAGATACGCAAAGAAGCATGAATCAAGATATTTATATACGTTTATTTTTACATTAAAAAAAGAAAGCTGTCATTGATACGATTGACAATTATGACTTCTTTTAAAAATAATCGATTAGAACTAAATAATATTCTAAAATATGGCCCTCTACTAAGTCAAATTGCCTAGATTGTAGCAGTTATGTAAGGTCAAACTGTTATTTCTTTCCAATTTGCAGCTCGTTTACTGCTTTAAATGAGGGTATGTTAAGGTTGACACAGAACCTCCGCATGCATGATCAGTGTACAATAAATCATTATATATGATTGCTAACACGGTTCACTTTATATATATATCTAAAAAAAAAAAAAACTTTCATACTATATGATGGTACGAAAGATGTAGTTTCAAGCATCGTTATTCACTTTTAATCATACAGTACTGGCCTGGGCGTTCTTTTTTTTTAATTTGGACACAGTGAGAAAGTAGCAAGAACATTCTGCTGACAAATTAAAGAGGGCAAATTAACTCATGAAACCATCGTTAACAACAAATATTATCTTAAAAAGTAGTATGAAAGCTAGTTGTTACTAAATAAAGAACATACTACCTTCGATGTTTGCTACCAAAAAGATAAAGATAATAATAATAATAATAATAGTAATAATAATAATAATAATAATAATAATAATAATAATAATAATTAAGCTCGACCACGAGGGTAGGTCACTACGCTAACTACATCTACTGAAGCGTGTATGCAAAAGCTTGTAAATTATCTTTTTTAATTGGTGACTAAGATCCTTGTTGCCAGAATGTGCACATCATCGAAGTGCTGATTTAATTGTAATCAGCAGCAGCATTCTGAATCCCTACTTCTTCAGTGGGAACAGGCTCACCCGAGAACCCGGACATTCCGTACAGAGCACATTCTTCTTTTAACTCGATCTCTTGTAATTCATATTTTTCAGGACTTGGGAATGCAACTTCTGTTGGCATTGTATCCCCAGAACCCCTGTTTTTGAATTTAGTCATTTGCTGGCAATAGCGAACCAGAAAAATCGCAATGAGAGTAAGGACAAATACACCACCACAGGAGACACCAATGACCAATGGTAAGGAGACCTTTTCCCTGCCTTCTTTTGTTGGTTCTAAACGAGGAAAGGAAAATAAATCGGGAAAAAAAGAAAAAAAAGAATAAAATATATTTTAACGTGCAAAATAAAGTATATTTAATTTTTCAAATAAATACCTTACATGATGGTCAGTCAACGAAGGTATGATAAAAAACACTGTATATTGGTGTTTGCATCATATGAGGATTACGGTTCAGACACTATATATTCGTATTAGGTTCTCTTTCTAGATTGTTAGACTATACCTTCATCCACCTTCACAATTTTCAGGGATTCTGGATACACGTTCAGAGAGCCCATACTGCCATCCTCTAACCCTTTTCTCAACGGGGCCAGTGCTTCATTGTCCTCCACCTTAGTTTTGAAGACGAGCTTAAATTCAACCATGACGCTTCCTGGCCTAAAAGGGGAAAAGGAAAGATCAATGATTAAAACCTTCAATTGCATAGTTTATTAAGTGCTGTAATGTCACATAATACTTACTTAAATAATATGATTTTTACTCCAAGAAAGTTCTCGTCTTGAGAATAATGTTTCCGGATCTGTAATTTTGAACGATAGAGAAAACAACACAACAAAGGCATGAACCCTAATTTACACAATCATAGTTTTCTTAACAAATAAAAAGACCTAAGCCGTGTATTACACTGCGATAAAACACGACCGGCATTTGAGATCTTCAAGAAGCACCACATATTCTCATATCGCAAGGGAAAATCCCTAAAAGACGTCATAGTTAACGTTGAATCTAAGTTATGAAGGCTTTAAAACTCATTCTCCTGCGAAGTGCAGGAGTTGTGCAGGCTTGTCAAAACTTTTATCACTCTGAGATCGTGAGGGAAATGTAGGAAACACTCGCTTAAGGATCATGTTTTCGGAGTGTTTGATTAGAGCGTAATGCACGGCTTGGGCTTCTTTATTTGCTTTTGATATGGAGGTAATGTATCGAAAAACAATAAAACACGCTTTTATTGTTGTTTTATGCTTTGATAAAGCATGCGTTTTTGACCAATCAGAGCGCAGTCTGTCCTCTTATTGATGATAAATTGCGTGATAACATTTTCAAAGTGACTGTGGAACCAAGAGCCGCGGGCGAGTAGTTCCACAGCAAACTTTGATAGTGTTATGATGAAAACTATCTTCAATAACACGACAGACCCATAAAAAAACTGATGTAATTTGTTTGCTTGTTTGTTTGTTTGTTTTTTTACAGTAACAAGATCCAAAACTAGCCAAGCGCCGGGAAGAAATAAAGTTTTTGAAAGGGAAGTCTGACGCGTGCAAGTAGTTCATTTGCATAGTGCAGCGCGTGCAAGTCCGAGTTTTCAATTGTCAACAAATCTTGACAATCTTGACAATCTTGACAATCTTGACAAAGATTTCTTTCGTTATCTCTGATATTGTGAATCCACAACATTTTTACCACTGTGATGGCGCGTTCTCGTTGTCGATAAGAGGACAGACCACGCTACACCAGCGGATAAGTGTTTTAAAACAAAACAAACCGCGCTATCCGCTGGATAGTGATTTATCCGGTGGATAGCATTATCCACGTTCTGAACAACCCGGGCCCCTACGAGAAATTGGACAGTTTCGAGAGCAAATTGGACAGTGTAAAAGTTATAATTGATTATAACAGTGATGCTAAGTTAATGACCCTTTAATAACTGATGAACACATTTAAATATACTAGTTCCGTCCTCTTTATAAGGAATCTAGCCTCTCACGCACACTTTCGTATGGCTTGTCACGAACTCCTTTCAAAGGAAAACGATACTGTGTGACCAGACACAGGAAACACTGTACTTATGAAGTCATCTTAACCACTTGATTGAATGAATGAATGAAACAAAGTACAATTCTTTTGTTGTTAAGTTTTTTTTCTTTCGTGTTAAATATGAGACAAAATGATCGGACGGATATCATCTATTCCCATTTGCAATGTTCCCGTCGGCCTTGAACTGTTGACAGAACCCATTAGAATTAAATAAGTTGCATATGATATGATCGGGATCTTTCCTCATTGACCAGTTTAACAGTAGGTCTTAGTGTAAGTCAATCTTACCTCTTTTTCAAGGAGATCGGACAACAATTTAAAGGCTTTGCTGTTTTTATCCTCCAGCTGATTGTCCCATGTCCTTTGCATGCGTAACTCAATGACAAGCTCTTGAATGAAAAAATATATACTAATACTTGTAAAAATAAAATAGCTTAGATTTGTTTTTTCTCCATATTAATCCAGGAAATCCTAAATTCTTGAAAATGATTGGCTAATCGCGCACGCTCTAGCGGTCAGGATTTTCCATCCGGACCCCGAATTACGGACCGTCCCTAAATTTCGCTCCTAAACGTTAGCGGTAATCGTCAATCTTTTGCTTTTTTTGCACTTCTGTCGACGATTAATCAACACAATTTATCTCTGTTTACCTTTAAATGGCAAGGGAGGTCACTGTAAGTAAATTAAATTGAGTGTTTTGAAGTTGTGAGAGCTTATTTGGCTGTATGCAGCTCGGCGCTCTACTGGCGCGTAATTCTGTATTTCTTTCTCCGTAAAATTTTGAGTGAAAATAAATCAGTCTCAGTCGGCTCAACCAGTTTAGCCTTTCTTACACTTCCATCGACAATTAATCAAATGACTTAAGCTTATTTCTGTTCTTTTTTTTTCTGTTTTTCTTTAAAACAAATGTTTTTGACTGCTTCAAAAGTATTTTTTTGTTATTTTGAGATTGTTCAAACTCAAAACAGAGGGTCAAACAAAATACAGAAAATCTTATTGCAAAGTTACGAAACTCAACCCAAAGTTATTGCTTATCCTAGGTTAACTTAATCGGGCTTTGAACAGCCCAACCCAGGAGCACCGCTCTTAGGGTTGGCGAAATCTTTATATTAGCCCCTTCACTACCTGTCTCTGGCTGTTCAGTTGTTGGATGGGTTGTGATAGCTGAGATATACGTGGTCGTCTTATCCGTGGAAACAATAGGTGTGGGTAACACTGCAATATAGATTTAAAACTACTTTAGCAAAGGATAGTGCCTCTAAACGTCTTGTAACGTACACTTGAGCAAACGATACTGTCTCGTGACGTATCTATCGATAAATTTTGAGAGAGTTATCTGGGCACGATCCCACTTCCAACAGTTGCCGACTTTTTTTCCGTTGTCACCGGCGGAGAACGTCAGCCAGTGCAATAATTAAAGCTAATAGCTAAATTATGAAATTATAAACAACTTCTGTAATGGTCATTCCCTTGTTAATCTCAGCTGGTGATATAATAATAAAAGCGAAGTCCACAATGTGAGGAGTGCCAGCTTTCTTAGTAATTAATTATCTTTTGTTCATGTTCCAACTTGCTACAACTTTCGCCATGATACCACCAGGTAATAACAGCCTTATGTTGGCCTCCAGTATAATCATGTACCCATGTAGTTACACTGGCAACTGGTAGCATCATCTCAGAATCAGTTGCATATTGAAACTTGGTCAAAAGATCAACAGCAAACTTACCAGCCTGGCAGTGATCTCCGGTATATCCCGCTTTGCAGTTGCATGAAAAATTGTTGATACCATCAACGCAAGACCCACCGTTGCTGCACGTGATGTTAACACAGTAGTCTATGTCTGTTAATAAAAATGGTGAGAATCCATTGGCCTAATTATAATAGATGCGTCGGGGGGGGGGGGGGGGGGGGGGGGGGATTGTAAGAGGTGTGAATAATTGTTTTTCAGTTTTTAGTTATCCTTCTGAAACGGGGATGAGCGCGCACCGGCTTGATATCCACTTAGCGCGTAAAAAGACCTTTCCGTTTAGTTTCATTACTTAAGGGCTTTTTGAAGGCAACACATTCGATTTTTAAAATCTTATTCGAATCTGTGACTTCTACAACACAATTACCACAGCACATAGGCATACCTGTCCCACAATGATCTCCTGTAAACCCTACCAAGCAGTTACACGAATAATTGTTGACACCGTCAACGCAGGTACCACCATTGCCGCATTGGTGATTTTCGCACTCGTCAACATCTGTTAATAGAAAATGAATCAAAAGAAAAAAATATATATTAAAACATGAAATTAACAATTGTGAAAGCTAGCCACTAGATTTCTATCAAAGCTAGTCCTTGCGTATACTTTCTACTATCACCGTTATCGCTAGCAGTGAATTCCTCGAAGTAGTCAAAAGAAGTATATTTCGCACTAGCTATATACGCAGTTAATTTCTCTTGCATTTAACTGCATTTGTTTGTGACAAAAATTGAACTGTGTTGTTTAGTTGACACTGTAATTTATTTCATAGTTTACTAGATTATTCTATCGGTATTTATTTACTTTGTTACTTAGTTAGATAGTGTGTTTACTTAGCTCTCAGGCTTGATGTCTTCAAGTAGATTGTTGATTGATTGATCGATTGATTGATTGAAATTAACTTACCAGTTTCGCAGCGTTCTCCAGTAAAACCCGCCAGACAGGTACACGAGTAATTGCTAATACCATCGACACACGAACCACCGTTACTACATGTGTAATTGATACAGTAGTCAATATCTGTTAAAGGAAAGCAAAGCAAATGGGCGTCACGGTCAAAACCTAATGATAGAACTGATTTATTTAGGAAGCACGTACTTTACCTTCACAGTTCTTTCCATCGCCGCTTAATCCAAGTGGGCATGGACCACAGCTGATTCTGCCTCCATTTTGAAAGCATGTCACATTTGGATAGCAGACATCATTGGTACAGTTTTTGATTGTTACATCACAGTTAGGACCGGTAAAGCCAACGTGGCAGTTGCACGTATAATTATTCGCAAGGTCGATGCACGTCCCTTCAAAATGAACAAACGAAATGTAAACAAAAAGCAAACAAACAAACAAACAACTCCAATATTAGAATTATAATGAGATTTTCATTGCAATGGTTCGAGTGGTATCTACCTTTCAGCGGGATAAGCTACCAGTTAAAGCGTTCGAAGTTGAACGCGAGAAACTGTTGTATCAATATAATAGGCTGTTAGACATAACTGCCAACCTGTTATTTATACTGTGTTCAATACAGCTTCTGCTACTATTCAACCGTCTCACCCCTTTTACCCCGCCTTTAGTAATCTAAAAATATGCCGCAAAAGTAAAAATAATTATTCAAGATAATTACAAAAAAAAAAAAAACGAAGAAATCAACGTACCGTTCACACATGGAGATGAAAAGCATTCGTCAATGTTCACCTCACATCTCATTCCAGTGAAACCAGTTGGGCAAACGCAAGTGAAGTTGTCAATTCCATCCAGACATTTACCTAACGAAAAGTACCAAAGGTACCATTAGTTTACTAGTGACTACCTATGACTACCCACACGTTACTAGTTAGCCATTAATCTGAAAATTATATTGCATGGCTAACAATCCCGTTTTGGGCAAAACAAATTTATGTATGTAATTTTGTTGTTGAACACGAAATCGGTTTCAGGTCCCGTCGTTTCTACGCCATTGAAATTTGAAAACGCAGCTTTTGTTCAACGGCTAGGCCTACCGTCCACACTAAATCTTCACAAAACGGTGCTTTTCCAAAACGCTCCTCGCATCTGATGAACTTGAAAATGCTCGCTTTGCGCCTTAGTTTGGACGCAAAACATTTTTACAACGGAGTGCCCTGTTTCTATCGAGTTATAGAAACACGAGTGATAGTTTGGGAGAACGAGAAATGCTGTGCGAACACGAGCCGCAGGCCTCCCAAACCGAGACCTCCCAAACTTTCACGAGTGTTTCTTTAACTCAGTCGATAGAAACACGGAGAACATGTTTTCTATTTCTTTCAGAAAATACCGCGACGCAGAAAAGAAAATCAACTTTTTTACTCTGAACATCAAAGTGTAAATTCTCTTTGTTCGCGCCATCATTACGTCAACGGCTCGTGCTAGTTTTGTGTTTCTATCGAGTTATAGAAACACGGGTTTAAACCAATCAGCGCGCGTATTTGCTTTGGGCTATTTTCTAACACAAAATAAATGGTGTTTATAGAACCTGCTAAATGATCCTTATAAAGCTAAAGAGATACTTTTGTATCCCTGGAGGTTATATTATCTTCTCTATTTAAGGGACCGCATTTCATAGGTGCCGAAAATTTCTCCAGTATATTCACAATTGATTGAATGCCAATGAGGCAATCACCTTGCGATTGCTTTTAAAGCTATTTGATTTTTTTTTTCTTGATATATTATTGAACTCCTTTAACCTGTGAAAAGTAACTTAGCCTATATTGGATGGTATCAATTTTCTCTTTGGGAGCAAAACACGTGTTACATGTCATGGTCGCTTTTGTGAAGTTTGCTCATTGCACTTTGGTGTTACCCACTAGCGTACACTTACCGCGAACGCAAGGAGAGAACTGACACTCGTTGATCTCAACGTAACAGTCGTAACCAGTGTAGCCGCTTTGACACTGACATGTATAGTTATCGACATGATCAAAGCATACTCCTGGTGAAGTAAATCAATTAAGTGAGAAAGAGGGTAAATAAAAACTAATCCCCAGAGGGATTCATCATGGACCTTGGAAGGACTGGAAACAACTTAACTTGTGTATATGAATTAGTATGTCCAAGAAAATTAAGAAAAGTTTCACTTGAGTTTCAAAAGAATTTGGCTAAGCGACTGGCTAAGGAAAAGTAACGGCTAAACCAAACGTGACACACTCACAGGAAAAAAAAAAGATGTTTTGGCATTAAATCACTTACTCACCATTATTGCAAGGTGATGACTCGCATTCGTTAATGTCAATAGTGCAGTTCCATCCACTGTATCCGGGATCGCACGAGCATCTGTATGTTCCAGTGTAGTCGATACATTTCCCTATACAAAACAGAACAAAACAAAACAACCAAACAAACAAAAAAAAACACTTTGATCCAGGTTCTTGCCATTAGTGAATCGAAGCTCACGAGTAAGATTCGTTAGTAAACTTGTACGACGATAGAATATTGATTACCCTTGGCATACGCCTTAAATTACGTCCACCGCTTACCATGAATACAAGGAGAAGGACTACAATCGTCATAGTCAATGGCACAGTTGCGTCCAACGTATCCAGGATCACATATGCAAGTGTAGTTGTTAATTCCATCAATGCAACGTCCTTGGGTTGAAAAATTAGTGTACTATTAATTACAGTAAGTTGAGCCATTACAAAGAAACCATGATACAAAAAGATATATGTCAATTTAATGATTTTTTTTTTCTGTGTAAGACAGCGAGACTGAAAGAACAAAATGAAAGAAAACGGCTATTAAAGTCATCTTGAGTTTTTGTTGAACGGAAATACGAACATATATCTGATGGCTAGGACATTATACCATAACATGTGAGAAACTGCTTCTATCAAGCATATGGTGGTTATTACTGACACACCTCGAAGACACGGATAAGCCTGACACTCATCAATGTTGGCCTCGCATTTGTCTCCGGTATATCCAGGTACACACTGACATACGTAAAACCCTGATCCCCTGGGCTTGTTTGGATGAGGCACACAACTTCCATTGTTCTGGCACTGACAGACGACCAAGGATACGGTGATATTAACATAAGAGGTAGCTTGGCATGCATCCGTGGCTTTGAGAAAGAACTGTGTTTTTGCATCATTAGTAGCGTTCCATATCAACACGTTACCAATTACTAAAGCCTGACTTGGGCTTCCGTCCATCAACGAGAACGTGACAGGCATGCCTTCTGGGTCTACAACGTCAACAGGTAACTCGAGGGTTTCCTGAAGCACTGCGAAGTACTTGGTAGTTTGTGAGAATTTAGGTGGCAGGTTTACTAAAAGTGTGAAAAGATGTCAAAGTATTAGTAACATTTTTATATAGCGCGAATATGGACAACAAACGAATCCATCGAGAAAAATTGAGTAACCAGATACACAATACTATAAAGCTATTCCTGAAGAATTAACTCTTAACTGAAAGAGTTGCTAATTACCTTGACGCCTTGTCCATGCGTTAGTGCTTACTTCTGGTAGGCACTGATGGCACCAGTCAAGAGGATTAGTCTCGTTTGGAGCGAAGCAGTAACCGTTAATGAAGCAAGAATTGTTCTATTATTTACAAAGGCAAAAAATAAATAAAAGTAAAAAAAAGTATTTACAATAAATTGCATAATGAAAGTACAGCTTTGCTTAAAACCTCAAAACTATATTTTGAGCTTTATATTCGTTTGCATTTCCGTGCATATTCAGAATTCCAAGTAAGTTTTGCTAATTTCAGGGTGGTAAGGGAAACGATACTCAAAATCCGCAATAATCTAACTTAATCTAGCTTAACCAAAGGAAATCTTTGCGCTCATAGTTTTGGGAAATTGTTGCTATTAATATTGGCGTTTCCCCTTTTCTACAATTTTACATGCATTTCTCGTCTTATCATTTGTGTGTTGTTCAATTGAGAAGATTCTTATATACACTCAATAGAACGTTTTAATACATCTCCAAATGCCTAAATCAGCCTACTTCGGATCGTATTTCTAAATATTTGTTTCATGTTTGTGTCTCACGTTTTCGAAACGTGTGGTATCAACAAGGTGTTAAACTCTCCCCAGTGTATTTAATATAGACTTGCCTTGATGGAACATCCTGTAGACACATTGCAACTCATGCAAGCCGAATCATAGGATACGAATGTGAGATTTTCAATGCTCTTGTGTTCACCGTCGTTTGACACAGATATCATTAGTCCGGCCGCTGGAGTCCCTTGATCAGATTCATGGAAATACACCTGTCTCACTGGTGAGTCGGGTAAATAACAGTCTGCAAGAACGAGGTCTGTCATCACACCAGGAAATCTTAGCTCGGTACTGTTTGGTGTCCAGGAACCAGTTACTACCTACGATGTTTATAAAAAAGCCATTTTAATGATAACTAAGATAATGAAAATATCACATTATTTACCACTCTTTGTCATAACATGCCACTTCCTGGTTACAAGTTGGCATGTTATGTTGTTATTGTAGGTTACAAGTTATACTTACTAAAATCTTTATGCCTTTTTTCAGTAAACGAATTGGTAAGACGAATATTTTTTTTCTCTGTTAGACTTGAAAAAAATTGTTCTTTGTCAATCAAATGCACAAAACCGAGGAGTTAACATTGTTGGCGCTATCTCTTAATTCCAAATTGTTGCGAAAAGCAAAACTGAATAACTTCTTTTCAAACTGAAAGCCATCTTCATCTACTGTTATGCTGTCATAAATCGTTTATAGTCTTTCGAAACGCAGTACATGTTTCCTATTTCTTAATTAAATGTAATTTTAGTTTTTTTTTTTTTCTATTTCAGTGGTTTTCAACTTGTAAAAAGTTGTGTTCAGCTTTTGAGTGTGTACATGTCATAGCCAAACCAATGTTTGACTAAATATTAAATGTAACTAACCACGCAACTGCCAGTTGCTTACCTTGAATTCCTTCACATGGCAGGTCATATTTGTAGAATTTAGAAAACCAGTTCCGAGGACGGTAACCTTCCTACATGGTCGTTTACGCTTGTCACATAAACCATCCCCTTGTAACCTAGCGATGACACACAGAGAGCAAATCAAATATTACAATAGATAAAAATAAATGTGCCTCTATCTCCCAAAAGACGTGAACTGCAAGTAGTGCCTCGTCAGATCACCTGGAAATTGTTGGTTTTTGGTAAATGGACATCGAGCAATCCTCAGCTGTGTAGTCTTTGTTGCAAACACAGGAACCATTGACGCATTTACCATTAAAGGTGCAGTCATTTGGACATAATAGTTCTGCCACTTGTTCTACAAAAGCACCAACTGTGGAGTTCTCTTCGCTAGTGTGATTTGCAAGCATAGACAGATTTCTGGCTCCCAGTTCTCCACATTCGTTCATTAGTAAAGCCACACTTCCAGTTGCAAAAGATAAGTCTCCTGTGTACTTTTAATGAAACAATCCAAGAACAAAAAAGGCAAAGATCAGTATTAGCATCTGTAATAAGCTATATATCACTCTGCATTTTTATGTTGATTGCTGCTTTCTTTATTAATATTATTAATATTATTAGTATTATTAATATTATTAATATGTTATTAAATGTCAGTCATTAAATGTCAGTCAACGGATCCGTTATTCCCATGTAACAAATTTGCAAAATCAACATCTATGTAATCGTGCCCAAGGAGACGTGGACTCTACAAAATGCTCGTTGTTTTCCTTATTGGGGGTGTCTTTCGTCGTCAAATGCCTCGAGATTTTGGTTGTGGACCTCAAAAAAAGATTTTTTTTTCGAAAGTGGCATTTTAGTTTAATATGTCAAGTTGAAAAGTCGGGTTATAAAACGTAAACATCAACACGATTATCACACGTGGCGTTTATTGTTAACTTATCTCTAGCTATTAAGAAAAGGTTGCATTATCGTCTCATTTTAGACATTAAAATAGTAAAAGTTTGTTATGGTAAGAATACGGAAAACTTTTTTTACCAGCAAGTAAGGTGCTTAATTTAACTCCTAAAAAGGTATACTAACCTCCACATCAGCTGAACACGTATTAACCAGTGCTTGAACATTAACCCCGATTTTCGCACAAAGTCTTCCAATCTTAGTCTCGGATATCCTCTCGGCACAGTAACGTGTAGCGTTTTCCTTAGAAACTGATCCAAACTGTACTCCTCGCCTTAAGCGGTTGTGCAGCAGGAGAGTTTCTTTAAATAATTGAATGTCCTCTTCTGTAGGATCATCCAAAGAGTGGACATCTCTTTTCTGTCGATCACACACGTTTGTAGGAGAAGTGGGCTTGAAGGGCTTCATTTTCTTTTTGAATAGAGTAGGAAAGGCCGCTTCAGATACACTCCCGCATTTAGGTTTAATGTCTTCACCTACTTTTGGACATAGACACGCCTTGAAATACTGAAGATCGCCATCTTGTACATCAGGGGGAAGAGTATCAAAAAAGCTTTCCTTGGACCCTAGTCTATATAAATAATTGTGATTAGAAAGAGAAAAAAAAAAGACAATAAGCGACAATCCTTTCATCAAATGAAAATATCTTGATTTTCTCACTTTTTCGATTTAACTGAACTACCATCATTGTCATCATTATCACTACCATCATCATGGTCCTTCTCAGGAACAGAAATATACAAGTTGAAAAGTTTCTAAACTGCCAAAAATAGTTGTCTTTGCTTACTTTAAATTATATCCGTATGTATCTACTTGTGCCTTGAAATTGGGTCCACTGTACAAACACAGCCCCATTTCATTATTAATATAGTTTGCCCTTGGTGTCTCGATGATGACATCAAGTCCCCAGTAATTCCTTCGTATTACAACTTTGGAGCCTGAAGGAAACAGGACCTTAAAAACAACACATTTGTGGTAACATGTCAGTAGATAGGTTTTTGAAAGCAGGTACATTATAATCACAAAAACAGTCCACATTTGTGCTATCCTAGAGAATGAAACCTTTAAGCCATTGTTTTAAAGCATAGATGTGGATTGCAGTACGCATGGAGCTCGGACTACTTCTCAAGACATAAATTGAATGTCATGGTGACTCTAAATGCTTGGCTAACACAGTTTGTAGCCATCAGCTGTCATTTTTCAAAATTAATTACTGAAACCGCATCGTAGATGACGAAAAAGATCATGTTTATTTCTCCGCTACGACGTCGATTTGACGAGACATAATGACCATTTTATGTCACTGTAGATCTGGTCTCGTTGTCATTTTCAGGTTTGGGTTAAGCCTGTAATATTACGCGGATTTCGGGATCAGGTCTAAGACTGGATATGGAGGGGAACATCCTCTAGTCTGGAATAATGTAGTTTCTTATTACTATTTTTTGTGTGTGCACGTGGCTTACACGAAGTGGCTGGTGATCTAGACTTTGTTTTTGCTTGTAAAAATGAGAGATTTAAACAAATTGAAATCGATACTAGAAATAATTATGAAAGGAAATTATGCATGATACTTGTAAAGATAAGTTTGTTTAGTGATTATTTCAAAAAAAAAGTATTAGAAGAGACATATCTGCGATCCTTGTGAATAGTACTGCATTCCTAGTGAGATCTGCACAAACAATTACCAAGACAATATGTAGTACCCTTAATATTCTATTGCATCTAGCTGGGAGGGGGGAGGGGAGGGGGGAGGGGAGGGGGAGGCGAGCCTACACAAATCATCTAGGGTAATGCGGCATCACTGCGATATACGAAGATAAAGATGAAGATTAAATGGCAAGATAAGATTAGTAATAGAGAGCTACTGGAAAGGGCTAACGTGGAGAGGTTGAGTGAAGA